>Ga0194053_10000497_pt1 | contig 29667 bp, 25 predicted proteins | sample SepL228m_MetaG_FD_161684 | JGI IMG/M metagenome (GOLD analysis project Ga0194053, IMG submission 161684) | Anoxic zone freshwater microbial communities from boreal shield lake in IISD Experimental Lakes Area, Ontario, Canada - Sep2016-L227-8m | ecosystem: Environmental > Aquatic > Freshwater >... | reverse complement strand
ACGGACGGCACCATAACGAATGCCGCAGGCACCTACAATGGGACTGTCACAATTTGCGTCCAACCGCCGGGGAGTGGTTCCACCTGCTCATCACATGCCATGACGATCCTCATTGACGGTAATAGCCTGGTTAGCAGCGACACCCTCTATGAAGGCAAGCATCTCGAAGGCAGACTTTCTGGAGCGAACTTCTTGCTAGTCTCCTCTGTGACGACAACAAACGGCACGGGTGACATTCAATTCCTGGGAACGGTAGTCAATAACCGCATTGCGGGATCCATCCAGGGTACTCTGACCACCTATACGGGAACCGGAACTTATTCGGGGAATTTCAACGCCATCAAATAGCAGATACTGAGCCCAAACAATCCCTCACGGTTTGGATGAGCTTGAGGGAGACATCGGCTGAATTTGCGAGTATCAGACCGCGAGTATCTCATTTTAGCTTCTTCGCTAAAATCTCTTGCAGACGTTCCATGTAGAGATAAAAGACCGGGGTAACAAAAAGCGTCAGAGTTTGAGAGAACAGGAGGCCCCCAACCACGGTCAACCCGAGGGGACGCCTGGCTTCGCCGCCAGCACCATACCCGACAGCAATCGGAATTGCCGCCACCAAGGCCGCCATTGTCGTCATCATGATAGGGCGGAAGCGGATCAGGCAGGCATCATAAATTGCATCCCGGGCAGACTTACCCTGATCACGACGGGCCGCCACGGCAAAATCGACCATGATGATACCGTTTTTCTTCACCAGCCCGACCAACATGATGATACCGACAAAAGCATATATCGAAAGTTCAGCTCCAAATATCATCAGAGTCACCAAGGCCCCCACCCCGGCGAAGGGCAAGGCGGACAGAATCGTCACGGGATGGAAAAAGTTTTCATACAGGATCCCCAACACAATGTAGATCACCAATACCGCGAGTGCCAGAAGCCAGCCCATTCCTTTAAAAGAAGACTGAAACACCTGCGCCGTGCCCTGAAACATCGTGCTGATATTCGCCGGCAGAACCTCAAGAGCCACAGTGTTCACTTGTTCGACAACCGCTCCAAGAGAAACCCCCGGTCGGATATCAAAAGTTATCGTAACAGAGGGCATCTGGCCGGAATGATTGATAGTCACTGGCCCCACATCGTTCTTTAGCCGCGCCACGGCATCAAGAGGAATCATCCGCCCATCCCCAGTCCGAATATGGAGCCAGGAGAGTACGGAGGGATCCGACTGATAGCGCGGAAGCATCTCGAGGATGACGGCATACTGATTGTTTGGCGCAAGAATGGTGGAGACCTGCCGGCTACTGTAAGCGTTAAATAACGCCGTCTCAATCTGATCAGCCGTGATTTGGAGTGAGGAGGCCAGATCGCGGTTAATCTCTACGTTCATCTGTGGATTCTTTAACTGCAAGTCGCTTGAAACGTCCTGAAGGGTATTCAGTTCCCGGAGACGTTCCACCAGTCTGTCCGCAGAGCGGTATAACTCATCCGTGTCTGTGCTTGAAAGGGTGAACTGATACTGGCTCTTTGAGGAGCGTCCACCAATGTTGATTAAAGGAGGATTAACCGGGTACGTCCGGATCCCGGTAATGCCGGACAATTTTGACCGCAGAGATTGTACCACTTCATCCGTGGTCATCCGGCGATCTTTGCTGGGTTTCAGGCTCACAATAAACCGGCCTACATTGCCCCCGCTACTTCCCCGAGCACCGACAGAAGACATAAAGCTAAGGATATTCGGATCCTCCTGCAGTATCCGGATCATCAGTCCCTGATGAGTTACCATGGAGTCGAAGGAAATCCCCTCAATGGCTTCTGTAGTCACATTGATCCGCCCCCGATCCTCACTCGCCATAAATCCCTTGGGGATTACCCAGAACAAAACCCCAGTAGCAATCAGAGTAATAAATGCCAAACCTAACATAATCCGCCCATGATCAAGCGCCCAGCGCAAACCGGACGAATACCACCCTAAAACCGCGTCAAAACCGGCCTCCATCCATTGATACAGACGTCCATGACCACTGTGCGACGAAACGCCGACAAACCGGGCGCTGAGCATGGGAATCAGCGTCAGCGAGATCACCCCGGAAACTAGGACTGCCGCACCGATTGTCACAGCAAATTCACGGAACAAACGCCCCACCACGCCGCCCATAAACAGAACCGGAATGAATACAGCGGCCAGAGAGATGGTCATGGACACAATCGTGAAGCTAATCTCCTGGGTCCCGTCCAATGCTGCCGTAAACCTGTCCTTACCCATCTCCCGGTGGCGGACAATGTTTTCAAGCACCACAATCGCGTCGTCCACCACAAACCCCAGCGCCAGAGTCAGCGCCATGAGTGAAAGATTATCGAGGCTGTAGTTCAAAACCGCCATGACGATAAACGTTCCAACCATGGACATCGGCAAGGCCAGACTGGGGATCAGTGTCGCCGATACATTTCTCAGGAAAATAAAGATAACCAGCACCACGAGAACCAACGTCAGCAGCAGTGTAAATTTGACGTCCTCAAACGACGCCTTGATCGACTCGCTGGCATCAATCAGAACCTCCATAGAGACAGACGCAGGCAGGTCGGCATTCAGATTTTTTAGTAATTTACGGACATTCGCCGCCACCTCCACGGTGTTCTTTCCTGGCTGGCGCTGGACGGCCAATACAATGGATCGCTGCATCTGATTGCTGGTGCAATACCACGCCGCCACCTTGTTATTTTCAACGCTGTCCAGGACCGACCCCAACTCCTCCAGACGCACGGGCGCACCATTACGGTAGGAAACAATCAGGGAACGATAATCCTTTGCCTTGGAAAGCTGTCCATCGGCCTGCACGGCAAAAGTCCGATTGGGACCAGACAAACTACCAGTGGGAAGATTCACGTTTCCGGACTGGATCGCACCAGCCACCTCTTCCAACCCGATGCCCCGGACCGCCAACTCATGGGGATCCAACTGAACCCGAACCGCAAATTTCTGAGAGCCATACACCGAGACGGCAGCGACCCCCGCCACCATCGAAATGTTTTGGGCCAAGTACGATTCGGCGTATTCATTGAGTTCGTAAAGCGGCAAGGTAGGACTGGTCAGGGCCAGAAACAGAACGGGTTGGTCAGCCGGATTGATCTTCTGATAGGAAGGCGGGGTATCCATTTCCGGGGGCAAGCGTCGCATTGCCCTGGCGATCGCCGCCTGGACGTCCAGCGCTGCGGCATCCAGGTCACGACTCAAAACGAACTGGAGGGTGATTTGCGAACTCCCCTGGGCGCTTGAGGAATTCATGGAATCCAAGCCAGCGATCGTGGAGAATTCCCGTTCCAGGGGAGTTGCAACCGCTGCGGCCATAGTCTCAGGCGTTCCGCCGCGAAGGGACGCGGAAACCTGGATCGTTGGATAATCCACGTTCGGCAGGTCGCTCACCGGCAGTTGCTGATACGCCACAATGCCAAAAATCGCCAAACCCAAGGCGCTCAGCGTGGTCATCACCGGACGATGAATAAACGGCGCAGCCAGATTCATGAACGACCTGCAGGGACAGATTCAGACTTGGCCGAATTCCGAGGTTTAACAAGGGCCCCGGGCTTAAGGCGCAGCTGCCCATCCGTGACGACTTCCTCTCCTGGCACCAGGCCGCTCGCAATCACCGACATCCCTGCGACCGTCCGATCCACCATCACAAAACGGACGGTGACTCGACCGTCCCGATCCGTCACGTAAACATACGCACCCTGCTGGCCCAACAATACAGCCGACTCGGGAACCACCACCGCATTTTCCTGCCTGTCAAGTTCAAGGACCACCTTGACAAACTGACCGGGCCACAATGCTGCAGGCTTATTATCAAACCGCGCTTTGATTTGGATTGTTCCGGTCGTCTCATTCACAGAGTTATCGACAAATACCACGGTTCCCGTTTGGGCAAGTGTGCCACCCCCCTGAGGCGCGGCAACCAGCGTCAATCCCCCCTGATCCATTCGGGTTCGCACCTTCGCCAGTTCCTGTTGCGGAAGCACAAAACGGATCAAAATCGGATGCAATTGATTGATTGTGACCAGCGTGGAGTCATCCGCCTTCACAAGATTCCCCTGATGAATGAGAAGCGTTCCGGTTCGGCCGGAGATAGGCGAACGGATGGAACAATAGCTTAACTGGAGCCGGGCATTATCCACTGCCGCTTCATCAGATTGCATGATGGCCTTGAGTGTATCCGCCGCCGCCACCGCCGCATCGCGAACATCCTGAGCCACAAATCCCTTTTTTAATAGAGCCTCAAGACGCCCAGCCTCTTTGACGGCATTTCCCCATTGCACACGATCCTTCTCCAAAGCCGCCACGGCTTGCCGGAGTGCTGTCTCGGGACCGCGGGAATCAAGTTCAAACAGAAGCTCACCTTCCTGAACTTCCTGCCCCTCAGCAAATCGCACTTTAGCCAAAATTCCAGTGAACTGGGATTTCACGGCCACCGTCGTCAACGACTCTACTGTCCCGAACGTGCTGACTTCCACAGGCACCGTCATCGTCAACACGTTGGTCATCGATACCGGCACGGGCGCATTTTTGGCTTTTGCCGCCTTCGCTGACGATTCACCCTCGGTCCGTCGATTTTTCGTCACAACTGCGCCCACACCCGCAACTATAAGAATGATAATACAAAACAGGATCAATTTTTTCATAATGAGGCGAACATCGTACACCCCATTGACTATTTGTCAAAACCGGAAACGGGAAATGGGAACATGACGATGGATCCTCAATGATCAAGGTTTTCAAAATATCACTAAGCAACCCGCCTGTTATCTTCTGAGATCCAGGATCTAAGGGTTGGGAGATCAAAGGGTTTAGAGAATATTGTAACCCCGAGACGACTGGCTCTCTGCATATCCCCATCGCTCCAGTCCCCAGACATCATTCCAATTCGTGGACACTTACAATTTTTGCGTTTCAATTCATCAACAAATTTCATCCCGCTGATAATCGGCATATTCACGTCAGTCAGAATTATATCAGGGCAACCAAGTTTGCATAACGTACAGGGGCAGGCTTGAGCGCAATAGGCAGGGCATTGATCTGGATTGGAGTAAGCGGATACATTATGCCCCCACTTAATCAAAGCCCCCTTCAACATGGATAATAAGAAAGGATCATCATCCAACAATAGTACATTCATAGGCAGCCCTCTTTTCGTAATTTCAGCCTACCACCATCAGATAATTCAACCATAGGGAATACCCTGAATATGGTATAAGGAAAATCCGTATTTAAATATTTTTAAATAAGCATTGCTCTTCTCGCATAACAAAGATATATTCTTCGCCTTGTTGAAGAAACACATCTGCGGGGTGGAGCAGCCCGGTAGCTCGTCAGGCTCATAACCTGAAGGCCGTTGGTTCAAATCCAACCCCCGCTACCAATCTGGCACGGGCCTGATAGCAATATCAGGCCCGTTTTTATTGATCGAAACGCATGTCTGTCAAAATGATTTCCCTTCGAGTGAATCTGTGAAATACAGTGATGCGGCATGGTTCATGTGCACGGTTTGTGCACGGGTCGTGCACGGCTCGCAGAACGAAAAAACCTGAAAATTTCTGAACCAACCGCCTTCAGGTGCGCGCCCTGAAGGCCATTGGTTCAAATAATCCAATGGAGGATTATTTATTTCGTCCACTTCACCCAGGCGAACCAGGACAAAGTAACCCCTGCTGCACGAATCCCAGAGCGTACTGCGGATACGCCATAAGCGCGCTGAAGCCTATAGAAGCGCTTATTGGACTCCCATCCCCCACGGCCAGTCACCCAATCGAAATCATGTCGCAGGCACGGCGGAAAATAGATCGTAGGCCAATAGATTTCAGAAACCCCCGTACATCCGTCGCAGTCCGTGTACCAATCCTTATGTTGAGCTCAACATAAGGATTGTAATGTGAAGTTCAGAATTATGTGAAGTGTAGCCCGCCTTTGGCTATTTTCCTTCGATTTGTTGGGATTTCTGACTATCTTCGAGAATTTCACTTCACATAATTCCGTGCTATTAGATGGCCTACTCTACCTGTATATGCAGGCGGAGCAAGGAGGCTATCATGGCAATGGAACGGGTATTTGAGTGTCCTGAAACCATTATTAAACTCCGAAGCGGGCCATTAAGGGAGTTGCTGGATGGTTTTTGCGAGTGGTTGATAAACCAGCAATACAACCGAGTAATTATCCGGCGACATCTTCGTAATGTAGGCCATCTGAACTCATTTTTGGGTGGCGCGAATGCGGCGACACGCCAGCAACTTACCGCGCACGACGTCGCCAGTTTCCTTCGCCGGTTTCCGTCTTATTACAAGAACCTTGGTTCGGGGAAAGCCCCCCTTCGTGAGGTGCGATACGCAATCCGCCGCTTCACTAAATACCTTGAAATACACGGACGATTCGACCGGTTGGTGCCACCACCACACTATCAGCCTCTTCTGAATTCATATTTGGAGTGGATGCGCCAACGCCAACACGCCGCAGAGGGAACCGTGGAGGTTCGCGATTGAAAGACTTCCATCGAGACGACCAACGGCTCTACATTGCCGCTGGTAAGTTCCGCAAATCACGGTGGGTGGTGTTGAGTGAATCGGTTGGGGCATGAAAGCGTGGAAACCACAATGATCTACACCCACGTCATCCGCGGCATGGAATTGACTGGCGGTTGCGGCGCTGACCGGGACATCCCTGCTCCCACCGCTTGGGCAATCTGACCGGCCCCACTCTCTCGCCTTGCGATCCCCAACTGCCGGGCGGCGGCAAGGACACGGGCCTGGGGCGCAGGACTGATCCGGAGCTTGTCACCCCGCCCATTCAGCACAGCTGAAGCGGTCGTCCGGTCAACCCCTGCCGCATGTCCAACCTCCCTTATACCTACTGGCTTAATCATGCTCACACTAGTTAGCATTGAAGATTATGAAAAGCAAGAATGCCTGATTAATATCTGCCGTCGCCTATGCCAGACTGTCGTCATTCTTAGGGGAGGCACATGGCGAAAAACAACTACGTCCTAATCAACTACGAAAAAGGATACGGCTGCCCTGCTCCGCCCTGTTTCTTGACTTTCCTCCCTACTATCGGCACTTTACCTGACATTATGAAACTTCGATCTATTCTCTTCTGGCTCTTCCTATCCCTGCTCGGAGCAACCTCGCTGGCGGTCATTGCCTTTCACCGGGGAGAATCCATCAGCGCCCTCTGGTTTGTGACTGCCACGCTCTGTTGTTTCATGATCAGCTACCGGTTCTACAGCAAGTGGTTGGCAGCCAAAGTCCTGGCACTGGATGATCGGCGCGCTACCCCGGCCTATACCAAGGAAGACGGCAAGGACTATGTTCCCACCAACCGCTGGATCGTGTTCGGCCACCATTTTGCAGCCATCGCCGGGCCGGGCCCGCTCGTGGGCCCTGTGCTCGCCGCCCAGTTCGGTTACTTACCCGGCACCCTGTGGATCTTGATTGGCGGCACGCTGGCAGGCGGCGTGCATGACGCCGTTGCACTTTTCTGTTCCATGCGGCGGGGCGGAAAATCGCTAGGGCAGATGGTGAAAGAAGAAGTTGGCACCTTCGCTGGGGCGCTGGCGCTTTGGGGCATCCTCTGCATCATGGTTATTCTCATTTCGGTGCTGGCCCTGGTTGTAGTCAAGGCATTGGCAGAAAGCCCCTGGGGGCTCTTCACCGTTGCCTCCACCATTCCCATTGCCTTGTTTATGGGAATTTATCTCAGGGTGATCCGTCCCGGGAAAGTGGTGGAAGGCTCCATCATGGGAGCATTACTTCTGCTGGTCGCCGTATGGGGCGGCCAATTTATTCACGGCTCACCTGTCTGGTCCGCCTGGTTCACCCGCTCAGCGCCCTGGCTCGCCTGGTCGATTATCGGCTATGGACTTCTGGCCTCCATCCTGCCGGTATGGCTGTTGCTAGCCCCTCGTGACTACCTGAGTTCATTCATGAAGATTGGCACTGTTATTGTCCTGATGCTGGCGATTATCTGGGTGGCCCCACAGCTTCACATGCCCAAGCTTACCAGTTTCATTTATGGTAATGGACTGGTGGTTCCGGGCAAACTCTTTCCGTTCGTGTTCATTACCATTGCCTGCGGAGCAATCTCCGGCTTCCACGCCCTGATTTCCACCGGCACTACCCCAAAACTTGTGACGCACGAATCCACTGTCCATTCGGTGGCCTATGGCGCCATGATTACTGAGATGGCCGTAGGCGTCATGGCTCTTATTGCCGCTTGTGCCATGGAGCCGGGCCAATACTTTGCCATCAACATGAAGGGCGAGCCCGCGGCGGTTGTGGCCAAAATATCGGCGGCCGGCTTCCCGGTAACCGAAGCCGAAATGTCTCAACTGGCCAACGATGTGGGCGAGAAAACCTTGATTGGGAGAACCGGCGGAGCCCCCACGTTTGCTGTGGGCATGGCCAAGATGTTCACCGACGCCATCGGAAGTAAGGCCATGATGGCACTCTGGTACCACTTTGCCATTATGTTTGAGGCGTTGTTCATTCTCACAACGATCGATGCCGGAACAAGGGTGGGCCGCTTTTTGCTGCAGGACGTTTTGGGCCATGTGTGGAAACCGCTGGGGAATACTGCATCCATTCCGGCCAATCTGCTCGCCAGTGTTTTATTTGTCAGTGCCTGGGGCTGGTTCCTTTATCAGGGAGTGATTGACCCGTATGGTGGCATCAACAGTCTCTGGCCGATCTTCGGCATTGCCAACCAGTTGCTTGCTGTAATCGCATTGGCATTGGGAACCACCATCTTGATTAAAATGAACCGTGATCGTTACATCTGGGTCACCCTCATTCCCCTGGTTTTTCTGTTGATTGTCACCATGACAGCAGGCTGGCAGAAAATCTTTGCAACACATGCCGGGGGCTTTATACCCGCCATTGCGACCCTACGCCAACAATTGGCTGTCGCCAGTCCCGGCGATATCACCCGAATCTCAGCTCAGATTTTTAATAACCAAGTCGACATCGCTGTTACGGCAACCTTTATGGTCATGGTGCTTCTGATTGTTGGGGCAAGCCTTCACCTCTGGATTCGCCTATTCACAGGAAAGGCTCCCAGACATCTCTGCGAAGATCCTGCCTTGCCGCATCCTGAATTGATGGTTCTGGAAGGTTGAGCAGTAAAATTGATGTCTCATAATGTCTCATCCGAGCTTGGTGAGACAATTTTGGCCAATAGCGTGGTTCTCGATGCAAATTTGATCACATAGCGTATCAGTAACGCCATCAACATGTTACAAATAATATTACAGCCTTCCTCAACTATGGCACCGTCCATGCTAAACATAATAATGTTAAAAGAAGAATAAACAGAAAGGTAAGTGAGGATAAAAATGAAAATAGTTAAAATGGCAAGTGTTGCAGTTGCAGCATTGGTTGGTGTGGGGTCGGCAGTAGCGATGGCTCATTGTGGAACATGCGGTGTGGATGATGATCACGCCAAGACAAAGGGTGATGATAAGGCGGTAGCTTGTCCCGCTGGAGCCTGTGCGGTTGAAATGAATGCGGACGCAAAAGGTTGTCCTGTGGCATCCAAGGAAGCCGTAGTGAACACAGAGGGCTTGGCTACACTCATTAATTCAAAAGTTCCGCTAAAGATCTTCGATGCACGTAGCGGGAAATATGATGATGGACAGCGCCTGTCCGGGGCACAGCAGTTGAGTGCTGATGCAGATGAAGCGGTCATTTCAAAAGCAATACCGGATAAATCAGCATTGGTTGTCACCTATTGTGCCGGGCTCAAATGTCCCGCAAGCAAAGCGTTGGCAGACCGGTTAAAAAAACTGGGTTACACAAATGTTATAGAATATCCGCAAGGAATTGCAGGTTGGCTGGAGGCAGGAAAAGCTGTAGACAAAAAATAAGGGGCCCCGAAAGGAGGGCAGTCAACAGACAAACAGTGAACCATTGACAGTTAACAGTAAGTCCGCATCAAGCGGATGCGCCAAAGGCGCTCAAGAAAACGGTTAACAGTTGAAAACAGGAGTCAGATTCAGAAGGGATTCTGGATTCTGACTCCTTCATTTTTTGCTTACTGCCCACTGCTCTCTGTACACTGTCCACTGCTCACTGCCCACTGGCACTGGCTGCTTCACTCGCAGGGGAGTGCTTCGAGTTCCAGCGCTGCTTTTTCCCAGAGTTCAACCGTCTCAGCCAGTTCAGCCTGGATCTCACTCAGGCGACGGTTGAGGTTGGCATAATCGGTTCCCACCATCGGTTTCATCATTTCACCAGACAACTTATCCTGCTCCTGCTCCAGCGCTGTCATTTTACGTTCTGCAGCTTTAACGCGCTTTTCAACGGGGCCTCGAACTTTATTCAACTCCTCACGTTTGAGTGCCCGCTCGCGCCGCAACGCCTTCCGATCCCCGCCCTCACTTTTTTCGACCTCTGAATTCTGATTTCTGGTTTCAGATTCCTGGCTTCTGGCTTCGGCTTCAGATTTCTCATGATAGTAATCATAACCACCGGGATATCTCCGTACCCCGGGCGGAGCCATGGCGATGATGCTGGTGGCAACATGACGGGTAAATTCAATGTCATGGCTGACAAGACATACTGTTCCCTCATAATCATGCAGGGCATTTTCAAGAGCCTCACGGGAAGGAATGTCCAGATGGGTAGTAGGTTCATCCAGCATCAGGAAATTGGGAGGATTCACGAGCAGGCGCGCAAATGCCACCCGCATTTTTTCACCACCACTCAGCACTGCAATTTTCTTTTCAACCGCATCGCCAGAAAAGAAAAAGCCACCCAACATACTGCGCACTTCGCGCTCTGACAGGGAGGGAGCGGCAGATTTAACCGTTTCCAGTACCGTGCGCACCGGATCCATCATTTCGGCAAAGTCCTGAGCCTGATACCCGATCACCACATTATGCCCCATCACCCGCCGGCCTTCGTTGAGGGGAAGTTTTCCGGCAATCGTCTTAAGAAGCGTCGTCTTCCCCATTCCATTAAGACCAACGAGTCCAATTTTTTCGCCCCGTTCGATTCGGACATCCAAACCACGCAAAACCCACGTTTGGCCGTCATAGGTCACTCCGGCCTGATCCAATCTAACCAGTTCCACACCACAGTGCGGAGGCTTGGGAACGCGGATACGGGGAGCCCGCATGACCACACGCGGGATTTCAATTTCATCCATCTTCTCCAGCATCTTTATCCGGCTCTGCACTTGGGAAGATTTCGTGTTTTTAGCGCGGAACCGTTCGACAAATTGCTCAATTTGTTCACGCCGGCGATCCTGATTCCCGCGTGCCGCCTCTAATTGTTCGTGGCGAAGCCGGCAATCCTCCTCATACTTGTTAAAGTTCCCGGCGTAACGTGTCACCTGCCCGCCCGCCACCTCCATCGTCACGGTCGTCAGGGTATTCAGTAGATACCGGTCATGGGAAACCAGCACAAGTGTTCCCTTGTAATCGCGCAGATAGCGCTGAAGCCATTCCACTGCCGGAATATCAAGAAAGTTACTAGGTTCATCCAATAACAGAAGATCGGGATCTGCCACCAGGGCGCGCGCGAGTTCCGCACGCATCTGCCAGCCACCACTGAAAGCGGCAAAAGGCCGGTGGAAATCACTCACTGCAAACCCGAGGCCCCCCAATGCGGCCTTGGCCCGGCTACTCAAGGCATACCCGCCCTGGTGCTCAAAGTCTGTTTGCAACACGCCCAATTGACGGACAACCCGGTCTCGCTCAACCCCCGTGACCTGATCCAATTGTGCCTCCAGGGCCTCGATCTGGCGCTGATTGTCCACAAGGGAAGGCAAGGCATTTTCAGAATATTCCAGCAAATTGATGTCTGCGGCCGCAGGCTTGAGTTGCTGCCGAAGATGACTGACGCGGATATTGCGAGAAATCGATACATCACCACGATCCGGCGTGGATTCCCCCGTCAGGAGCGAGAAAATCGTACTTTTTCCCGCGCCATTGGGGCCCACAATCCCCACGCGCTCCCCGCTATTTATGCGGAAAGACACATCGTCGAGCACCTGCTGCGCGCCAAAACCTACAGAGACATTCTGAAAATCGATCATAATAGCTTCTCAAGCGCCTGCTCTTTGATCCCATAAAACGCTTTGAGCGCCTTAATCTGGGCAAGGATGGGCTCACGCGGCTCCGGCTTTGCACGCTTTACGCCCAGAATCATCTTGTTCTTGCTAGTGTGCTCAAGTGAAATAAACTCAAATACCTGCGCTTCATAGCCGGAAGCCTCCAACCATAACGACCGCAGACTATCCGTAACCATTTCAGCCTCCTGCCCCATGTGAATTCCATGCCGAAGCATGGGGGCCAGTACCGAAGAACTTACCATCTGGGGTCGCAGCTCTTTGTGACAACAAGGGGCACACATGATGATCTCGGCACCTGCCCGAATGCCAAGCGCAATCGCCTGGTCCGTCGCGGTATCACAGGCATGCAAAGCAATCAGCACCTGCAGGGATCCCATCGCATAGCTCCCCAAATCACCCGGTGTAAAACTCAGTCCGGTCATACCCCTGGCCTTTGCAACAGTATTACAGAAACGCACCAGGTCATCGCGAAGCTCAACCCCGGTGACCACCGCTTCCCGGCGAAGTATGGTGCTCAAATATTCATAGATCGCGAAGGTGAGATAGCCCTTCCCTGCGCCGAAATCAACCACTCGCACCGGAATGGCGGGACCAATTCGGGAAGCGGCAAACGCCCCACGGAACCGTTCCAGGAAAACATTGATCTGTTTCCATTTACTGGACATGGACGGCAAAACCTGCCCGCTTTCATTCGTGACCCCTAGCGCCTTCAAAAAGGGGCTGTTATAATCGATTAATCGTTCCTTGATCCGATCGTGTTCCCGGGCGGGTAACACCTCACTGGATGGCTTACTTCGACTCAGGATGGTCTTTCCCTTCTTGCTGAAATCAATCTGGACATCTGCCGTGATCGAAAACAGATGGGCACTCTTGAAATCGCTCCCCAGCAGTTGCTGAATCATCGGCAAGACCTGCGCAACGTCAAAATTTCGGGTCACATCCTGGGTTTGATGCCGGTACACAAAAGAAAGCGTTTCCTGATCAGCGATCACCACAGGCCGAATGGTGATTTTCTCGAGACCAGTCTGTCGTCCCCGATATTTTCCCAGCACCAACTTGATAAACGTATTATCCTGCAATGCCTGCTTCAATAAATCCAAAAAGGTTTCACATTCAGTCATGATTTTTTAGCCATCCACTTAAAAAACAAAAAGCCCTGCAAAGTTTGTCTTTGCAGGGCATATACTATACATGCGCACAAGCGCAGGTAAAAGTTTTTTACTTAACAGGAAGTGCAGGGGCTACTGCAGGCGCATCTTTGGCCGCTTTCTTGGCAACGCGCTCGGCGTGCTCGGCAGCTTTCGCGGCCTTAAGCTCTTCGGGGGTCAAAAAGTTGTCTTTGTCCGTGTCGGCCGCCGTAAATTTCTTTTCAGCATCGGGACCCTTCGCCATCGTCTTGAATTCATCAAGCGACAACTTGCCATCAGCATTGGCATCGGCCTTCTTAAACATATCAATCCGCTCGGCCTTATGGGGCTTGCCAACTGCGGGAGCCTTGACCGCATCCGGGGCCTTAACTTCCTCGGCCATTACGGTAGCTGACAAAGAAGCTGCAACAACAACACTCAACCCGATCAAACTTAATACCTTCATATAACTGAACCTTTCTTTATTACTTTTGAGAAACCAACCAACTATTACACAAAACGAATTACCCCATGGTTTTATTGTAATCTTTTTTTAGTTCCATCAAAAAGGAAGTCCGCCATCCTTTTCACCGCTGAAATCTTCGGTATCCTCCATAGGCGGGGCTCCTTGTTCTGCAGTAGCACCACCAGAAGCTCCATCTGCTGCACTTACACGCCATGCCTGAAGTGTATTGAAATATCTAACGGCGCCCTTCTGATCAGTCCATTTGCGTCCGCGCAGATCAAACTCTACAGAGATTTCCTGCCCCACTTTGAAATTATCCAGTAAATTACATTTATCCTGAACCAGTTCAAACTTAACCAACTCGGGATACTTGGGGTTGCTTGCGAACTCAAGTACGAATTCCCGCTTTTGAAAAGACTCCTTTATCTTCACAGTCTCGAAAATCTCAATCAACTTACCTGAAACGTTCATGGTGCTCCCTTAATTTGTTTCGAGAAAAGATAATCCACAAACGCCCTCAAAGCAAAGAAAGAAAATTAAAAACCGTAAACGGGCCGTAACTGCCCTACTGACGGGAGATTGTCGTAGTATTCACCCTTTGGGCCTACCCACTGGATGCCAATCTGACGCATGGCAACAGGGGTCATTGAGCCATTTGAATTCTGCACATTTATGGTCATGGTTGCAGGTTGCTGCACATATTCCACCTGAGCAGGAATAGGCTGATATACCACTCGCGCAGGTTGCTGCACATAAACAACTGGGGGCGGAGCATAGACCACCTGACGCTCAACATAAACCGTATCCGGCTGACTTGCCGCACACGCGACAGCCGCAACCGCAGCCAGACCGAACAGTCCGATTGCCAGACTTCCATGATCGCCACGATAATAGCCACCATGTCGATCTCGGTCATAGCCTCTATTTTGGTAGGAACACCTCGAATTATACCCGGAGTGACTGTCCCTTCCGCGGTAGGAATTATCCCTTCCCCTACCTGAATCAGCCATCGTCACGGAACCTGCGAGCATAATCGCCACAACTACCCCAGAAATTTTCATTATCTTGTTCATTATATTCCTCGTTTTCAGGAGTTTAACTGACGCCCCTTTGTATAAATAGACGCATGAACCCCTCAGAATATTCACTTGAATTTCTGGCAGGGTTATACCCTATAGAACGAGACTGAACTCTGGCGTAGCCTACTTGTGTCAAGGTTGATATGACCATTTACCTCAAAATAAAGGAGACGCTATGTTAAGGTGGGCAATTACATTTTTAATTATTGCGATCATCGCCGCCGTTTTCGGGTTTGGAGGAATTGCGGCAGCCGCAACCGACATGGCTCGAATCCTCTTTTTCATTTTCATCGTGTTGTTTGTGTTGGCGATAATCTTTGGTAGCCGCAAGTAACACAGATGGTGAGTTGGTACCCCGGGCGCGGTTCGAACGCGCGACCTGCAGTTTAGGAAACGGCTGCTCTGTCCAGCTGAGCTACCGGGGCATAATTGACAACAAGGGGCATAGTAGGGATGCTAGGCAAACCTTTCAAGCCCAATTGCCGGTACCGGCTAACGTCGATGAGTTGCAGGGTTGTTACTTTCTCGACACAAACGGGTTGCTGGCAATATAGAACCGCAAATGCCGTTTTGCCCAGGCTCCAGCATAGTCCACCCCGATCCGGGGTCGCTTTACAATCTTGAAATCGGCGGGGGCATCATCGGTAAGATAAAAGTCGTCGCTCAGAAAATCATGTCGATTCAGGCGCTTATCTATACCCATTGCACGACACAGCAGGCCGGGACCCTGCGTCCGTTCTGTAATCCCCTGCAGTGGCTCGACCGCCCGCAACAGCACCGCCGAAGCATGCCCCTCTGCCTCGGTAACCACATTCATGCAATAATACATGCCGTAGATCAGATAGACATACGCGATGCCGGGCGGCCCAAACATCGGGGCATTTCGCGTCGTCAGCCCCTTCGCCGAATGCGAGGCCTTATCGTGAACTCCGACATAGGCCTCGACCTCCACGATCCTTCCGACTCGTCTGTTGCCCTGTACCACATGCACCAAACATTTCCCAAGAAGATCCCGGGCCACCGTCACCGTATCGCGGTTATAAAAGGCTCGATCCAACTTTGCCATGCCTTAAATTCTACCACAGGAAGTGCAAAACGCGCCAGTTACAGGCTCGCCGAGTATGAAATGATCTTGATTTTCAAGTAATCTCCTCTAGTCTGTTAGCCACTCGAATCTGTTTGAATGAAAAAGGATATACAGCTATGAAGAAGACGAAAATGATCAAGCCGGTCACCAAAGCCAGCATCAAAACCTCTACCCCTCTTGTCGCCGCCAAAACTGTTTCAAAACCCGTTGCGGCTAAACCTGTTGTAAAAAAAGCGACCCTGAAGCCCGTTGCCAAACCGATTGCGTCAAAACCAGCGAAAAACGAAGTGGCGCCATCAAGGCCCATTCCCAGCGCAGGTACTGAGGCGCTCCGACAGGAAATCACTGCCCTGCGCACTCAGATATCCCGGCTCATGGCTCCTGTGACCACGGGGTCCATCGAGGAAGTCGACGCCCTGCGCCGGGTCTTGAATGATCTGATGGAAGCCCGGATGAACGATGTGATCCGCGAACTGGTTACCATCCGGAATAGCGCCGCCTCGGCTGGTGGCGAAGCTCGTCGTATCGCAGAACAAATGGATGCCCTGCTCTCTGATCTCGGTGCCATGAAATTCGAGGCGGAACGCCTCGAGCATGTCGACCCCTTGATCCACACCGTTTGCCGCGAAGTTTCTGATGCTTCGCTTGCCGACGGAATCATCGTCGAAACATTGCGTCCTGGCTTTCACACTCCACGTGGAATTGTCGTGGCCAAGGCTTTGGTGGCAGTCAACCGGAGGTCTTGATTATGGCTCATCTGGGAATAGATTACGGCACCACCAACACGGTGGTGGTTTGTGCGGATCGGGGACGTTACCCTCTGGTTCCCCATGTTACCGATACCGCCATCGGGCGCGTTTCCCGTGAGGTTTTTCCCTCCTTTTTCGTCTACGACATCTCCACTGGTTGCCTCCGATTCGGAGCCGAAGCGGAACGATCCCTGGCCGAACCCGGCGCCGCCCAGCGCTATATCCCGATCCGTTCTTTCAAGCGGTTCTTCCGGAATTATGTGGATGGCATGCGTATTGCCACCGACTCCATTCCAGGCGGCCTGGATATGCGCGACACGTTCCGTCAGTTCACCCAGGCCATCTACGACTCGGTGCGCGCCTCCGGGATTGTCGGCCCCCTCGAGCCGCTTGAAGCGGTTCTCACCTGGCCGGCTAACGCCAATGGCGCCCAACGTCACTTAACCCGGTCGGCATTCAAGGAAGCTGGCTTCTCGGTCATCAGTACGCTAAATGAACCTTCCGCCGCCGCCATCGAACTGGCGGATCGGATGGTGCACGGCAACCGCGCCAAGGCACGTCAGTTAAAAATGACGGTAGCCGTATTCGATCTGGGCGGGGGAACCTTCGATGCCTCTGTCGTCCGTATCAGTACTACCGACTACACCGTCCTTGGTTCCGCTGGAATAGAAAATCTGGGCGGCGACGATTTTGATGCCGTGCTGGCCGAGCTTTTTTGCGAGAAACTGAAAATTCAACTCAAGGCACTCACCCTCTTTCAACGCACCATGCTCCTGATGCATGCCTGCCGGGAAAAAGAACGGCTGAGCGCCGGCCAGTCACGCACCCTCACACTGGATCCCGAAGAAATCGGGTTGTCTGGTGAGCCCGTCAAAGTGATCGCCGCCACTTACGAAAAACATCTGGCCGAATTGATTGAGCCAGCGGTGGCTAAGCTCGAAGAAGTGATCAAAACGGAAGGTAATGATGAACTGGAGACCATCTATCTGGTCGGTGGCTCATCCCGACTCCCGTTGGTGAGCAAGCTTATCGCGCGCCGCTTCCCGAAAGTGAAACTCTTTACCACCGACAAGCCTTTCAGCGCAACCTCCATGGGTGCGGCCATCCAAAGCGTCGAGACCATGCGTGTACACGAGGTGTTTGCCCGGCATTTCGGAGTCATACGACTGGCGGACCACGGGACACGGGAAATCTTCGCACCGGTCTTTCAAGCAGGTCTACGGCTTCCCGCCCGCGGGGACGCCCCGATTTCCGCCGAAGTCCGCTACCGGCCCCGCCACAATATCGGTCGCTTCCGCTATTTGGAATGTACCTCTGTGGATAGGGAAGGAAAACCGGAGGCCGGCTTGCGGACCTGGTCTGAAATCCTGTTTCCATATGATTACTCGCTGGCAGTTAATGAGACCTTAACCCCTGACCAGATTATGCCAAGAAATGATCTGGCTGGCGAAGCCGTTGAGACCTATAGTTGCGACAGTGATGGCATCATCACCGTGCAAATCAAACGGGCCGACGGTCAATCCCGAACATTTGAAGTTTTCCGGTCCTAACACATTGCCTCATGACAGATAAATCAAAAGAGACGGAGAGGGAGCTTCCACTGATTCAGAGGGACCCCTATCTCCAGCCGTTTGAATCTGTCATTCGCAAACGCCTCCAACTTACCCGCGAGACCGAGAAACGGCTGACCCAGGCCAAAATACCGCTGGCTGATTTTGCCGCTGGCCATGAGTTCTTTGGCCTCCATCGACTTCCTGACAGCAGTTGGGTCATTCGCGAATGGGCGCCCAATGCAACCTCCATCACCCTGATTGGCGATTTCAACCAATGGAAATCTGCGCCCGGCTTCGCCTTCAGCAAGGTCTCGTCCAGCGGAGTCTGGGAATTGAAGTTAGCCGGAACCACATTGAAGCACGGCGATCTCTTCAAACTGATTGTAGCGTGGTTCGGCGGTTGGGCGGAACGCATCCCCTCCTATGTACGACGCACCGTCCAGGACGAGAACACCAAGATCTTCAGCGCCCAAGTCTGGTGGCCGGAGCAACCCTATATCTGGGAAAATGGCCCCTTTAAACGCAGTCCTGATGCCCCCCGGATTTACGAAGCCCATGTGGGAATGGCCCAGGCGGAACCACGACTTGGAACCTATCGTGAGTTTGAAGAGAAGATTTTGCCCCGAATTGTGGAGGCTGGCTATAATACCCTTCAACTCATGGCGATTCAGGAACACCCTTACTACGGGTCATTTGGATATCACGTCAGTAATTATTTCGCCGCCTCCTCCCGCTTTGGAACTCCAGAAGAACTAAAATCCCTGATCGATGCCGCGCACGGGGCAGGCCTGGCCGTCATCATGGATCTGGTTCACTCTCATTCGGTGCGCAACGAAACCGAGGGGTTGAGCCGGTTCGACGGGACCCTGACCCAGTATTTCCATGAAGGCGCACGTGGCGACCACGTCGCCTGGGACTCACGTTGCTTTAACTATGGCAAAACCGAAGTTCTTCATTTCCTCCTCTCCAACTGCCGGTTCTGGCTGGATGAATACCGCTTTGACGGATACCGCTTTGATGGCGTCACCAGCATGCTCTACTATGATCACGGCTTGGGTAAGGCCTTCACAAACTATGGCGATTATTATGACGGCAATGTGGATGACGATGCGGTTGCCTATCTGGCTCTCGCCAACAAGGTCATCCACACGGTACGCCCGGATGCCATGACCATCGCGGAAGATGTCAGTGGAATGCCCGGCCTGGGCACGCCCCTCGAAAATGGTGGCATTGGCTTTGATTTCCGGCTCGCCATGGGAACCCCGGACTACTGGATCAAACTCATCAAAGAAGTAGCCGACGAGAACTGGCCTGTGGGTAATCTTTATTATGAACTGACCAATCGGCGACAGGATGAAAAAACAATCTCCTATTCCGAATCCCATGACCAGGCGCTGGTGGGCGATAAAACCATCATCTTCCGCCTGATTGACGCCGACATGTACACGGGTATGAGCGTCTTCCAAAACAATCTTCGTGTTGACCGGGGCATTGCACTACACAAAATGATCCGCCTGATCACATTGGCCACGGCCGGGCATGGTTATCTCAACTTCATGGGGAACGAATTCGGACATCCTGAGTGGATTGATTTCCCGCGTGAAGGCAATCATTGGAGTTATCATTATGCACGCCGCCAATGGCATCTGCGTGATGACCCGAATCTCCGGTATCGGTTTTTGGCCGAGTTCGATAAATCCATGATGAACTTGTGCAAGGACTACAAACTGATCGAAACTTCTGGGCCCCATTTCCTGCAGGAACATATGTCCGACCAGGTGCTGGCCTTCGAACGGGCCGGGCTCGTCTTCATATTCAACTTCAACCCATCAAAATCCTTCACGGATTATTCCATCCCTGTGCCGCAGGGAAATTACCGGCTGCTCATGGATAGCGATGCGGTGGAATTCGGCGGGTTTGGACGCGTGGAACCCTGGGGCGAATATGGCGGTCTCAACAGTACCATTTTGACCTATCTTCCATCCCGGACGGTCCTCGTGTTATCAACCCGGATAATTGGCCCATGAGCGCTCACACACACGCCCCCTGCCGCAGTCATCTCTTTCATCGCACCGCCATGCTGGTAGGTAAGCCGGCGATGGAGCAGCTCACAACCATCCGCGTTGCCCTATTCGGCGTTGGCGGCGTCGGGAGCTGGACCGCTGAAGCCTTGATACGATCCGGCGTGGAACATCTGACCCTTGTGGACTCAGATGACGTCTGCTCAACCAATATCAATCGGCAATTGCAGGCAACCACGGTGAATATTGGTAAGTCCAAGGTGGAGGAACTCAAAAAACGGCTGCTGGAGATCAATCCCTATGCGACCATTGAAGCTCACCACCTGGCCTACACCGGCCGCACCTGCGAGCAGTTCGACATGAAAACATTCGACTATGTCCTCGATGCCATTGACAGCCTTCAATACAAGGTCATGCTGATCGAGCGCAGTCTGGATGCTGGAACAACCGTTTATTCCTGCATGGGCGCAGGGGCAAAACTGGATCCCACCCAGATCAAAACCGGCCCGCTCTCCCGCACCAGAACGTGTCCCCTGGCCCGTATGGTCCGGAAACGACTCGGGAAAAAATGTGTTACCAAGGATTTTCTCTGCGTCTATAGCGAAGAAATCCCGCGTGACCCGACTATGGAAAGTTTCTGCGGTACCGGGAATTGCGCCTGCACTCATTCCACCCAGCAACCAACACCTATCAACCAACAACCGGACGATAACGATAACCCCGACTGGTGTGCCCGCAAGACGCAGATCAATGGCACCGCCGTTCATGTGACCGCTGTATTCGGGTTTACCTTGGCGGGATTAGTCATTCAGGATGTCGTGAAAAAAGCCTCATGATCTGGCGTTCTCTTGATAGTTTGATTGTGCTGGCGACCTTTGCCGCCATCTACATCATGCCCCCGCTGCTCGCCCTTCGGCGTTTTCAACCTGCTGCCAACTTGACTTCCCTTTGCGTAATCTCCGCCGGACTCGGACTCTCCTCCCAGGCACTACTCGGATTCTTCTGGAACCACTTTGTCAGTCATGCCCCCATCAGTGAGGGGGTTGCCTATTTTCTATTCTGGCTCACTCTCGGCCTGGCACTTCATTGGTGGCCGATGACAACGCAATCCCGCCACACTCCTTTGCCCCCTTCACCACTCAGCGCTCAGCGCCCCACGCTCCACGCTCCTGCCCTCCTCCCCCTCATCCTACTCGGCGCCATCATCCTGCGCAGTTTGGACGCCCTGAACCATGCCTCCCTGGGCCAATCCGACGCCTATACGCATCTTCAATTCCTCCGGGATGTTTTCCAATACGGGCAAATTCGAAATATCGTCTATCCGCCCGGTTATGCGTGGGTACTGGCCCTGCCAGTCATGACTTTCAATTTGGATGCTTATCTGGTGGCCCGGTATGTGGGGCCATTTTTCGGGGCACTTCTCGTTGCCACAATCTATCTGCTGGGCCGTCGACACAGCCAAAAGGCTGGCCTTTACGCAGCCTTCCTGGCCGCCGTCTGTCCGCTCTTTTACCCCTTGATAAAAACAGGTATGGGCGCCTTTGCAAATCAACTGGGATTGTTTCTGCTCCCCCTTGCCCTGCTCCTGTATCTAATGAAGGCTCGATTCCTGTTTACCATCATCCTCCTCGGCCTGACAGTGACAGTCCCCCTTTTCATCTTCACCCTGTTGTTGATCATCCTCATTCAGCGGTTGTTAAGTTGTCGAGTTGTCAAGTTGTCAGGGAAAGACGAATCCGTCTCGACCTCATCAACCCAACAACCTATCAACTCAACAACTATTTTCCTTCCCTTCATCCTCGCCTTCGCCTTGGCTGGCTACCATTTCCTGACGCCTGGGAAACTTCATGTGAACACCACCGCTGCCTTGGTCACGGGGATGGATACCCCGTCATTAATAAAGCATTCGCCCGACACAACGCCCCCAACGCTTTTCACGACGATCAAAGCCAATCCTGCCGGGAAACTCGCAGTGGATCTCCTCACGGTTAAGCGGGTGGGGATGGGAAATACCTTAATGAACTTGGCCACTCTAGCCTTGTTGGGGATTTTCACGGGAATACTGGTTACTGGATTCCGTCGCGGTTTATCCGAGTCGTCTTCTGATTTCCTAAAACTAGTGGGATGTTGGGGGCTGCTCACGACTCTCCAGGCCGCTACGGGATTTCTGGAATTCAGTTTCTATCAGCGTAGCGGCTGGGTTCTGATGGAGGCGATTACTCTCGCTGGAGGGCTCATCATCGCCTGGCTTCACGGACTGGAAAGACTGCGGAAACTCATCAGGCCGCTCATCGTGCTATGCCTCACGGCAAGCATGATCATCGCCTTCTGGGCCCCTCCGGAACATCGCTGCATCACCAGTGGGGCCGAAAACGAGCTTGCCACGGTGTTGAGGGAACTCTCTTCGGCCCGACTCAACTCCATCCACAACCCTGGTCCGATAGCCGTTGAACGGTTTGAACCCAGCCCATTGATCGCCCAGGCGGCGGCCGCCCCGCACCTGACCATTGTCACCCGACGCTACACGCTATTTAATGCGGACCAAGGAAACATAGCCGATGTACTTCCCGATCCTTTAGCCATGATCAAACCGATGCCAGTCGAGACAAACACCAAACTCCAGCCACCTTCCAACCACTTTATCTGCTTAATTGACCGCTTTACCGGCCTGCCGGAAATGGGCATTCTCACCCGTATCAGCCCCCAACTCACCCAATCCCTTGCCGGCTTCCAACCAGTTCTTTACAAACCAAACGACAGCATTCTTGCTTTTCTGGCAGGATTGCCCGCCGATGTCTGGCGGGTCACCCAAGAAACGCGAGGCCCAAACCTGTCAATTTACCTGGTTGAACGCCTTCACCCTTGACGCCTTTTTTAGTTTTCTGTATTTTGTGCGTTAACAGTTTTGTAAACGATGATTGACCTTATGAGCGGTACAACAGCACAAGTTCGGAAGCGGTTGACGGAGGTAGGTGGGCGTACGGCCCAAGACCTCGGATTGGGCCGCATTGTCGGACAGATTCTGATCCATCTCTACCTCACCCCAGGAGAAAGATCGCTGGAAGATATCGCCAAAGATCTGGAACTCAGTAAAGCTGCCGTCAGTATCGCGGCCCGCCAACTCGAAAGCCTCGGACTCCTACGCCGTTCCTGGAAATCCGGGGATCGGAAAACCTATTATCGAACCGCCGATGACATTGCGACAGCCCTTCACCAGGGACTTCTGATCATGGTACGCAACAAGATGAGCCTCCTGGCGACAGAACTTCAGCAGGCTGAAACTGAACTAAAGACGGGAGACGCCGGCAAAGAATCTGAGTTCATACTGGGCCGAGTCAAACGAGCCAGCAAGCTTCGTGACACAGCCATGGGTTTACTTGAAAACCCGCTGATCAAGTTGTTAACTCGGATGGGATAATTTATTTTGGATTGCGGCGGCTCGCCGCCGTTTTTGCAACATTTTGCCAGACTGTGGCGCATAATTAACAGGGACGAAGTCTGCCCGGAAACGGTTTTCTTCATAACAACCCAGCAACCTGACACCTTAACAACGCTCCCCTTCCCCATGCAACGAACCCACATACGTGCCAATCAACCCTGGTGGAAAATCAACTGGAGAGAACTCCTTGATTATCGTGATCTCTTCTGGATGACCGTCCAACGGGATTTGACGTCTATCTACAAACAAAGCGTTCTGGGTCCCCTCTGGTTCATTATTCAACCTGTACTGACAACCGTTGTCTTCACCCTGATATTTGGGAACTTCGCCAAGATAAGCACCGACGGCCTCCCCCCCTTTCTTTTCTACATGAGTGGGCTGGTTCTCTGGAACTATTTCCAAGGGGTACTAAACGGAGCCGCCTCCGCCCTGATGAGCAACGCGGGCATCATGAAAAAGGTATACTTTCCCAGGTTGCTTCCCCCGCTCTCCTCGGTGGTCACTTATTTGGGGCATTTCCTGATAAATTTTACAGTTTTCATTGGGTTCTTCATCTATTTTATAGCCAAGGGAAGCCATATCCAGCCATCGTGGTGGATACTCATCCTCCCTGTGCTCGTGTTACATTGTGCCTGTGTGGGCCTGGGGGCAGGATTGTGGCTTTCAAGTATGACGATCAAATACCGTGACGTCACCTTTGCCCTCCCCTTTCTGACTCAGCTCTGGATGTATGCCACCCCCATCATCTATCCCTCCAGCGAAGTTTCAGCCAAATGGAAATGGGTCATTGCCGTCAACCCCATGGCTGGCGTCATCGAATTGAATCGATTTGCATTCCTAGGCGCGGGATCTCCTGACCGGATGATACTGCTTGTCAGCTTTCTGGTAGGAATCATCTTGTTAATCAGTGGCCTCTTTGTTTTCAACCGTGCGCAACGCACCTTTGTGGATACCATCTGAACCATGACTGAACCCGCCATAACCGTCAGAGGGCTTTCAAAACGCTACCGCTTGGGAGCCATCAATCGTCATACCTTGAGCGATGAAATCACGTATCTTTACCATAAGTTCCGTGGCCGAAATGCAGCCGAGCATATGGGAACGATTAAGGCCCACAGTACCCAAGCGGCAAAGAAACCTCAAGGTCCGCAGGATTTTTGGGCGCTTAAGGATGTCACCTTCGACGTACAACCCGGAGAAATCATCGGGATCGTCGGAGGAAATGGCGCAGGGAAATCAACGCTCCTGAAGATCCTCAGCCGGATCACAGAACCTACGGCGGGGGAGGCTTACATTAACGGCCGAGTCGGCTCACTGCTCGAAGTGGGAACCGGCTTTCATCCGGAATTAACGGGCCGTGAAAACATTTTTTTGAGCGGCACCATTCAAGGAATGAAAAAAACTGAAATTATAAGGAAGTTTGATGAAATTGTCGCATTTTCTGAAATTGATCAGTTCTTAGATACCCCCGTCAAACGATACTCATCAGGCATGTTTGTACGACTAGCCTTTGCCGTCGCAGCTCACTTAGATCCGGAAATTCTCATTGTAGACGAAGTCCTCGCGGTTGGAGATGCGGCTTTCCAAAAAAAATGCTTAGGAAAAATGAGTGATGTCGCCAAAATGGGGCGTACCATTCTTTTCGTAAGCCACAATATGGCTGCAGTTGAGCATCTCTGCACACATGGCCTCTGGCTTGATCACGGCAAGGTGAGAATGATCGATAAAACCCAAATAATCATTGACCATTACCTGAGTTCTATACAGGAAATCATGAAAACGACCTCACTCCGCGACCGCACGGATCGGCACGGCACAGGGCGAGCCCGCGTCATAGACTTTTTCATTACAGATGCAGCCGGAAAACGGCAGGTCATACTCCGTCCTGGCAACACTTACCACTTCACTTTGGACTGCGAATTGATGATCTCCATTCCGCACCTCCAGAATGTTGTTATTTCAATCTCCCTTAATGATCTCCGTAATGAGACAGTATGGCTGATCAGCTCCAAGTTCAGCCACGAGAACCAGACCTTGTCCCCATTAACTCGAATCGAATGCTCTGTCCATGACTTTGCTGTGGCCGAGGGGATCTACAGCGCCACCGTTTATCTTGGGCAAAGCGATGTCGAGCCCCTTGACCTGATTACGAACGTCGCTGAAATCAGGGTTGAAGGGGGTAATTTTTTTGGAACCGGCTCAAAGGGAGAGCCAGCCCTATGCAAAACGCTAACCCGCGCATCTTGGAAAAGCACAACCTAAAAAAGGCTGCGCTTACTCTTGCATTAGTGCAAATGCACGGACTACATCACCTGACCCGCAATTTCATACATGAAACTCTCCATCATCACCATTAACCTGAACCATGCCGATGGCTTGGAAAAAACAGTAAAAAGTGTGATTGGTCAAACGTTCAAGGATTTTGAGTTCATTGTGATTGACGGTGGCAGCAAGGACAGCAGCCTTGACGTCATCCGCGCTTATGCCGATCTCATTACCCGGTGGGTCTCGGAACCTGACACCGGAATTTACAACGCCATGAACAAGGGTCTGCATCTGGCTCAAGGGGAGTATGTTTATTTCCTCAACAGCGGTGACCAGTTTTACTCCCCGTTGGTTCTGGATACCATCTTTACCGGCGCCGGCCCCATCGAAGACATGGTGTATGGCGATTTCATGCGGGCGAATGCGACAGAGGTCAACCCCGCTGATCTGCAACCTGACATATTGACCCTGTTCCGTTTTTTCCGTCGAGGACTTTGCCACCAGACGATCTTTTACAAAAGGATCCTATTTGCCAGCCTCGGAGATTATGATGAAACCTTCATGATTGCCGCCGACTGGGATTTCACAATCCGGGTCTTACTGGCGGACCGCTCAACACGGCATCTCCCCGTCACGGTTGTGAATTGCGAAGGGGCAGGCATCAGCGAAACCCAGGCCCAACTTTCGTCCCGTGAAAAAGACATCATCATGAAACAACATCTTCCCCAGGCAATCTATCAGGACTATCGGCGAATACAATTTCTTGAGGAAGAGTGCCGTAGCTTAAAAGAATTTGAAAATTGGACCGCACAAATCCGGAACCGGAACCTGCTTACGAATATCGCCATGGTGACCCTCTGGTTTGTTCACAAATGGAGAAACAAGTTTACGGCGCGTGACCACGCCGGCACAAAATGAGAATCCTAATGGTCAGCGCAGGACTCCCGGATACCCGGAACGGCGGGTTACCAAGCTATCTAGGTGAGTTGATTGGCGCCTTATTGGCCCGGGGGCACAAGCTCCACTATCTGGATACCAGCGCAAAAAATGAGGAGCAAAAGGGGGTTTACCACGAAACCTCGACTCGTGATGACGGGCTGGTGATTACCCACTTCTATAATTTAAAATTGTTTCCTGATTTCGGCCGGGGCACCATGGATCCTCTGGCGCAGGTCAAGCCCGATCCTGATTTTCTCGCACAATTCGAACCTTGGTTAGCCGGCATCACAATAGACCTCGTCCATATTCACGAGTTTATAGGCTTTCCGGCTGAAACCATGGCGGCCTTCTTTACAAGGCCAATACCCGTGATGGCGACTCTGCATGACTATTACGCCCTCTGCCCAACCATCAAACTTATTTTGCCCGATGGAAGTCCATGCAATAAAGGCCCCACAGAACTGATCTGTCGCTACTGTTGCCGACAGGGATTCTCCCCCATTGAACTCAAAACCGAAAAATGGATAAAGCGAATAAGTACCTTTCGAGGCGGAAGTTGGTTGGCAGGGGTGGTCTGGCCACGCATTAAACCGCTCTTTCGAACTGTCGCCTGGTGGAATACCAACGCCAACGCCTATCGCAGTCGTCGGGAGCGCATGGTGTCAATCTTGGAGCGTATCGCTATCATTCTCGGAAATTCTCATCTAACGACAAACCTATTCCGTCAAATCGGGGGGCTTACCAATGTTGTTGCGGACACCACCTTTACGCGCAAAACCATACGCCATGAAGTTAGCAACCGTTCCCGGAAAAGAATGCCGGGCAGTCCACTACGAGTCCTCGTCCTTAATGTTCGTCGGGGCCCGAAAGGCCTTGACCTTTTACATCGGGAACTAACATTACTGGATTCACAGGGCCGGCAGAATCTGCATTTTTTAGCGTGGGGGTGTTCTCACATTGAAAGCCCTCTGGTTGACAACCAAGGGCCTTATGAGGGAAATCAATTGGATGCTCTTTGCGCAGACGCAGATGTCGGGCTCGTACCGTCCGTATGGCGGGAAGCTTATGGTTTCGTTGGTGCTGAAATGTTGTCGAGGGGATTACCTGTCATTGCGAGTCAAACCGGAGCCATGAAGGAATACATTGCACAGGGAGAAGATGGACTGCTCTTTGACCCCTCAGGCCCCGGCAACTTGGCCACGGTTTTGAATCAGCTGGCTACCGATGAAGTGTTACTGGAACGACTGACCAAGGGTGCCTCGGATGGCTGGAAAAAGTTTAGCACCTTTGACCATCATATCGAAACCCTGTTGCGCCACTACGAGACCTTGATCATGATGAAACACCAGGTAAAATCTGACAGGCCGCTTGGAGAGATGTCATCATGAATAAAGTCGTGATCATCATCCCCGTCTACCGGGAAATACTGCATCCGCTCGAGAAAATCGGCGTTGATCGCTGTCTTCATATATTGGCAAAGCATCCAATGATCGTTATTGCGCCCCAAGGACTTACCATCCCGGCTCCGCTTAACACACTCCCGTGCCAATATTTCGCCCCGGAGTATTTCACCAGCATCAGCACTTATAGCCGTTTATTACTGTCGCGCGAGTTCTATGCCCGTTTTCTATCGTATGAATATATGTTACTCCACCAGCTTGACGTGTTTGTATTCCGTGATGAATTGCGGGAGTGGTGTAACCGGGGATACGACTACATCGGCGCACCCTGGATCGATGAACTCTGGCCCAATGAGCCTCCGATCCGGCAGGGGCTCCCTTTTTGGACGCGAAGTCGTTTGTTTCGTTTTCTTACCCCGCTTGACCATCGCGTTGGCAATGGGGGATTCTCACTCCGCCGTATCCGAACCATGTATCAGGCCTTGACCTGCCTGAAACGCACACTCCGGGCCTGGGGCGGACGCAATGAGGATCAATTTTGGAGCGTCGCCGTCCCGGAATGCTGGTGGTGGCGATATCGCACCCCGGGTGTTCGTGAGGCGCTCTCTTTTGCATTCGAGGAGAACCCCTCTTCTTCATTTGAACTGACAGGCAAGCGACTTCCTTTCGGGTGCCACGCCTGGGAACAATATGAACCCGAATTTTGGCTTCCACACTTTGATGCGGTCAACTGCCACTTCGATCTCGAGGCGGCACGGTCGGCGCACCGCGCCCGCCCCAAAAATCGAAAACGTTAGAGAACTTTAATGGATAAACATCTAACTCCTGCCCGAAACGGAACTCTCCCCCTCATCATAGGATTCCTTTTCAACTCCGGTCGTCTATCACGTTTACAGGCATGCCTGCACGGTGACGCCCCAAGTGATTTTTTTTATGGCGCGCTGGAGCTAAAAGCTCAAGGTTTCGACATCCGCATTTTTGAGACCACGGCAGATGTCCCCATACACTGGCCTTCCGCTGCCTTTAATTTTCTTGGACAAAATGGCCCGGTCAGGCTTGACGGTCTTTATGTACAGGCGACCAAGAACCTTCTCCCCCAATTGAATGAATGTGATGTCATCGTGGGGACCACACCCGGCCATGCGTTCGCGCTGGCTGTTTGGCGTCGTCTTCAATTTCTAAAGGCCCCTGTTGTAGGAATTCAATGCGGTCTCTTCAACCATCCCATCAACTGGTGGAGAAAACATAGCACCGCATTTTTGCTGCGGGGAATGCAATCTGTGTTATTTGGCGAATCAGAATTAAGCCCCATTTTGGATACGTTCCCTAAGGTCGAAAATAACGTCCATGTAAATCAATTTGGCGTAGATACCACCTTTTGGACACCGGGCCCCTTCACCGAAAGCGGCTACATTCTGGCCGTCGGGAAT
>Ga0194053_10000495_pt1 | contig 29739 bp, 27 predicted proteins | sample SepL228m_MetaG_FD_161684 | JGI IMG/M metagenome (GOLD analysis project Ga0194053, IMG submission 161684) | Anoxic zone freshwater microbial communities from boreal shield lake in IISD Experimental Lakes Area, Ontario, Canada - Sep2016-L227-8m | ecosystem: Environmental > Aquatic > Freshwater >... | reverse complement strand
GGATGCCGAAAAAGAAGATATGGTTGTCGTGAAGAGCCGCGTCACCTGGTCCGCTAAAGGGAGACAGGCTTTCGAAGAAGTGACCTCGTACTTGTACTATACAAATGATCTGGGGTTGTGAAACATGAATTTGGGATCATCCATAGTTTTCTCATTTGGAGTGCGGCGGCTTGACGCCGCTTTCCAGCCGCCAGGCTTGACGGGCTGCAACACCCAAAACGGTGCGTCAAGCCGCACCGAAGAAAAGCGGCGTCAAGCCGCCGCACTCCAAAATGGTTTCACCCTGATTGAGCTTCTAGTAGCCCTTTCCATCATGACTCTGGTATGTGGGGCGTGTTTCATGCTCCTCTCCTCCGTCAGTAAAGCCTGGCAGCGGGGCACAGCACTCAGCAAAGATCTCCATGCCGGCGACTTTGTCATTGAGCAACTGGTGAGCGCCTTGCGGTCAGCCCGTTACCGCGGGGGGGATGATGGATTGATCCTCAAAAAGAGTGGCAGCGGGAATGCGTCATCCGACAGCATTTCGTGGGTCAAGGAAGGGTCGGATCTGGTAGGCGTTAATTCCTATATGGCCAAAACGTTCCACCATGTCCGGTTTTTTATCGGGCAGGATAAAAATGGCAATCGTGGTGCGGCCTATACGGCTTGGGGTGACGAGTATCTTCAGCCGGACGACTTTGAGCCCGACACCCTTGAACCGGAAGTGCTTTCAGACCGAATTACCGGCCTCGGCATCCGCGTGGCGACCAATGACTTCGAATCCGAAAAGATCGAGTGGCTGGATGAATGGGAGGGCAAATGCAATTTGGGGGGAGACCTCACCAACCATCTCCCCCGCTTTGTCGAGATCACGCTGTATCTGCAACCACTGGAAGAGGGAAAACCGCCGCTTGAAATGCGCCGCCTGGTGGAAATCCCCATCGCCAAGGAGGGAATACGATGAAGCGCGGTTCCGCATTGATCATCGTCCTGTGGGTCGTCGCCCTCCTCTCAGTTCTGATCGGGGGATTTGCCTTTGACATGCATGTCGAAGCGAAAATCGTGTCCCACCTGCGCAAACGACTGAAAGCCGAATATCTCTCCAAGGCAGGTCTGGAATACGCCCAGGCGCTTTTCATACATAGTCAGGAGGTCAAAGGCAAAGGGGATAGCGACGAAATGAAGGGGAAATATTGGTATGACTCAGCCAAACGGTTACGCCAAGGCTACGCCATTATGGGATTGACGGTAAAGCTTGGGGAGGGAACCTTTATTCTCGATATCCTTCCTGAACCCGCACTCAGAAACCTTAACGCTATAAAAGATGATGAGGATTGGGATGCCATCTTTACGGTTGGCGGTGTGCCGGATGATATTAATCTAAGAAAGGAACTGATCGACTGCCTTTACGACTGGAGAGATCCTGATGATGATCGCAGCACGGATGGGGCAGAAACTGATGACTATTATGCCCGACTTGATCCCCCCTATAAGGCAAGGGGGCATAAGGCAACTGTTTCCAGTAAAACCTCAAAAGTCATGACACCTGACAAAATGGTAAATCTGGACACAATAGAAGAACTGCTCCTTATCAAAGGATGGAGCCATGCCATCCTTTACGGAGGCTATGCCGAAGACGGGGATACCAACAGTGCCCCAATGACCGGCATCGCTGACCTGCTGACTGTCAGCCCGGAAGCCGGGGAAACTGTCAATATCAATGCCGCCTCAAAACGTGTACTCATGACCCTCCCCGGCATTGATAGCACACTGGCGGATGCCATTATTGCCGAACGGGAAAAGGGCGGCAGACAAGGTTTGACAGGGGGCGCGCAAATAAGTGAAGATTACTTCTATACAGACGTGAACAACTTGTTTAGCCGGGTTCCCGAGCTCAACAGACTCACGGCTGAAGAGCAACAGCGCCTGAAAGCGCTGGGAGGAACCGCCTCCTCCGTGCTTAGAGTGCGTTCATCGGGAGTGGTTCATGGGGTTGAATACCGGATGACCTCCACGCTTGGAGTAACCGCATCAGGTAACGGAACGGCTCAAATACGCAAATAAGTAAAGATTATGGCTGTTAAAGTTCTTACAAGTTTAGCTGTGCGGTCCCACTCATTGGAGTGGGCTGTTCTGCATAAAGTAGGTGAAAAGAACTCCTCAAGCCCGTCTCGTTCTGTCGAATTGGATCTTGGCGAGAAGCAAAAAGATCTGATAACGGCTCTCCAAACCGACCGAGATCGGCTGATTGATGAGATCCGCACCAAATGCGGTCGTGTACCCGCTCCGGTCAGCATCGGAATTCCGGCCTCGTGGGTCTTGCTGAGGATCGCGGAACTCCCCTCCGGCAGTCCTGAAGAAATCAAAAGCATGGCTGAACTTCAAATCGATAAGTTTTCCCCGTTCCCCATCGAGGAATCAGCCATTTCTCACGAAATCCTTTCAGAACAGGACGGGCGTTGCCGACTTCTGTTAAGTGCGATCCGCACCGATACCATCAATCTTCTGGCGGGTGCCTTGCGGGCTGCCGGCATCGAACCCAAATGGGTGGATATCAACCTTCTAGGCTGGTGGAAATTGATTCAGGATGCTGGCAAAGTCCAACAAACCGGCCTTCAGGTTTCCATTATTCTGGAAGACTCATCTTGCGATATCATCATCGCCTCTGCCGGAATTCCTATTGCCATGCGCTCTTTAAGTGGCATGGACGAGATACCCGCCGCTGAAGCAGATGAAGAGATCGCCAGGGAAACCGCATTAACACTCTCGTCCCTGGATTTGAATCACGACGGAGTTCATCCGGTCTCCTTTTCCGTCTGGCACAGGGGCGAAAGTCCAACGGGCCTCATCAAAGTTTTCGCTGATCAGTTCCAAATCACGGCGCACCCCGAAGCCCTTGATGCTCTTCCCTCGCTCGCTGAGGGCTTGCTCCGCCGAACTGAAACCAGAACTTCCGGAAGAATGGATTTGGCGCCCATCGCCTGGCTGCAAACGGAAACGGCCTTGCGAACAAAGCGACGGGTGATCATCATTTCCATTGTCGCGGCGTCCCTCTGGCTCACAGGAATGCTAGCCCTTTTCGGGAGTATTCAATTCCAAAAAAGCAGCATCGATTCACTCACCCGTGAACTGACAGAACTCAAAGGGCCGGCGGAAAAAGTGAAAGCCGTACGGGAGCGGACTCAGGGGTTGACCAAATACATGGATCGTTCCTTCTCCGGACTGGAATGTCTGCGTGAAATCAGTGACCGACTCCCCCAGGGAATCACGCTGAAATCCTTTAATTACCACAAGAACAAGAATCTCGAGATGAGTGGTGAGGCAGAGGAATATGCACAGATTGCTGATTTCAAAAAGGATCTAGAACGTTCCAAGCTCTTTATCGCCTCGGAATTATCACGTACCCGCCGCACCAAAGATGGCAAAGAGGAATTCAAAATCGTCTGCACCTTGCCGGGAGGTGAACAGCCATGAAAATTTCACCCCGGGAAATGGTACTTGTATGGGTAACGGGCATCGTGGCCCTGGCTGGGCTCACCTTCTTTCTGGTTGATCCCCAACTTAAGGAGTGGAAGGTATTATCAGAAAAGAAAGCCACACTCACACGCGAGGTAGAAAAACAAAAATACCTGATCTCCCAGGCCCCAAAGTGGGAGACCCAACTCAAGAGTCTGAAAAAGAGATTGCCCACCCATCCGCAAGGGAAAGACGTCAGCACAGATCTCCAGATTCTCATTGAGCGTCTCGCCAAGGCGAATAATTTGAATCTGATCAGCCGTGACGCCGAAAAGGAGACGCTCAAAGGCAGCATGTACGAAGTGGCGATCAACTGCAAATGGGAGGGAAAACTGGCGTCTCTAACCCGTTTCCTCTTTGATCTGCAAAAGGAAGATGTTATTTTAGACATCAGTCAATTAAGCATTGCACCAAATGAGAAATTGGTATTGCGAGGGGGATTCACGGTTTACTGCTCGTACTCCAGAGTCCTCACCGCCGGTGGCGAAAAAGAATAACCGAACTCAAAGGCTATAAAATGACGTCTTTCCAGTGCACAATGAGAAGTCTTTTCGGGATACTGGCGCTGGCCGGATCCCTCTTCCAGCTATACCCCGCCCAGGCGCAGGGATTCCCCCCTACCGTTCGTCCAGCTTCGCCTCCAGCCATTACACGCGCCCCTGCTGAAACCAAAGCAGATACCAATCGGACAGTTGAGCTAAAGTTTAATCAGGCACCTCTGGACTCGATCCTGCAATACTATTGCTCAGAATTGACCGACCGCACCCTGCTGCAGGCCCCTAACGTCAACGCCATCATCACCCTGCGCAGTCAAACCCCCCTGACTGTTCCCGAGGCGATTCAAGCCATCAAGGCCGTTTTGGCCATGAATAACATCGCTTTGATCAATCAAGGCGATAAGTTCGTTAAGGCTGTCCCCATCACTGCAGCCCCTCAAGAGGGACTTCAAATCCAGACCAATCAAGCCGACCAGGTGATTCATCCTGAAACCGATGAACTCGTCAGTGAAGTCGTTCCCCTGAAGTTTATTGACCCGGCTGAAGCACAAAAGGCCATTGCCGGCCTCATCCATGCCTATGGAAAAATCCTTCCTTTGGAACGAATTAACAGCCTTCTGATCGCGGATACATCCGTTAATCTCAATCGCATCAAAGACATCCTGGCCCGTATTGATCAGCCGCTGGACATCAAAGAGTCCATACACATCCTGCAAATGCGCAACTCCAAACCTTCGGATATCAAAACAAAACTGGAAGAAATCATTGCGGACCAGAAAGATAAGGAAAAGCAGCCTACCGTCCGTCGTTTAAACACCTCAGGCGCGCCCGGAGTTGACACCACCCCCGTGACCATTCCCGGCGTGATCCGAGCCCGCAACATGATTCCCACCGGAACCCCGAAAACTACTGACGCCACAGAGGGAAGTGACTCAAGCGACGACCGGATGATCAGGGGCAATGTTAAAGTCATCGCCGATGACCGGACAGGCTCCCTGATTATTATTACCCGCGAGGAAAATATGAAATTTTTCGAGCAGGTTGTGTCCGCGCTGGATGTGGGAACCGCCCCGGACGTGACCATCGAGGTCATACGCCTTGAGTATGCTGATGCCGAGGAAGTAGCGTCCATGCTGAACGCCTTGATCGGGGCAGCCGCTAGCACAACCTCAAAATCTTCCACTCCGAAAAAGACAAGTGCCACCAGCAGTACGGCGGCTCGCACCGATGGCACCCCCGGCTCAACAACGACAGCCGCCGCCCGCGAAGAGCCTCGCAGTTATCAGCTACAGGAATTTATTGACCAGCAGCGGCAACTAGCCAGTGCCAAAGGCCCCGAGGGCAAGACCAAGGTCGGTCAACTTTCGGCAGAAAATATCAAAATTCTCGCCGATACACGGATCAACGGCTTGATTCTCATGGCCAGCAAAGCCGATATGGCGGCACTGAAAGACATTCTGAAGGGGATGGATGTCATGCTCTCGCAGGTGCTGATCGAAGCCGTTATCATGCAAGTATCATTGGACAAGAATCTGGAACGCGGCGTGGACTGGGTTCAACGCTCCATGATTGCCTATAATGGTCGCAATGGCGGGCGGAATGCAGAATTCGGATTTGCTGGCGCTGGCGGTGGCGGGAAAGGCACTCCCATAAACGCCACAACCATCAACTCATCGGCAGGTATTGGAGGCGCTGGCGGACTTACTTACTATTTCACCCAGTTCGGACTCAATCTTGACGCGGTGATCAAAATGTCGCAAAGCGATAATCGCTCAAAAATCATCGCCTCACCCATCATCCTCACCACCGATAACAAGGAAGCTAAAATTGAAGTTTCTGATGAAGATTATTTTTACAAAGGCGTCAGTTACGTCGGGTCTTACGGGGCAACCTCACAACAATCCGTCCCCAATGTTGAAGCCAGGAAAGTCGGGTTAAGCTTGGTAGTCACCCCCCGTATCAACGCCAAAAAGTTCGTTGTGATGGAAATCGCCCAAAAGATCGAGGATATTTCTAGTTATAAAACCATCGTCGACAGCAGTGGTAAAAATGATTGGCCGATAGTCTCCTCACGCGAAATGACCGCCTCAGTCTCTGTCCGAAATGGTGAAACAATTATTCTCGGAGGACTGGTTAAAAATCATAATACTGAGAACAAGAACGGCATACCCTTCCTCAACAAACTTCCTTTCATCGGTTTTCTTTTTGGTGCAGCCAGTGATACCGGTAAACGCTCCGAGATTGTGGTATTCATCACCCCTTATGTTCTCGACTCGCCGGAAGAAATTGAAACTGAGTCAGCCCGCCGTAAGGCAGCTTTAAGTGCTGACTCCGCGGGAATGTGGGAAAAGGGCTGGTCAGACAGCAATCTGGCAGACCCGCCGAAAAACAGCAGGGGCTGGAAAAGTCTTTTGAAATAACGAAAGGATTCCTGATGAAAGTTATTTATGTGTTCACCATAACGCTGTTCGCCTGTTTGGGGACAGGGTGCAGTTCTCTGAAAGTTATTGAAGGCAATGTCTCTCCCCCTAAATGGGTCGCTGACACCTCTCTTGCGGCAAACTGCGATCCTACCAACTTTATCTATGCAAGTGGTATATCCACTTATACCCTCGTCCTGGAAGAAGGCATCAATGATGCACGTCATGACGCTATTCGTAAACTTGCAGAACGGGCCGGGGTGACGGCAGACGATGTCTACCGTACAAGTCGCAGTGACAAGTACAGTTCGACACAAACCGGCATGCCAAATGTGCCTCAGGTTATTGACAATTCACATAAAGCCGTTCAAACAACAGGCAAAGTTGAATCAAAAACCACGCTCACTCCTCAAGCCACACATACTACACAAATCCGACTTCACGACGTTGATCAGGCCCTGATCTGTTACACGGTCTGGCAGTATGGTCCAAGCCTCTGGGCTCGAACCTGGTACGGTGACACGGCTTTACGCTTTTATGATGTCTATGTGATCATGCGTTGCCCTAAAGCTGAATTCGAGGCCGCTCTCAAAAAGGAGCGGATCAATGACAGCTATGAGGTTACGCCTATAAAACCTTAATTTGCGCTTTTCTTATACCCGATTTCCCTTTATTGTTGGCGAACTTTGCGAACAAGGGAATGTATATGAGTAATGTCAAAAAAGCGTTAATTACGGGTATCACAGGGCAGGATGGCTCCTATCTGGCAGAATTACTTTTGCAGAAGGGATACGAGGTCACCGGCATTGTCCGTCGGTCCAGTTCGATCAGTCGAACACGTATTGACCATCTCCTCGACAGAAATCTCAAACTACACCTTGAATACGGGGATCTTGCGGATAGCTCCTCGCTCCGTCATGTCATGACCAAGGTTCAGCCTGACGAGGTTTATAACCTTGCGGCCCAATCCCACGTCCGAATTTCTTTCGATCAACCGGAATATACAGCGGACGTCACAGGACTGGGCGTGTTGAGGGTTTTGGAGGCGATTCGCGACTACAACAACGCTACAGGCTCAAAAGTCCGATTCTATCAGGCTTCCTCTTCTGAAATGTTTGGGGCCGCTAAGCCGCCCCAAAGTGAAGCCACTCCGTTCCACCCGCGTAGTCCCTATGCCGTGGCAAAAGTGGCTGGTTTCTGGCAAACGGTCAACTATCGGGAATCGTATGACATGCACGCCAGCAATGGCATTTTGTTCAACCACGAGAGCGAGCGACGCGGCGAGAACTTCGTTACCCGCAAGATCACCCGGGCGGCAGGCCGGATCAAGGTTGGACTGCAAAAAAATCTGGCACTCGGGAATCTGGATGCCAAGCGCGACTGGGGCCATGCCCGCGATTACGTGGAGGCCATGTGGTTGATGCTGCAGCAAGAAAGACCAGACGATTACGTTGTTGCAACAGGCGAATCCTATAGCGTCAGGGCATTTCTGAACGAGGTCTTTGGCCACCTTAACCTCAACTGGCAGGACTTTGTTAAAATTGACCCCCGCTTCTACCGCCCGGCTGAAGTGGATTATTTGCTGGGTGATCCGGGTAAGGCCATGAAAACACTCGGGTGGAAACCAAAAATTACCTTTAAAGAACTGGCCCGACTCATGACTGAATTCGACCTTGAACTAGCACAGCGTGAGGCCCACGCCGCTTCCTTCAACGGAAAAGTGTGATAATCAGACTACTCCATGGCCTCACTTCTGGCGATGGAAACAGAATTACGCCGAGAGCCGATCCCTAACGGGACCGGCTCTTCTTACAAAAGGAAGCATCCATGCGTTTACATTACATGTGCAGTAACTGCGGGGCGGAGATGGACGTCTCAGACCGCGAAATCCAGAATTTGGAACAGACGGGCCTGTTCCAGAAGCGGCTTCAGTGCTCTATTTGTAATGTTTTCATTGCCATTCCCGATGCCAGGTTGACGAACCGGTCTGAAATTTCAGGCTATCGTATCTCGTCACGGGTAGAAGTCGATGGCCCCCGTGAAATCTACGCAGCTGAACATATCCAGACCCATCGAAAAATGGAATTGCAGATACTCCATGCCCCCTTTGCCGAAAGCGGTGAACCCTCCGCCCTTTTCCTGAATGACATGAACCGGTACATGAAGATCAGGCATCCGAACCTGATCAGTATTCTGGATGCTGGCCGAACCAGTGAAGGAATATATTTCGTCGCATGGCAACGAATCAAAAACAAATCCCTGGAATACCGGATGTGGGAAGGCGGGGCACTGGAGCTCAAGCCTGCTCTACATTTAGCCACTCTTATCGGACAGGTTCTGGAATGGCTTTGGACTCAACATGGATTAATTTACGGGCACCTTTCACCCCGCCGCATCTGGATTGCACCAGACAAAACCGTGCAGTTATTCAACACGATTCTATCCCCACTCGTAAAAGATCAGCCCCCCTCCTTCCCCTTGGATACGTTAATGGCAGGCATGCCAGGGTTCTTGAGCCCCGAGATACTGAACGGCTCCACTCATCTGGATTGCCGCAGTGACATGTACGCCCTAGGTGCGACCCTCTACAACATGCTGACAGGTACCGCACCATTCTGCGGACTGAATCCTCAACAAATCCAAGAGGCCCAAGCCAGCTCTTCACTACCCGATCCCCGTACCTTAAGACCTGATCTTCCCACAGCCGTCGTGGAATTTTTAAAATCAACATTAGCCCACGATCCCTCAGATCGCCCCCAGGACTGGTCTACTTTCCTAAGCCAGCTCGCCAGCCTTCAAAAAGATCAGCCTATTCCCCAGCCTGTCCACATGGCGAGCCATTCGGTGCTCATCCAACTGGAGCCGTCCCTGATTCCGCCCATTTCGAAGAAAATTGTCATCCAGAGAGCAAGCCGGAACCCGATCAGGACCAAGACTCCGACAACCGCACCAGCAGCGAATCCCTCACGGGCCTTCTTCGGAATATTAGCCGTCGGCCTCATCACCGTCATCGCATTTCTCACCTGGCTGGCCACACGCGTTCCACCGCCCTCCCCCCCGGCCAAGTTAGTGTTCCGTACCACCACGAATTCATCTTTGTCATCCACGACAATCACCCTGCCACCCCAACAACCTCACCTCAAACCCTCCAACACGGTTTCAAAGATCCTCCAACCCACTAATTCCTTTGATGCGCTTTATCGGTCTACCCAGGAGTACCTGAAAAACAACCCTATGGATTACGATGGCCTGCTGGCGCAATACGATGCCCTGCTGATCATGACTGAGACAACGAAACCCCATTGGCACGCCCGGATTCTGGATGAACGACGCGGGATCGAAATGACAAAATCCTTCGCCTTGGATCGCGCCCTTGAGGAAATCCAACAAAAGACCGAAGAATTTGATAAAAATGCAAACTACGCCGCCGGCATTTCCTGGTTAACCAGCTATCAGGGTGTCTTCTCGAATCAGACAAGCGCATTGAGGGACAGTCTTTGCAGCAACCTCGTTCTGCATGCGCATGTAAACGCTAACACCTCCAGGGCCAAACAACAAAAACAACAGGCAACACAGCACGATGAGCTGACGGCGAAACGCAAAAGCTTTCTTGAAGTGATTGCAAAAGCTGTTCTGGCTAATAATTTTGAACAAGCACGCAAAAACATTCAGAACTGGAATACCCCTTCCGATTTGGGCTGGTCTAAAACGCAACAGGATGACCTGCTCTCTCAATTAGGGCTTATCAGCAAACTTTCAGAGAAAATCATGGAGCGCTACCACGCCATGATCGGTACGACTGTAAAAATTGAACTCATCAACGGCTTAATCAGCGGCAAGTTGATCGCGGTTGAAAATCAAGTGCTTACGATCCAATCCCTCTCCGCCGATGGCGAAATCATTACCCTTCCGGTCTCCATCGATAAAATTCGCCCTCAAGATGTCTTTCTCCGGCTTGCCAGTCTGAATCCTTTAGAACGAGGCCTGCTTCAAGGCTTCTTTGCCTGCCAGCACAACGATGACAAACTGGCTTTAGCCAGTTTCACAGGCATGACCAACAGTCTCCTGGTAACGGCGCTTATAGCCCATATTGAGGAGACCATAAGCCAGACCCGCGAGGCGGAGGCACAAAAAGCACTCAATGCCGTATTGACCCTGGCAGGCATCAACCCCGATAAGAAGGATGCGTCAACTCCGATTGCGTTACAGATTGACCAGACTTCCTTCCCCGATTTTCAATGCCTCAAAATCAAGGAGGCCTCACAACGTTTTACCGAGCTGTACGGCCGCAGCTCTACAGCGCAAAATGCAGCCCCCATTCTGACTGCCTTGAACGACGTTTCCCCCATCGTTCGTAAAATCGACCTGGTGACCTTGGAAAACATGATGAATACCCTGAAGGCTTGGAAATCAGGGGAGACCCACCTGCTGTTTTCTTATCGGATCGACGGAGCGCTTGCCTGTCTCGATTTGTCGGAAAACAGAATTCTCCCTGACCTATCGCCCTTAAAGATTCTTCCTTTTAAAGAACTTTCATTCCGAAAATGCGGAATGACTAAATTGCCCTCACTGGAAGGCTTCCGCATCAATCGTCTGGACTTGAGTGACAGTGCTATCGTCAACTTAACGGGACTCAAGGGGGCTTCCATTGACACGCTCATACTCTCAGGCACTCAAGTGGCGAGTCTTCATGTTCTGAAATCAGTACCCGTCCGTGTCTTCCATGCCGAAAATTGTGAGAATCTGTCGGACCTATCCGGCCTGGCGACGACAAATCTTACCAATATCGTCCTGACAGGCTCCGCCGTCTCGGACCTGTCTCCTTTGGAAAATGCCCCCCTGATCAGCGCCGACTTTTCAAATTGCACATTAATTAACGATCTGAAGCCCCTCAGTCGGTGTCCCCTCACAGAGTTGAACATTGCGGGATGCCATCGCATATCAATGATTTATGCCTTGAAGGGACTTCCTTTACGAAAGCTCAATATCAGCGGCACAAAAGTCAGTGATCTTGGACCGCTGACAGAAATGCCATTAGAGACATTGATTCTCGCGAACGCCCGAAACATTACGGATCTTACGCCGCTGGCCAATAATAAATCACTGCAAAGCCTGACGCTCCCCACTGATTCGGTAAACGTGACCTGCCTGCGCCAACACAAAACACTTGAAGCCATCGGCTTCCCTGCTCCGATTAGGGCTGCCCTGTTTTGGCAAAAACAGGAATAACAGACCTGCGCCCCCCCTAACCCGCCATTTCCTTCAACAAGTGGAGCTCTTTTCCCCAGAGCTCTTCGTTCGGCGTCTCGAGCACCAGCGGCATGTTCTCGAACCGCTTGTCCCGCATGATGCATTTGAATACGTCAATTCCCAGAAGCCCGGCTCCCAGTGATTCATGCCGGTCCACATGCGAGTTGAACGCCACCTTGGAGTCGTTCAGATGCATGCCACGCAGGTAGTGCATACCCACCGTTTTCGTGAAGTGATCCATGGTTTCAAGAAATCCGTTACGCGTACGAATGTCATACCCTGCCGCAAAGGCGTGCATGGTATCAAGGCAGACGCCCACACGGGACTTATCCTCTACCCCATCAATGATCGACCGGATCTCCTCGAACGTTGAGCCTAAATTACCGCCACTGCCAGCCGTGTTTTCAATCACAACCGTCACGCCAGCCGTTTCAGACAAGGCCGCATTGATGGATTTCGCCACGCGTTCACAGGCCGCTTTTGGCGTAATCAGGCGCAGGTGGCTGCCCGGATGAAGATTCAACTTGTCCAAACCGAGCGCCATGCAGCGCCGCAACTCGTCCAGCAATGCGGCCATTGACTTCTCATGCGCCGCCGCATCCGGATTTGCCAAATTGATAAGGTACCCCGCATGAGGCATGACCTGGGCCGCCGTATACCCATCAACCTTCATTTGGGTTTTAAATGCGGCCAGGTTCGCCGCCGTATAAGGCGCCGCCGTCCACTGGCGCTGATTCTTGACAAACATCCCAAAACCGGTGGCCCCCAACACCTTGGCGTTAATCGGTGCATTCTCCACCCCTCCCCCAATCGACACATGTGGTCCGACGTAATACATGAATCCTCCTTCAAACTCACGCTGCATTCAAGACTGCGCCTACTCCCAGCAAGCTTCCGCCTTGCCACGAGGCCAAGTATCTTGCCGAACGCTGTATAATGCGGCTCTCGTTTCTAGATCATATCCAACAAAACATTCAAGTCAATCAGGGAATAACCGAGGCCACCCTGTACATAAGTCATTGATAATCAACGCATTTTGTTATAATTGAATAGTAATCGATATTATCTGACTCCATCTGGGAGTGAGAGTGCATATTATTGACATATTAAATGCCATTTGTCATTATAGATGGCATGAAAGCTAAATTGAATATTGATAAAGCTGGGCGGGTCATTCTGCCTCAAGCGGTTCGCCGCCAATTTCATCTGGTTGCGGGGGATCACCTTGATCTGCAAATATTGCCCGATGGAATATTCTTGAAAGTCCATGATCGCCAGGCACATCTGGTAGAAAATAATGGGCTTCTGGTTCATGAGGGAGAGCCAACCGGAGATCTCAACCAAGCCGTCGAACTGAGCCGGTCAAACCGTGATGCAGAAGTGCTGGGATGGCGGAAATGACGGTCTTTTGCGACACATCCGTTTTGGTTGCCGCTTGCATCCATAAGCATCCTCATTATGAGCGGGCACGCCCGATCTTGGAGTCTATAGCCAGCGGAGAAATAGTCGGCTTTGTTTCAACTCATAGTTTGGCGGAGGCGTTTTCTGCTTTGACTTCAGTCCCGATCACTCCGCGGATCCTGCCGTCCGAAGCTAGAGATATTATCGCCACGAATATCAGGAAGCACTTCCAACTGGTGGCCGTCACGGCTGAAATGTATCAACGGGCAGTTGAAGTCTGTGTCGGATGCGGGCTCGGAGGCGGTAAGGTTTACGACGCCTTATTGTTTGAGTGTGCCCGCCTGTCCCAAGCGGATCGGATCTACACTTTCAATCTCCAGGATTTCCGCCGGCTAGCCCCGGATCTTGTGACCCGTATTTCCGCACCGTGACGGTTAGCGCCGACCAGAAGGCCAATTCGTATGCACACGCACATTGGTATTATGCTAAAGCTTTATTTAAAAGCTTTAGCACGCGGATATCGATTGCATCTATTGCCTATCCAAGCCCCTCCATAAGGCAAAAATCATGATGGTGCTGCGCTTGCAATAGAGGAATTTTGATCGTCTGGCATTTCAGTTTCATTCTCATGAGCAGCCTCAGCCGCGACAGGAACTGAATCCGAAACCGGTTCCGGCGTCACATTATCTGGCATCGTTGGCACGGGTTCTGGAGGTGGAACCGGTGTCGGCTCAATGAGAACTGGCTCAGGCACGACTACCGGTTTCGGGGTGATAACAGGAATCGGCGCCACTTCGGGCACCACGGGAATAGTCTCTAACACCGGCGGCTCTGGCATCACGATGTCCGGCACCGGCTGCATCATCACTTCCGGCATCGGCACGGGTTCAGGGGGCGGGGGCGGGACCGGCACCGACTCAATGACAACCCGCTCAGGCACGACCACCTGCGCTTCGGCGGTGACTAGGATCGGCACCGCCTTCGCCACCATGGAAATTGGCGCTGTCACCGGCTTCGGCGTGACCACGCCAGATGCTGGCGGTGTCAATACGATAGGTTTTTGGGCGGGCACCGGGGAAGGAGTCGGCGTTGGGGATGTAACGGCCGGCACCCCACTCACGTCGACGCCTGTTATCTTCGCCAGCAACGACTTGGCCCCACCTTTCCAAAGGACAATCACCGGCACTCTTCCCGCCACGGCTTCCACCACGGCGGTGTAAATAGTCGTACAGCACAACACTCCCACCGCACCTTCGGCTAGAAACTGGAGCACCTGTTCACTCGCGCCCCGAGGCTCGGACGAAACTTTCATAATCTCCACCCGGTAATCGGCCGCTACGAACACTGATACCTGGTCTGGAAGTAGCGCGAAGGACTCCACCGGACTGGCGGCGGAGAAGATGAGGCCAATCTTACGATTATCCGAAACCTTGTCATCCATTTGAAGTTTTACATCAGAAATGCCGCGAAGCGGCTTGCCTCTCCCAAGTGCAATATCCCGAGCCAACTGATGCGGTTGATACCCCATCTGGCTAGCGAGATTCCGGATACGAGCTTGCGTGTCGACACTGATCCGAACCCTGTCCCCTTTCCCGTTAAGGACAAGCGAGACAGTTGAATCGGCCACTCCGGCCGCCTTTGCTATGTCAGAAATCAAAATGCCACTACTCATGCTAAAGCTTATTACAATAGCTTTAGCACAAAGTACAGCGGCACGTTTCGCGACGATTGAGAATTACAGCAACCGTCGGTAATACCGCTAGAATTGTTCCCTAATTTCAGAAACTGGCGGGATGCGGGCAGATTGGATTACGCTCCGGATTTGCTCAGTGGTGAGACGGTCAGGCGCAATAGCTGAGGCCGGTCCAACTCTTGGAGCATGCAAACGCGCCCGGCCCGGGTTTACCACCCAGCATCACGGAACCGGTCTCAAACACCACCATCATATAGCGTTCAGGCTTACCGGTCGCCTCTGCCATCTCCTTTGGATGTATCTCCGATGCCTGTCATCCTGTCTCAACCCTTTTCTTCGGGATTTAGAATGAATAAGGACAGATAAATTGTTCCACTAATAGCAACAATTACGCCGCATCTTTACCACTGTCGAGCCATAAGTAAAAAAATGCGCAAAAAAACTTCTCTTGATCATTTATAATTTGTTATCAAGAGTTCAACTGTTGTCCTCGCCTTCGAAACGAGATTGATTTCCCTCCTGCAAGACATCTCTGTGAATTGATAACCTGTAAATAATTTGCGCATGAAATCCGTGTTACTGTTGCTAAGTGCCCAATGTACTCCCATATCATCTAATTCGTGACAGAAAGCTAACTCGAAGTCACCGGATCGGATATCAATTTTCTTCAAAGCGAGAGTAATGAACTAATGTCTGGCATCCCTCGCGACATTTCTATACTGTGACTATATTCATAGTTAATTAAGGAATATCATGCTAGCCAAGGTGTATAGTGGAGCGGTTTACGGGGTCGACGCCTATCCCGTTGAAATTGAGGTCAATGCCGGGCATGGAGATCCTAGCATCATCATCGTAGGCCTGCCTGACGCCGCCGTAAAAGAGAGCAAAGACCGGGTCCATACCGCCATCAGCAACTCAGGCTTCCGACCCCATATCGGGCGAACCACCATCAATCTCGCTCCAGCCGATGTCAAAAAAGAGGGTCCTTGCTTTGATCTTCCCATCGCGATAGGCATTTTAGCCACCCAGGATCATCTCCCGCCAGAAAAGCTCATTGAATTTGCGATGATTGGAGAGTTGGCGTTAAGCGGCGAGGTCAGGCGCGTCAAGGGTGTCCTTCCCATCGCCTTGGCCATGCGTAAGGCAGGACGGCGCGGTCTTCTCGTACCTGTCGATAACGCAGAGGAGGCCGCGGTGGTAAAAGGCCTGGAGGTCTATCCGGTCCAGAATCTACGGGAGGCCGCTGATTTTCTGGCAGGGAAAACGCCGATCACCCCCTATCATGTGGATCTGGATCAAACCTTTGCCGTCCCCATGGACTATGAGGATGACTTCATTGACGTCAAAGGCCAGGAAACCGCCAAAAGAGCTGCCGAAATCGCGGCCACTGGCGGCCATAACCTCCTTTTAATTGGATCGCCGGGCACAGGGAAGTCCATGATAGCAAAGCGGATAGCCTCAATCCTCCCGCCCATGACGATTGAAGAAGCCCTTGAAACCACGAAAATCCACAGTATTGCCGGTGTGCTATCCTCGCATCAGGCACTCATTGTAAGGCGACCGTTCCGCGCCCCGCATCACACAATATCCGATGCAGGTCTTCTGGGTGGCGGAACCCATCCTATGCCGGGCGAAGTAAGTCTGGCACATCGCGGGGTATTATTTCTGGATGAACTTCCGGAATTCCATCGCAATGTACTGGAGGTAATGCGGCAACCTTTGGAGGATGGCCATGTCACCATATCCCGCGCGGCTGCCACAGTGACATTCCCCTGTCATTTCATGTTGGTCGCGGCAATGAATCCATGCTCGTGTGGCTACTACGGTGATGCAAAACGCGAATGTCGTTGTAAGCCAAATCAAATCCAGAACTATCGGAATAAAATATCAGGCCCCCTTCTGGATCGCATCGACCTGCATGTTGAAGTTCCCACAATTCGATATCAGGATCTTTCAGGCATTACTCCGGGTGACAGCTCATCAGCCATCCGCGCCCGGGTTATTGCTGCACGACAAATCCAGCGGGATCGCTTCAAATCACTTCGCCGGATCCATAATAACGCGGGGATGAAGTCCAAGGAAATTCAGCGTTTCTGCCCACTTTCAACCGAGGCCCAGGACGTCTTGAAAATGGCCATCAATGAACTAAATTTCAGCGCCCGGGCTTATGATCGAATTATAAAAGTGGCACGAACCATTGCAGATCTTGATAATCAAGAACACATCCAGCCGCATCAGATGTCAGAAGCGATTCAGTATCGCACACTGGATCGTCAACTGTGGGTGTAATGAACTTACAGGAAAGCAGCCAGCTTGTCCTGAAGCTGCAGCTTGCTCATGGCACCCATCATTTGTCCCTTTACTTGCCCTTCTTTGAAAACGAGCAGTGTAGGGATGGAGCGAATTGCAAATTGTGTCGCCAAGTCACGATTCTCGTCGACATTAACCTTTGCAATCTTAATTTTCCCGGCCATTTCCGTTGAAAGTTCATCGAGCATAGGGGCAATCATTTTGCAGGGACCGCACCATTCTGCCCAAAAATCCACGACCACGGGAATCTTAGACTCCAGGACTTCTGTTTTCCAGTTCGCACCCGTAATATAAACAACTTGTGAGTTAGCCATGAATCATTACTCCTACATACAGAAAAATTAATAAACAATCACCCGCCCACAGACCAACCAAGGGAGGGATAAGCCTGCGCCATCAGCACATACATCATCACACACAACGTCACCACTGCCGCCGCAGCAATGAGTACAAACGACCAGTGGGGCTTGGCAACCTGCACTGACGAAGAAACGGCAACTTCTTCTTCATTCCGAGCGATACTAACCGGACGAGGCGAGGCTTTTACTTCCGTCCCGCCGCCATCCGCACGCCTGATTTTTATTGTTTTCTTCTGGGTTTGCTGCCCTTCCGCAGCAACTGCCTCCGGCGGTATATCCACCCGCGCCGTCTGACTTTTTGCATCTGGTGCCGCCACAACTACAGGCTCAATGACCTGAGGCTGGGACTGAGACACTGAAGCAGGAATTGAAATCGACGGCCGCTTAATACGAATCGTTTTCGGCGTGGCCTCTCCTCCAGCTGACGCGGCCTCCAATTGCGGCAACACTGATTCCAGGGAGATGCGGGAAGTCTTGCGCTTGGCATCATCGGAAATCAGCATTCCGGTTAGCGCCTTGCCGACTGAGGGGAAAGGAGTCGCAGAGACCTGCCCCGACATCGCCGGAGCTAAACGAATGGTCTTGGATGCGAGCCCAGCACCTACTACGGACACAGTGGCTCCAGGCTCAGCCGTCACTTGATCCAGGGCAATGCGTGCTGTCTTTTTCTTGTTAAAAGACACGGGAGACTGACTTACATCAGTTTGCTTCTCTAAAACTGAAGGCGGAGTCGCTATGGCCGCCCCGGGTGCAATCGTCCCAGCAACATCGCTTTGCCCCTGATTTTTGATTATCACTCGAGGGGGAATGGGGCCCGTACCAGATTTTATCTCTTCGCTCATAGGCTCTCTCTCTTTTTGCAAAAAGTATTCTTAACCTCCAGGGGAGTCAAAACAAAAAAAGGCTGATGACAGCCGACTAAACCGCCATGACTTCTTTTTCTTTTGCAGCAAAAGTATTATCCACCTTCATAATGTGGGAATCCGTCTCTTTTTGAATCTGAGCCAACCCCTGATCCCGCTCATCTTCCGTAATCTTACCGTCCTTCTGAAGGGCCTTGATCTGTTCATTGGAATCACGGCGAATGTTCCGTATCGCCACACGGCCTTCTTCGGCCATTCGTTTGGCAACCTTCACCAACTCCTTGCGCCGTTCTTCGCTGAGTTCGGGAATGATAATGCGAATTACTCGACCATCATTTTTCGGAGTTACTCCCAAATTCGCTGCCAAGATCGCTTTTTCAATGGCAGGGAGCGCCGTGGGATCATAAGAGTTGATCACAATCATGCGTGCTTCCGGGGTGGAGATCCCGCCGATTTCACGGAGCCGCGTCATGGCCCCATAGTAAGGCACCATGACATTTTCGACTAAACTTGGAGAAGCCTTGCCAGTCCGCAAACCAGAAAATTCCTGATGTAAAAAGGCCAGACATTTCGTCATCTTATCATCAGCTTCTAATAAGACATCATCCAGTGATTCCATAACTTCTCCTACTCTGTAACAAGGGTTCCGATCGACTCCCCAGCGACTACTTTCCCAAGATTTCCGGGCTTAAAGAAATCAAACACAATAATGGGAATATCATTTTCCATGCAAAGCGAAAACGCAGCCGCATCCATCACCTTCAACTGCTTGGCAATAGCCTCCTGGTAACTGATGCGGGAATATCGCTTAGCCTTCGGATTTTTGACGGGATCTGCGCTATAGATACCATCGACCTTAGTTGCTTTCAGTAAGGCGTCTACATCCAATTCGCTTGCACGCAAGGCGGCGGCCGTATCTGTGCTGAAATAGGGGTTTCCGGTTCCGCCACCAAAAATCACCACACGGCCCTTGGAGAGATGTCGCAAGGCACGGCGCCGAATGAATGGTTCTGCCACCTGCCTCATTTCGATAGCGGTCTGAACGCGGGTATCCACCCCCTCTTTTTCAAGGGCATCCTGAAGGGCAAGCGCGTTGATAACAGTGGCCAACATTCCCATGTAATCCCCGGTATTGCGGTCGATTCCACGCGTCTCACCAACTTGTCCACGGAAAATATTTCCCCCACCCACGACGATTGCAATTTCGACCCCGGTACGACGCACCGCCTTGATTTGCCTGGCAAAACCCACCAGAACTTCCGGATCAATACTGAGTCCACTTTTCTTACTTTGAAGTACTTCTCCGCTAAGTTTTAGAAGCACACGTTTGAACTTACTTTTCAGGGGTTTTAAACCTGCCATTTTGACCCTCACTATTCAGTTTGCAGTATTTATTCAGTAATCGTTGTGACGATACGTGAAATAGGAATGACTGTAAAGAATGAACCCGTTGGAGATTGGCGCGCCCACGGGGAGTCGAACCCCGCTTACCAGGATGAAAACCTGGTGTCCTAACCGATAGACGATGGGCGCTTCAGCGATATGAGGGGCGCAATATATCAAACTTAAACAAGAGCGCAACCACAAAGGCAGAAATAATTATCACTTCGAGCCACGTTGTCATTGGACAACATTTCCATCACCAAGGCAGAACATAACAGCGATCCAAAGTGAAGGCGGACTCGATATGACGGATCACAGGCTTGGAACAATCTTCCTTGCCCACCACCTCAACCACATCAAATCTGAAATTAACCGGCTGCTTTAATCTCTGCAAATAGCGAACTGCGGCACGAGAAAGATGATGACGCTTATTACGATCCACAGCCGAAGCAGGTCGGCCAAACAATTCCGTCCTCCGTGTTTTGACCTCAATAAACACAAGTACGTTTCCCCGCCGTGCAATTAAATCAAATTCATCCCGGGCTGATACACGGAATCTGCGGCCAATAATTTTATACCCTTTTTCCTCAAGGAAGATGGCCGCCTGATTTTCACCCCAAAGCCCAGTCTTGAGATGGAATGGCATGGAAAAGGTCATTACACATCATCCCGAGGGAAATTGCCACCCGTCCCATGCAAGCGCAACATTTCTTGAACTGGCCGAAAAGACCGCCTATGAGCTGGACATGGACCATAATCCAGAAGCGCCTTTATATGCACCCGGGTACCATACCCTTTGTGCCGGGCAAATGCGTATTGGGGATATTGCTGATCCAGTTCCACCATCATCCTGTCACGCGTAACTTTGGCAATAATGCTGGCAGCGGCAATACTCAAGGAACGCCCGTCACCTTGAATAATAGATAGGGACGGACAAGAAAGCCCGGGGACGGGCAACCCATCAACCAGTACGAAATCAGGAAGGGGGGACAGGGCACCAAGCGCGCGGGCCATCGCGAGATGAGTTGCACGCAGAATATTCAGGGAGTCAATCTCGAAAACTGAGGCAATTCCTACACCGAAAGCGCAGGGACACGTCCCCGTTAATTCAGCATAAAGACGATCACGTTCACGCGGAGTCAGGCGCTTTGAATCATTTACTGATTTGAGCCGACCATACTGTTCGGCCTCGAGAAAAAGCCTTTCAAAAATAATCGCGGCAGCAACCACGGGGCCCGCCAAGGGGCCCCGACCGGCCTCATCCACACCCGCTAGCCGACAAATTCCACGCCCCCATGCCTGACGTTCAAATTGGAGCAATGGAATCCTTAGCCGTCTGCTTTATTCTTCTCGCGCAACTTCGCGCTCTTACCACTGCGATCACGCAGATAGTACAATTTGGCACGGCGGCTCTGACCGGAACTCTCGACAACCAGACTGGCCAAGTTCGGTGAATGAACAGGAAAAATCCTTTCCACGCCAACACCGTGAGAAATTCGACGCACTGTGAAAGTTTCCGTAGCGGCATGCCCATCCCGTGCGATGACGGTACCCGTGTATGCCTGAATGCGCTCTTTAGCGCCTTCGCGAATTTTAACCTGCAGTTTAACAGTGTCACCAATTGAAAACGGCGGCATCGCATCCTTCCGCAGGTTTTCCTTGTGAATCATGGCCAATGCTTTTGCAATCATAGTTCCCTCACCTTCAACAAGTCTGGTCTTTTATCCCTCGTCCGACGCTCTGCCTGATCCCTGCGCCACCGACCAATTTCTTCATGGTCTCCGGAGACAAGGACTTCGGGGACATCCAATCCCCTGAACATACGCGGTCTCGTGTATTGCGGATACTCCAATAGCCCATCCGTGAAAGATTCCTCACACGTCGTTTCGCTATTTCCGAGCACCCCTGGCACCAATCTCACCACAGCGTCTATAACCACCGCTGCCGGCAGAACCCCGTTCGTTAGAACGTAATCCCCTATCGAAATTTCATCAGTTGCCAAATGGGTTCTCACCCGCTCATCAACACCTTCGTAATGTCCGCATATAAAAATCAAATGCTGTTCACGCGCCAGTTGTACAGCCTTAGCCTGCTCATATCGTACGCCCTGCGGCGTCATCAAAATCACACGCGCTTCGGGGGTCCGCACTGACTCCACGGCCTTAAATAACGGTTCAGGCTTCATAACCATTCCCGGGCCCCCTCCAAACGGACGATCATCCGTAGTTTGGTGCCGATCCGCAGCAAATTTCCTCAAATCCACCGTATTAAAGACAACAGCCCCTTTCAGAGCTGCCCGCTTAAGGATACTCTCTTCCAGAAAGCCATTAAGCATTCCCGGAAAGATGGTAATAACATCGATCCTTAACGGCGAGAATTCACTCATGCCTTGGGGGCGGATGCTGCGCGATGCTTCTTAATCAAGCTTTTTACGGTATCACTAACCAAGGCCCCTTTACTGACCCAGTGATCAATTCGCTCCATCTTCAAATTGAAGTTAATCCCTTTTTTCTTGGGATCATACCAGCCAATCACTTCAAGGTTCTTTCCATCACGCGGGGATCTGCTGTCGGCGGCTACCACGCGATAACAAATATCCTTGTTCGCACCCGTACGGGTCATTCTAATTTTTACTGACATTCAATGCCTCCCTAAAAAAACACTCACAAACCCATAACGGGTTCACCGCCAAGACTCAAAAAGCGGCGCACTATTACACATTCTCACCGATGGCGCAACCTCTTTTGCATCGATCCCATCCGTTTTGTCATTTCGCGGGCCTGATCAAACCGCTTTAATAACTCATTAACGTCTTGAACTTGCGTCCCACTTCCCACAGCCACACGCCGTTTACGGCTTGCGTTCAAAAGCTCCGGCCGGCGTCGCTCCTGAATGGTCATACTCCGAATAATCGCCTCGGCACGAGTTGTAAAGTGTGTGAAATCCTGTCCCCCACCCGCTTCCCGCAGTTTGGCTTTCATGGCGCCACCCATGGGCATCATATCCAGAAGACTCTCAACCGATCCCATCTTGCGAAGTTGAGCAATTTGCCCCAGAAAATCCTCCAAATCAAGTCGATTTTTCCTGACCTTTTTCTCCATTTCCACCATCTGGGAAAAATCCACAGATTCCTGGGCCTTTTCCACCAGGCTGAGAATATCCCCCATCCCCAGAATACGAGACGCCATCCGCTCGGGATAAAAGGGCTCTAACTCCCCAACACGCTCCCCAACGCCAGTATAGAGAATGGGACAGCCTGTAACGCTCTGGATCGAAAGCGCGGCGCCACCGCGGGCATCCCCGTCAAGTTTTGTCAGAATCAACCCCTTGAGATCAAGAGCCTTGTGAAACACTTCAGCAACGTGGACTGATTCCTGCCCAATGGCGGCATCAACTACCAGTACCGTATTGCGACACTTGACAATCTCACGCAAATCCTTGAGTTCCTGCACCAGTTCATCATCAATCTGAAATCGGCCGCCAGTATCAAACAAAACAACATCCCGGCCACTCGCTTCGGCTTTATCCAAAGCACGACGCCCCAACGCTGGCACCGTTTCGCCGGGCTCAGGCGCCAACATGTCCACACCGACCTGCTGGGCTAAAACCCGCAGCTGGTCTACCGCCGCTGGCCTCCGGATGTCCGCCCCCACCAGAAGCACATTTTTGCCATCCTTTTTCCACAACGCCGCCAGTTTGGCGGAGGTGGTTGTTTTTCCAGATCCGTGCAATCCGACCAGCATCACCGGTGCCGGCAATGGATTCAGCTCCAGACGACGATTTTTCGCCCCGCCCAGCAGCGTAACGAGCTCATCATGTACACGTTTGATGACCTGTTGCCCGGGAGTAATACTGTGCAGGACTTCTTCCCCGATACATTTTTCACTCACGCGTGAAACAAAATCACGAGCCACTTCGAAATTCACATCGGCCTCCAACAAGGCCATACGCACTTCTCTCATGGCATCGCGAATATTCGGCTCTGATAGCCGACCATACCCCCTCAGTTTTTTAAAAACTGACTCTAATGAAGTTGTGAGTGACTCGAACAAAATCTTCTCCCCATGCTAGACAACAACACAGATCGGACGTTAGGCTTTTACCTTCTTACCGGTAACCGCACTGAAGACCAATCCACCGTCTCCTGTTCGCACAGAGACCTTCTCGGCCCCCACAAAGTCACCCCGCAAAATATCTTCAGCCAGGGGATCTTCCAGGTATCGCTGTACGGCTCGCCGTAAAGGACGGGCGCCCATGGCGTGATCAAAGCCTTTCTGAAGCAAAAACTCCTGTGCCTCTGGGGTCAGCTCTAGATGAATACCTTTTCGATCAAGACGGTCGGTTACTTTCCGGATCTCCAGTTCCAAAATCCGGATCATTTCAGGCCTTTCAAATTGACGGAAAACCACAATTTCATCAATGCGGTTCAAAAATTCCGGCTTAAACACCCTTTTCACTTCTTCAAGCATGCGGGATTTCAGAGTCTCATAATTCATCACTGAACTTGCTTCAGTAAATCCAAGCCCTCCTTTACGAATGAAATCCGAGCCGAGATTAGTCGTCAAAATAATGACCGTATTTCTGAAATCAACCTGACGCCCGGCACTATCCGTCAAACGCCCCTCTTCCATAATCTGCAACAACATATGCATGACATCCGGATGGGCCTTCTCAATCTCATCAAACAGAATAACGGAATAAGGGCGACGCCTCACTTTTTCTGTTAGCTGGCCGCCTTCTTCATACCCCACATACCCTGGAGGCGACCCCACCAAACGGGACACCGTGAACTTCTCCATATATTCCGACATGTCTAATTGAATCAGCGCATCAGCCTCATCAAACATGAATTCGGCCAGCGTCTTGGCGAGGAGCGTCTTACCAACGCCGGTGGGCCCAAGAAACACAAACGATCCGATGGGACGGCGGGGATCTTTAAGATCAGCCCGAGACCGTCGCAATGCCTTGGAAATGGTTACGATGCCTTCTTTCTGACCAATGACCGTTTTTTCTAGTTCCACTTCCATATTCAGCAGCCGCGCCAATTCCTGTCCCTCCATCTTTTTCAGAGGTACGCCCGTCCACTTGGAGATCACGGCCATTACATCCTCATCGGTCACCTTGACCTTTTTCTTCTTAGCAGCCTCCTGCCATTTTTTGACGCTCGCCTCAAGTTCTTCCCGTTCGCGCCGTTCCTGATCCCGTAATCGCGCGGCATCCTCGAACTTCTGCCCCTTGATTGCCGCTTCTTTTTCTATACGGATCTTTTCAATAGCGGCTTCTTTCCGACGCAGTTCGGGAGACCGGGTCGTCGCGGCAATCCGAACCCTGGCCCCGGCTTCATCAATGGTATCGATCGCCTTATCAGGCAAGTGTCGTCCGGACAAATACCGGTCAGTCAAACGCGCCGCGGCATCAATGGCCTCATCGGTGATTTTAACATTATGATGCTCCTCATATTTATGCCGGATTCCCTTGAGGATTCGGATTGCGTCATCTACGCTGGGCTCGTTCACCATCACTGTTTGAAAACGTCGCTCCAGCGCGCCATCTTTTTCGATGTATTTACGATACTCATTCAACGTAGTAGCACCCACACACTGAAGTTCACCCCGCGCCAAGGCAGGCTTGATAATATTTGAGGCATCCAATGTCCCCTCCGCTGACCCCGCGCCAACGATGGTATGAATCTCATCAACAAACATAATCACATTGCCCGTTCGCTTGACTTCCTCCATCACGGCCTTGATGCGCTCTTCAAACTGCCCCCTGTATTTTGTCCCGGCAATCATCAAGGCTAAATCCAGGGCAATCACACGTTTGTTTCGAAGAATGTCCGGCACCAAACCAACAACAATCACTTGGGCCAATCCCTCCACAATAGCCGTTTTTCCGACTCCAGCCTCACCAAGCAGGACGGCATTATTCTTGGTCCGGCGACAAAGAATCTGAATACAACGTTCCAATTCGGACTCACGCCCGATCATGGGGTCTAATGCGCCTTTCCGGGCAAGCTCTGTAAGATCACGCCCGAAGGCGTTCAAAGCGGGAGTCTTAGGCTTATCACTCTGCTCCTGTTTAGGCTGCTTGGCACCTGGCTCAGGAGGCTCCTCGCCCTCCTCAGGCTCATAATTTGGATCCAGTTCCTTCATAACCTCAATGCGTGTGGTCTCAAGATCTACGTTCAACGCCCGAAGCACTTGTGAGGCAACACCTTCCCCCTCACGCAGAAGCCCCAATAGAATATGTTCGGTTCCAACATAAGTATGTTGCAGGGCGCGCGCCTCGGCATTTGCCAATTGCAACACTTTTTTGGCACGTGGCGTGAAGGGTACATTGCCGACAGTTTTGGTTTCAGGTCCCTGCCCTACCACTTTCTCAACTTCAAGCCGCAACGACTCCAGGGAGATTCCCATCCGCTCAAGCACCGTAACAGCAACCCCTTGACCTAACGCCACCAACCCAAGCAACAGATGTTCGGTGCCAACATAGGAGTGGTTATACCGATCCGCCTCAGTCCGGCTGATTTGGATCACTTGTTTGGCGCGCGGCGTGTAATTTCCTGCATTATCCATAAGTCCTGATTCCCACTAATATCGACAGGTCATCGCCTAAAACGACGCCTGCCGAACGGTCTCTCTCACTAGACGGGCACGAACATAATCCCTTTCATCTGGTGGGATGATGCGCCCTTCTGATTTTTGCAGATGTCCCGGCATTGAATATAAAACCAGCCGATTCACCTCCGCAACCTGTAACCCTTTAATCATATCAAACTCACAGCCAAAACGCAACGCGGACAACATATCCAATGCTTCGCGCGAGCTCAAAACACGGGCATGGCACAAAACCCCATAGGCGCGCCCAACAAAATCCTCTATATAGGCTCCGCGTTGCTCCTGGAGCCGAATCCGGGCGTTGGCCTCATGTTGAGCCACCTCGGCTACAATTCGCTCCAGACGGTCAATGATGACAGGTTCCGACTCTCCCAGCGTCATTTGATTTGAAATCTGGAACATGTTTCCAGATGCCTCGGTCCCCTCCCCTTGCAGTCCCCGAACCGCAAGCCCGATTTTCGTCAATCCCTTAACAATGGGATCGATTTCGTTAATCAACCTCAACCCCGGAACGTGCAACATGGCACTCACACGCAGTCCCGTGCCGACATTCGTAGGGCAAGCCGTCAGATATCCCAGTGACGATGAAAAAGCATAATGGATGTGTTGCGCGATCTGAGAGTCCAAATCATTAATTTCAGCCCACAACTCTTTCAACTGCAATCCAGGCCGTAACGCTTGCAGCCGCAAGTGATCCTCTTCATTTACCATCACACTCAAGCGCTCATCAGATCGGATCACCACGCCGCTACCTTGCGTTTTTTGCGCCAGATCATTACTGATCAAGTGACGCTCGCGTAAAAAATCGCGATCGACCGCGTTCAGAGACACCAAATTCACCGGCAGACAAGGCGAAAGACACTCAATGCCCTGCAGCATCCCCCAAACTTGCTCCAGAATCCGCACACACTCCTCGTCACCAGCCCACCCCGGAAACGCCAAGCCCTCGATGTTGCGAGCTAATCGAATCCGACTGCTTACAACAATTCCCGCAGGTCCTTCAGAAGCCAACCAGGCAACGGGCCTATGAATCAAATCATCCAGCAGCATTTCCCGCCTCCCGGATACGATCTCTTAAAAACGCGGCTTCCTCATATTTTTCATCACGAATGGCCCCCTCCAGCTTCCTTTGCAAATCCTCGCAAAGCGCACTCTTCTCAAGGGATTGTCTTAAATATTCAGGGATTTTACCAATATGCTTTATCCCCTTGTGCATGGCGGCAAGCATGGGCCCGAGTTCTTTCGCAAATGCTTCGTAGCAGTGCGGACAGCCCAAGCGGGCTGTCTTTTTAAAATCACACCCTCGCAAATGACAGTGGGGACAGCTCGAAGTTGACTGTTGGCCCTCTTCTTTAGTTTCAGATGCGCCCAAACCAAAAAGAATCTCGGGAATAGACATGACATTCTGCACGTTCATGCCACTTTCCTCTGCACACCCCTCGCAGAGATGCAGTTCCCGCGACTGGTTATTCACCAGTTGCGTAACATGAATGGTCGCATCGTTTTTTTGACAGCATTCGCAAAGCATACAAACCCCTTAGTGCTTGAAGCACCGCTGCCCCGTAAACACCATGGCGGCACCTGCCTCATTACAAGCTTCAATAACTTCAAAATCACGATCAGATCCACCCGGTTGAATTACAGCAACGATCCCTTCACGTAACCCCACCTCAACACCATCCCTAAACGGGAAAAAGGCATCAGAGACCATACAAGAACCCACCAAGCCACCTTTGGCTATAGCCGTTTCATCATCAATATCTTTGCGCTGGAGCTCATCGCCCAGGTTGTTATAAAGCATCCCATATCGCTCCAGGGATATGCGATCGGCATAATTACGATAGGCTTTATCTCTGGCATATTGAGCCATTCCGACCCGATCCTGACCACCAGCACCAATACTTACCGTCACGCCGTCTTTTACATAAAGCACCGAATTGCTGGTAACGCCGCACTCAATCAGCCAGCCGAACAAAAGATCGGAATACTCCTTCTCCGTAGGCAAACGGTTAATCTTGCATTCTTTACCTTTGTATAAGGCTAGAGCAGGCGACAAATCAGCTTTCACCTTCGTCTTTGGGACAAAAGAGGTTTGAACCACAAGCCCTCCATCCATGAGCGACTTCATATCAACGACAACGCTCCCCGCGAACTCTTGCAGTCGGGTCATGTTCCCGATTCGCATGACCCGTAAATTTTTCTTTTTAGCAAAAACATTCATCACGCCTTCCTCGAAATCAGGAGCAATAACCACTTCTGCGTAATTTTGGGTTATTAATTCCGCAGTTTCCTGATCAACCGCCCGATTCAGCGCAATAGCCCCACCAAAAGCAGCCACCCGATCCGCATTGTTAGCTTTTTGATAGGAGTCAGCCAAGGAAAAGGATCGGGCGGCACCACAAGGGTTGTTATGCTTGACGATGACCGCACAAGGCTCGTCCATCAAATAACGCAGGATATTTAATGCATTGTCTGCATCGGTAATATTCGTCTTACCAGGATGTTTACCAGATTGCAGAAGCTCCACATCCGAAGCCAGAGCTCGCCCTGCCTGCAAACAGGTGACGTCCCCCAGCCGCAAATTTCCCCCAACTAACTTATAAAGCGCCGCTTCCTGCCCGGGATTTTCGCCATATCGCAATCCTTTTCTCACACCCTCGATCTGCCACGCAGTTTTCTCGTAACTCAGTGTTTGTCGCCGGCCATCCTCTTCCATAAAGCTGATCTCCATACGGGGAGAAAAATGATCATCCATGATGGTTTTATAAGCCGATTTATAATCAGGAGTTGCCATGCACACCACACCTTTCAAAAACGCAAATTCCGATAAATATGAGAACGACAAGCTACAGAACTTGCCTGCGGAACTCAAAGCTTTTTGACAAGCTTTTGACGAATATCCATAGTTGTGTTATTAGTCATCAATAAACAGGAGAGTATCGTGAGCTTGATAGAAGAAGCCCTTCGAAAACAACGGGAAGAAAATGACAAATCAGGAAATGCCTCCATTTCCCCTCCTCCTATTCCCGATGTGTCACCTGAATCCACGCCAGAACCTCCTGCAAATGCCGAAGAACCAGCCCGCCGCCCATGGGTCTTGCTTGCTGGGATCGTTGGGGGTGGGGTGCTTGCTATTCTTTTTGTTCTCTGGCTACTGTTCTATGGACTTGGACTCTGGCACAATAAACCCGGAACATTAATCGTAAAGTCGGTCGGACCGACAAACACACCAATATCAATAGTTTCTAACCTATCCGTAGGTGCCACAAATAACACAACATTATTAGCGGTGCCGCCCCCGGTATCTAGCACGACAACCGTAGCCCAACTCTTAACACCACACCCCACACAAACCGCTTTGACTCCTCCGCAAACATCGCAACCCAAGCCGCCACCTGTTGCCGCACCAGTCATTCCCGCCTCACCCTTGTCAATAGCTGAGCCCCCCCCC
>Ga0194053_10000494_pt1 | contig 29784 bp, 19 predicted proteins | sample SepL228m_MetaG_FD_161684 | JGI IMG/M metagenome (GOLD analysis project Ga0194053, IMG submission 161684) | Anoxic zone freshwater microbial communities from boreal shield lake in IISD Experimental Lakes Area, Ontario, Canada - Sep2016-L227-8m | ecosystem: Environmental > Aquatic > Freshwater >... | reverse complement strand
GAGGGAAGAGCGTTCTCAATAAAACAGAATGCGTTCCACGAGTCGGCCCCTGGCGCTCGCATGGGAGTGCCCAGGCGGAATCCCATCAGGGTGGCGAGCTTCGGGTCTGCTGAAAACAACACAATTAATTTCCCTCCGCCCTCCACAAACCGACGGCAGGCAAGCAACTCCCTCGCACTTAGGGTGGAGTTATATGGCAGGATGGCGATGCGTGCATCGGGGAATATACCAGTGGCGAACTGGTCATCGGATACCGGATTAACGGGGATGCCCACACTTTGAATCCAACTCTGTAAGCGGTCGGAAACTTTTTCAGCGTAGCTGCGTTCGGACGTAATGGCTATCGAAGAGCTAGGCTTAATGAGTAGTACGGGCGTGGTTTTTAATAACGGTGGAATTCGTAGGGGTTGAGTAGCGCTTGGCCGGGAAGGGGGCGGGGCGGGAGGTGAATGGGCCACGCAACCTCCAAGGAGTCCCGCAGAGGAAAGAATAAAGAGAAACTGACGTAGTCGAATCCATGGGTGACCTGTTGTCATGCCGCATACATACTTTTCATGGAGAGCGATCTGCAAGGTAATTCGCGTTTAACTTTCATAATGACACCTAATTAGTATTATTACTTGCGTAACCGGAAAATAATTGGCATTCTTTAAACGTTCTAGATAACTTGCTGGGCGATAAAGAATGGATACGGGTTTCAGCGGTTGGGTGCAATCATGGATGAACATAAAGAGGCGGAAGGAAAAGCAAATAATTATCCGGTCTCCAGATTTGACCGGCGAAGGCGGAATTTGTCCAGGGCTAACGCCAGTGACCGGCGTCAGTTTTTGAGGTATCTGGCGTCGTTTGCAGTGACTGTGCAATATACACCCGCGCAGGGGGATCCGCAGGTGATGACCGCCACTGTGATAGACATCTCAGAGGGGGGGGTGATGTTGGAGGGTCTCGATATTCCTGATAGAGTGTCCGAGGTCGTGCTGGAGTTTTCGATTCCGCAGGGTGTCATGCCGGAGCAATTCATTCAGGGGGAATGGAAATCCAAGGCCACGGTACGTTATCGGCATCCTTCGGGTAATAAATATGGCATTGAGTTTGAAGAACCGCTGGGCATTCGATTAGCGCGAACGACCTGGGCGCGGTTGCGTTGGAGTGCGGTGATGTTTTTCATTTTTGTGATCAGCATTGTGCTGCTCATGAAATATGAGAACCTCTATCTCTTCTGGCTTGATGTGCCTATTTTCCTCTACAGCATCCTGGTGGCGAGCTATCTAATCACGCGATTCATTTTTGCCTCGTTCTACCGGCGGCACAAACCGTTAAAAGATTTGCCTAAAATCACTGTTATTGCGCCTGTTTTCAATGAGCGTGAGCATGTGGGGCGTATGATCGCCCAGGTGATGGAATCGGCCTATCCTGTTGACCGGATGCAGTTCATTGTGATCAATGATGGCAGCACGGATGGGACGGAGAAATCCATTGAAGAAGCCAGGATTAAATATCCCGAGGTGGAAGTCATTACGCATACGAAATCGCTCGGCAAGCGGCATGGGATGTCGGCTGGGGCAGAGCGGGCAACGGGGGATTTTCTGATTTTCATTGATTCTGACAGTTTTCTGGCGCCGGAGGCGTTAAGGAATCTGTTGAAGCCGTTTGCGGATCCGGAAGTTGCGGCTGTTACCGGGCATTGTGATGTTGAGAATATCTGGACCAACACCCTGACGCGGATGCAGGCGGTGCGGTATTATATTGCCTTCAAGGTGATGAAGGCGGCTGAAAGTGTTTTTGATTCTGTCACCTGCCTCTCGGGCCCGCTGGCGGCGTATCGCAAAGAGCTCTTCATGTCGGTGCGCGAGGAATGGCTGAATCAAACCTTTTGGGGAAAGCCGGCCACCTTTGGAGATGACCGGAGCCTGACCAATTCATTGTTGATGCGGGGACTCAAGGTTGTGTATGCGGACGATGCGATTACCACAACGATTGTCCCGGATGACCATCGGACATTCTTACGCCAGCAGATGCGCTGGAAACGGTCCTGGTTCAGGGAAACCCTGCGCGGGTGTGGGTTTATGTGGAAGCGCCCCCCCCTGATGTCCATCTCGTTCTATCTCGGGTTTATACTGCCACTACTAGGGCCGGCGATCGTGCTGAGGTCGTTGCTCTATGTGCCGTTGCTTCAACACCGGTCGCCGATCATCTATATTCTGGGGGTGTTTTTGATGAGTTGCCTGATGAGCTGTACCTATCTTTTCTTAAAGCGATCCCGGCTGTGGTTCTATGGGATTCTGTTTTGTTTCTATTATATGTTTGTACTGATCTGGCAGCTGCCGTGGGCGGTATTGACGTTTTCGCGTACCTTGTGGGGGACCCGAAATTAACCGCATACGACGCCATGGCGACACCGGAGTCGGATTGTTATCTGGACGAATGGGGTATGAATCATGAAACGAGTACTGAATTTCCTTCAATGGTTTGTCTTTGCAGGGCTGGTGGTGGGTATCCTCTGGACTGTGCTCAGGCCTTCACCTCCGTTGGATTACACGCCTGAGTTCTGGTCCAATTGGGATGGGTTTATGGCGATTTCATACGCAGGGGTAACCCGTGATGAAAATACCATCTATCCCTCGTCCAAGACCTTACGTTCGCATTTAGAGGCTTTACAAGCGGCAGGATATCGCACCATTACGACGGAGGATGCACTTGCTTTTTTGGAGGGGCGCGCCCCGTTGCCCGATAAGGCGGTGCTCATTCTTTTTGAGGGGGCTCGTAAGGAAACTTTTATCCGTGCTCATCCGGTTCTGCGCAAGTTCGGGATGCGGGCCACCCTGTGTGTGCCCACGTCCTCCATGGAGAGTTGGGACGAGTCCTGCCTCAAGAACGGGGATATCCGGAAAATTGTCGCCATGCCGCAGTGGGGGATTGCCAGTATGGGAGGTAATACGATTGAACTGCAGGTGACTTCCGAGGGGCGCAAGGATCACTTCTTGAGTACCCGGAAATGGATTTCCCGAGAGAAACGGATGGAGACGGACGATGAATTCAGCGCCAGAATCAAGGAGGACTACCGCGTATCAGCGGAGGTGTTGGCGAAGTTGAACGGGAGTCCGGTGTTAGCGTATGTGTATCCCTATGCCGATGATGGCCGTCGTGCCGGTGTTGAGCCTCTGGCTGGAGAGGTTAATTATTCCGGGGTGAATGCGCATTATCGGATGGCCTTTGTCCTTGCCTCAAACCCGTTTAATCCGCCGGGTCGGAACCCCTATGCATTAACCCGGCTCAGAGTGAATGGAGACTGGTCGGCGGCACAGGTGTTGACGGCCCTCCGCCGCGCCCAGCCATTGGCTGCGCGTGTGGTGGAGGTGGGGTCAAGTGACCGGTGGAATCTGTTTGGTCGGGCCCGGATCCTGAATGATACGTTGAGGCTCGATGATGAAGATGCGGCATGGATTCGGGGGAGCGACCTGTGGACCGATGCCCGGATTTCCGCCGATATCCGGCGTGCGCCGCACTCGATTGCGGTCTGTTATGCCCGGATGTTAAGTCCTTCAGAATGCCTGCGGCTATCCATGGATGACAAGGCCATCCGATTGCAGGAATCCCGTAACGGAGTGCCCGTGACCCTGAAGGCCGTTTCAACACCCACGGGAGAGGTGATCCGGTTGGAGTGGAGGGTAAAAGGGCTTCGCGCCTGGTTGGTCGTGAATGATGTCCCGGCCTTCGGTCCTGTTCCGTTGTCTGTTCCCCGTGCCTCGGGGGTGATCGGGTTTGAGAGTCGTGGGGGAGCCGTTTCGCTAACGAATTTGAAGGTGAAGCCCCTGCGCCGGCAGGGCGTGGTGGCAAATTCCTGGGCGGGTCTTCCTCCCGATCAGCGTGCTCAGATCACTGATTACATTGTGCCCTTTCCCCTGTTGGGTGAGGCGGTGACGGGGCAGCAATGCCTCGACTGTATTCAGGCCGTTGCGGAAGGGGCTGAGGTTTGGCCGATTCTTATGACGGCGACCAATGGGGAGATGCCTGCCACGCAGGTAGAAGCGATGGTGACGCGATTTATCCACCAGGATCTTCGCCCCTTTATTAAGGGTTTTGTAGTGAATTCGGCTCAAGCAGAATGGATTGAGCCGCTTCGAGCCCAGGGTTTTGGGATTATGCATCGCGTGAAAAATGAGGAGCGGATGCCGCTTTCTGTGACCAATCAGATGGATCATGTATGGTTGGATATGACGGGCACGAATTCATTGCGGGTGGCCGCAGAATTTTTGCGGCGTCATCCGCCCACCCAGTTAGTGGTGGGTGATGAGCGGGTTGTCCGCCAGTTTCCGCGGGTAGATCAAATTATGGTGTGGCCTGAAGAAGAAGGAAAGAACCCATGAAAATGTTCGGATTCCTGATGGTGACTGTTGCGATGTTAAGCTGTCGTTCTGGAGTTGCAGAGACCGCTTATGAGCCGGACATGGCGCAATGGTCGGTGGTGAAAATCGTTCAGGTGGGGCGCGATGCCATGGCCGCCGGGGATAAGGCAAAAGCCAGATCGTTGGCGGAAATAGCCGTTGCGCGGGACTCGGGATATGCAGAGGGGTGGAAATTGCTAGGCACCCTTCGGTTGCAAGCGGGTGATACCAATACCGCCGCTCAGGCGTTTCGAACCGCCTTGCTGATCGCACCCCGGGATCCTGTGATCAATCGGGAATTGGCCTGGCTGCTCTGGAATGAAGATCGCGAGAAGGCGCTGGCGAACCTTGATGTGCTGGTTCAGGCAAATCTGGGGGACCGTGATGCCGTTATCACGCGCGTCCTTAGTCAACTGGCTGAGACGGGGAATGAGACCAAGGCGCTGGAGTTGTATAAGCGCTGGAAGCCCGGCTTCACCGTGAGCGAATTGGGGGTCACCCTTTTCAAGGGGGGGCGGCGTCTGGCGGCAGTTGCCTTTCTGGAGGCAGCCTGGGAGGTGGGTGACAATCGCGCCGGAGTGGCTCTCTATCTTGCCAGTATCGACAGCCGGCGGGGAAAATGGAGCCGTATGAATGCCTGTCTGAAATTGGTCATGGACCAGGCTCCCGGATCCTTAAATGAGGAGCAGGTTGAATTGCTTTGGGATTGCATGCTCGCGGTGAAGGTTGATGCTGCGAGTGAAGGTATTTGGCGGCAGTTGGTTGCTCGTTATCCCGCTGAGCAGGAGAAGCGTGTGGCCTTGGCCGACCGTTTTGAGAAAGCGGCCGCCTCCGCACGGCGCCGGAACGATGGGGTAACAGCATCGTTTTTATATAGCCAGACTATGAAACTGGATCCCAACCGTATCAGTTGGGCCGACTGGAGTTTATTGGAGGAGCAGGCGGGCAAGCCTGAGGCGGTGAGTGCCAGTTTGGCCGCGTTATTGCCTCGCGCTTTAAACCCGGCGGTGCGGGATGGCATGACAGCGCGGATGGCTCATTATCAGGGCGATCTTGAGGCCGCCGTGCAGGGATATCGCAAAAGTCTGGCCGTTTCCCCGGATCAATTGGTGCTCCGGGTATTTCTGGTAAGGGACCTTTTGGCAAGCAGCAAACTGGAAGAGGCACGCCGTGAACTTAAGGCCATTGATTCGCTGGGGAAAGAAACATTCGGGCGAACCCAGAAGGATCTGGCTGAATTTTGGTTTGAGGTGGGGGATATCCCTAGAGCGAATGCGCTTGATCGAACCCTGTTGACCCAGAAATCCAAGGCTCTCATGGCGGAGAATGAGCTGGAGGCTGCGTATGCAGTGGCGGTGCTGGCTGTCACCAATGATGTGGAAAATGCGGAGGCATGGTTGCAGTTCGGGACCGTACAGGCGCGGCGCCAGCAATATACCGAGTCAAAAGCGGCATTGGAAAAGTCCATCATTCTCAAACCTGGTAATGTGAATACCTTTCATGAATTAGGGTGGACACTCTGGGCACTTGGCGAAAAAACGAATGCCTGTTCGGCGTGGGGAAAAGCCCTGGATCAGGGGGTGCCAGATCGTGTGCGGTTTGTGCGTCAGATTGTGGGGCGCATGGCGGAGGAAGGTCAGAAAGATCTGGCACTTGAGCGGCATGCGCAGTGGTTGCCTGAGACAACCCCGTTGGCTGCCGGGATGGATTTTTTTAAAGGCGGACGCATGAAGGCGGCGGAACCATTCCTCGTCAGGGCCTGGGAGACGGGTGCAGATCGGGAGTGGACTGGACTCTACTTGGGATCTGCCCGGGCCTTGAACGGAGTGGTGGCGGGAACCCCTCAATATTTCACTGCATTCATTGCCTCCGGTGTTGCCACGGCGGCGCCAGCGGATGTGGCACTTGTTGTTGACGCATTGCGGGTCTGTTCTGGAATTCCTGGTGCGGTGGAGACGCTCGATTCACTCGCAGTCGCCCTGACAAATCGGCCAGATCAGGGCGTGCGTGTGACGGATCTCTATTTTGCCTATGGGCACGATGAAACGCAACGTGCCAATTTGTCGGCGGCACTAGGCTTATATGAAAAGGGATTGGAGCGGGATCCCAACCGGTTGATATGGCCGCTGGCATGGAAATTAAGCCAGCGGTTGAATGATGAGCCCCGCGGGTTTCTCTTGCTGAGCAATTTGCTGGATCATACGACGTCGGTGGCCGTACGTTTGGGGGTGACGGGAAAACAGTCGGAAATAAAGGGAGATTTCGCGGCCGCCATTACGGCCTATCAGGCCAGCGTGGATGCCGAGCCGGGGCAGGCAGATATCCATAAATTCATTTTTGATTGTGGAGTCCAGCTTGGAGATTTTGAGCGGGCCCGACGGGAAGCAGACTGGATGGCACTGCGGGTAGATGAAGGGGCGGCCCTGTTACGGGATACCATGGCCCTGATGTGGACTGATCTGGGCGAGGATGAAAAAGCGCTGGAGGTTTGGCAATTCCTGCATCTAACCTTCCCTGACGTGCCCTACTATGCCACAGAAATGGCCATGGCCCAATATCGTACCGGCAAAGGCGCGGCGGCTGTAGAGACCTTGGTGGAGAGTCTGGGACGCAGCCCGACAGTTCTCGGTTACGAATCCCTGGTCCAAATCCTTGCCGCATTAGGGCGCCCGGCTGACGCGGTCCTTAAGGCGCAGGAGGGGTTGAGCTTTGCGGGCTCTTCCTCGCTCCGGCAGAGTCTTGCCGAAAATCTTGAAATGATTGCGACAGCAGAGGCGCCCACCGCCACGGTCGCCGCTGCCCAGGCATGTGTGGTGGATGATCCGGGCTCCACATCTCAATCGTTGTTATTAGGGCGTTCGTTGGTCGCTTGTGGCCGTAGTGAAGAGGCGATGGATCACCATCAGGCGCTTTTGGGGCGCAACCCCTTGTTGGCGCCAAGCCTGGTTTTCCTCCGGGATCAGGAGTTGGTGGCACGACGGCCCCGCCATGCCATTCCCTATGCGGAGCGGTTGGCCAAAGCCCGGCCTTGGGATGATATGGCCGTGCGGCGTTATGCCATGACTCTCGCAGAGGCGGATGGATTTTCCCGAGCCATACGGATGCTGGAACCGTTGGCGGGGCGTGATGAGAAATCCGTGACGGCACTATTGCTCTATGGGGATACGACTGTGCATGCTTATCCCGGACGGAATACGACCGCACAAATCGGTTCGCATATTGCCTGTCTGGCGTCCAATGGCTACAGTTTTGTCACCAAAATGCCGGCGGATCCGCCGAAGGGAAAAACCGTGATGATCCTATTGGTCCAGCCTGACCGCGCCGTTGTGGAGGCGGTGGACGTCATCCTTCAAAAATATCAAGCCTCTGCTGTGATGGTGGTGGATCCGCGTAGCTTGAAAACAGCGCTGCCCCGGATGGCGTCTCCTCAACGTTTGGCCGAGTTACGGCGGACAGGCCGGTGGCAGATAGGTGTGACGTGTCCGGATTTGGGCGCGGCGGTTGTCCGTGCGGACGGGGTTAAGGGGAATCCGCTTACGCATCGTATCTTGATCAAGGGTGAACAGGAAACGATGGAATCCATGAGGGAGCGTGTGACTGGCATTTTGTCCGGTGCTGCTGCAAATGTGGGCGAAGGCAAGGCGCCTGTGTTTTATTATCCGGGTGGAGATTATGGTCAGCTGTCTTTGGATACCGACCCTGCCGCCATGGAGGCGCTTTCAAATGCCGTGAGTCGGTCATTTACAACGGCATTTTGCAGAGATGATAATGGGTTTGTCTCGAGTCTGCCGGATCCCTTAAGGATCCCTGTCAAAGCGGTTCCGCCCTCCTGGGATTTGACGGCTTTGGAAAATCACATTTTGCAGGGAAACTCGGTTGTGCGTGCCCGGCTTGAATTGGCCAAACTGTATTACTGGCACGGGCAATGTGAGGTGGCGTCCCACTGGTTCCGGAAAGCTGCCGAGGCGGGGGCGAATCCCTTTGAGGTGACCTTCAATCAAGGGGCGAATGCCGCCATCGAAGGGGATCTGGCGCAGGCCCTTGAAAAATCCCGCGAGGCGGTCAAGCTGGCGCCGGCGGATGACCCGCGGCCTGCGGTCCTCTTGGAGAAAGTTACGAATATGCGGCGCCCGACTGCGACACTCGATGCGACCGCCTGGTGGGATAATGAGGATCGGAGTTATTGGGCGGCAGGCCTCAGCGGTGAGGGGCCGATACGGGATTGGCTACGATGGGAAGCGGGGCTCAAGCGCCACAACTGGGAACAGAAGGGGAACGGCCATGAGCGGGCCACATCTGAAGATCTTGGGTTCCTTGCCTATATCGCCCCTGAGGTCTGGCTGGAGGCCGGTTTTCAGGAGTGGTTGATGGATACCCTGCCGGACGAGACCGGGTGGCGGGCACGACTACGCTTGCCGAATCCATGGCTTAAAGGGTATGTGAGTCTCATCAGCCGCATGGAAATGATGGAAACCGTTGAGGCCTTGCGCAAGGGGATCACCTCACACCGCGAAGGGGTGGAAACCTATTCCCGCCTGTATGATTTCTGGGATTGTTTTGCCGATCTTTCGCTGACTCAGCGTAGTGATGGTAATGACACCTGGTGGGGTAATGTGAGGTTTCTCCGGCGTTTGAAAGAGACTCCCTACATCGGGGTGGGCTATGCCGGAAGGTTTGCTGACAGTACGACGGACGTTCCTGAATATTGGTCGCCCACCGAGTTGCAGCAGCATCAGGTCTATGCGGCGCTACAGGGAACGGGAGTCAAGTGGGGCGGACAGTTGAGTGGGCAGGCCGGTTATGCCAAGGAGCGTGGTACGGCGTGGCGCTATGTGGTTGGCGGTAAAGTGAGTGGGATCTATAAAATGACCCAGCGCTTGAACCTCGGCGCCAACTTCCAGTATCAGGAAGGGCCAATCTATAACCGTACAACCGTTGAGGCCTATCTGAATCTCCGGTGGTAGTAACGATTGATGGCGATTCAATTCTGGATTTTGTTATAGTGCCCCTGCACGTTGCGAAAGGGATCATTATGACATTTACTGAATTAGGATTATTACCATCATTGGTAACAGCTTTGACAACCGAGAAGATCACCGACCCCATGCCTATTCAGGTCGAATCCCTGCCGGTGCTGCTGGCAGGAAAAAGCGCCTACCTTAATTCAGAAACGGGAACAGGGAAAACCCTCGCCTATCTTCTGCCATTATTTCAAAGGATTGATCCCGCTTTGGCGGCAACCCAGATGATCGTGGTGGTGCCAACCCATGAATTGGCCATCCAGATTCAGCGTCAAGCCGGAACGCTGGCGGTCAACTCAGGGTTGCCCATCCGTTCTGTGCTTCTGATTGGGGGAACCCAGATGCAGCGGCAAATCGATAAGCTCAAAAAGAAGCCGCAGGTAGTGATTGGCTCGCCGGGTCGAATCCGCGAGATGATTACCTTGAATAAGGTGAAGACCGGTTTAGTGAAGAGTGTCGTGCTGGATGAAGCGGATCGTCTGCTGAGTGCGGAAAGTCTGGCGTCAGTCCGGGCGATTGTAAAATTCACGCCCCCGAGCCGGCAGTTGGTTTTTGTGTCGGCAACAGAGCAGGTCGAAGCTACCCGTGAGGCCAATGCGATGGCCCCGGAGCTGGTGATGGTGCGGGCGGGCTCGGCGCGGGTGAACAGTGATATTGAGCATCTGTATCTCGTCTGTGAAGAGCGTGAAAAAGCTGACTGGTTGCGAAAACTGATCAGGGCCATGAACCCGGAGCGGTCGCTGGTTTTTGTCCATCGTAACGAGAGTGCCGAGGTGGTTGCCTCCAAGTTGGCTCATCACAAGGTCAAGGTCGCGGATTTACATGGCGCCTTTACCAAGGAAGAACGTAAGAAAGCAATGGATGATTTTCGGGGAGATCGTGTGAATGTCATGATCGCCTCCGACGTGGCTGCACGCGGATTGGATATCAAGGGGGTGACGCACATCTTCAATTTCGACATACCCAGTGACAGCAAGGCCTATCTCCATCGGGTAGGGCGTACGGCGCGGGCCGGGGCCAAGGGGTGTGCCATCTCCCTGCTGACCGATCGTGATCTGCGTTTAGTGCGTCGCTTTGAGGAGGAGCTTGGCATCGTCATGACGCCGATTGTTCTGCGCGAGGGTGATGTCTTGATCGATGCCTAGACGTTATCCCTGTCCGTTCGCCGGAGGATAGAAGGTCTCTGCGCAATGCGGGCAAAGGGCATGGGTAAATTCTACGGCGGAATGATCCTTGAAGAAGGCTTCCAGTTGTTGCCAATAGCCCTGATCATTCCGGATCTTCTTGCAATGGCAGCAGATCGGGATCAGGTTGCCCAGCGTGTTGATGGTTGCGACCGCAGTCTGAAGTTTCCGGTTCGCCTCTTCGAGTTCAATGTTTTTCCGCACCGCCGTTTCAAACGACGAGAGTAGCAGATCCAGAATCTGAATCCGATCGGAATTCAAGAGATAGCGATGGCCTCCGAACGCGATTTCAATGGCCATGTCCGAGGTCAGTCCATGGCGTAGTTTCTGGTTGGCTAAAATATAATCAATGCGGGAGACAAGGTGGGCGGCCTCGTAGGGTTTGGTGATGAAGTTGTCGGCCCCGCACTTGAGCCCCTTCAGAATATCTTCAGGATAGGAGAGGGTGGTCAGGAGAATGACGGGGATACGACGAAGGACCACGTCGCTCTTGATGCGAGTGCAGAGCTCATAGCCATCCATTACCGGCATCATAATGTCGGTGATGACAATATCGGGAGACAGAAGGCGGGTTTTTTCAAATCCTTCAGCGCCATCTTTCGCCATGGTCACATCAAATCCGTTATCCTCGAGGATGTGTTGAAGCTTCAACGCCTGTGTTGAGCTATCTTCCACAAGAAGTATTTTTGGATTAGCCATATGGTCCTTTAGAAATTACCGCGCGACGGCTCTGGCCGACTTATGCCTAGTTTTCATTTTATACATTTCAACGTCCGCCCGGCGAATCAATTCATCCATCGAGCAAGGGGCTTCTGGATTGTATTCAGCAATGCCAATGCTGAAGGCAATCTCGTAAGGACGTTCCTGTTTGATGTTTTGTGCCCGGGCCGCCTCTTCCAGCCGTACGACCAACCGTTGGGCGTCATCAGCTGAACCATTGGGAATGAGCACTACAAATTCATCGCCACCCAGCCGTGCTGTCACATCAGATTCCCTGGCGACGTGACGCATGATGGCCGCCACATCAACGATCAACTGATCTCCCTGAGGGTGACCGAGGGTATCATTAACAATTTTCAGGCCATCCACGTCCACAAATAGCATCCACATGTACTGCCCCTCCCGGTTGGCGATACGCAGGAGTTGCGATGCGATGGTCATGAATCCACGCCGATTATAGAGCGTGGTCAGGGCGTCGGACAGGGATAGTGCTCGCAATTCATTGGCCTGTTCCTGGAGCCGGCCTTCTGCCTCCAGCAGTCGATTGTTCATCTCGGTCAGTTCAATGTTCTTCTGGATGGCATTTTCAAAGGTGGATAGCAAAAGATCCAGCATCTGGCTGCGTTGCGCGGTAAACATATGTTTCTGGCCGGCGAAAAAGACCTCAATGCCCGGGGCGTTGCTTTCTTCGTGATGAAGAATCCGGTTGGTCAGAATATAGCGAATTCGCTCCAGTAAAAATTCCTTATTGTAAGGTTTTACCACAAAGCTATCAGCCCCGCACTTCAGACCATTGATCACATCCATGGGATCGGACAAGGTCGTCAATAAAATCACTGGAATATGGTGTAGTGCCGGGTTGGTTTTGAGGGATTGGCATAATGCATAGCCATCCATCTCAGGCATGACAATGTCTGTGATCAGCATGGCGGGCGGGTGTTGATGGACTGCCGTAAGGGCTTCTTTTCCGTTCCGGGCAACCACTACGCGATACCCTGCCTCCTCGAGCAGGAACTGTAGGTTAAGCGCCTGTGTGGCGCTATCCTCGGCTATCAAAATATCGATTTTGTATGCACCGTCCATAGACAACCTCTCTTACTGTCCGTTTACCAGTGACACCAGCAGTCGTGCAATTTCCAGTGGGGGTTTAATATAACAAGCCCCGCCTACTGCAATCGCCTCTCCAGGCATCCCGTGCACCACGGAACTTTCCTTGTCCTGGGCAAAAGTGATTCCGCCGGCTTTTCGAAGGGCGAGCAGATCATCTGCGCCATCACGCCCCATTCCTGTTAACAGAACGCCAGCCGCCCGCGTGCCGAATTCCTTTGCGACTGAGCGAAAGAGAAAAGATACCGCTGGTTTCAAACTATTTTCGCGGGGTGCATCGCTTAGAAAGATGGTGCCATCCCGGTGAACGCCCATGTGGACTCCATCCGGCGCGAGATAAGCGCGGCCCGGCACAATCATGTCGCCGTTTTTGGGAATTCCGACAGGGAAAAGGGTTGTCTTTTCAAGCCAATCGGCCATACCGGCAAGAAAGCCGGGTGCGATGTGCTGGACGATGACCACGGGGACGGGAAACTGTGGCGTCAGGGCCGCCAGTATGGCCTGCAACACGGGAGGGCCGCCTGTTGAGGCCCCAATCGCGACGAGATGAATAGTTGCCTTCCCGGGCTGAATAGTGAGGGGTGCCGGAGGCGGGGAAGGCTGACGGATTGCGGAGGCTATACTTGACCAGCGGCGAACCAGCGGCATTCCGGCCATGAGTTTCACGGTCCGTATAAGATCCGTCGCTAACATCGGAGTCTCGGGATTCTTGAGTCCCGCCGGCTTTTCCATGGCGGCAACCGCCCCGGCGGCCATAGCCTGAAACGTTTTTTCCACTTCGTCCTTTTCCCAGCTCGAACTGACAATGATGACCGGGACAGGGGACGTTGACATGATCTCGCGGGTGGCCTCAAGGCCGTTCATCTCCGGCATGTGAATATCCATCAGGACCACATCAGGTTTCTGGCGTGACATCCAGGTCAGGGCTTCTTTCCCGTTGCAGGCCGTTCCTGCCACCCGGATGCCGGGATCCGATTCCAGGATGTGCGTGAGAAATTCCCGGGCGACAGCGGAATCATCGACGATCAAGGCGGAAATTATTTTGGATTGTTGGGGAGCCATGATCAGATTAATCGTTTTACGGTTTCGAGCAGATTCCCCTGGTCAAAGCTGGTTTTAATGATGTAGGCGGAGGCCCCTGCCTCGATGCCGCGCTCCCGGTCTTCGCGTGAACCCAGAGAGGTCACCAGGATGACAGGGAGTTCAGCCAGGGCCTTATCCTGCCGGATTCGCGAAGTTAATTCATAACCATCCATCCTGGGCATCTGGACATCAGAGACCACGAGATTGAAAGGGGCCGTTTTCAAGGTTGTCAGACCATCCTGCCCATCCACGGCCGTGGCCACGTGATAGCCTGCAGATTCAAGGATATTCTTGATGAGCATGCGGGAGGTGATGGAATCCTCCACAACGAGGATGGATTTGGTAGGTCGTATGTCGACTCCCGCAGCCGGTTTTGCCGCTGCTGTGGCGGGGATACCGCCTGAGAGGTTGATGGCGGAAGCCAGTAGGTCGCGGACGTTCAAGATGGGAACCACGCGGCCAGTGCCCAGAACCGTTGCCGCTGCAATATTGCGAATACGGGTTAATTGGCGGCCTAGACTTTTTACCAGGACTTCCCGTTCGAACAGTACGCGATCAATGGTAAAGGCGATCCGGCGATTCCCTGACGCCACCACCACAACGGGAAGTGCGGCCTTGGGGTCCTTGGGTAAGGCGGCGGCAGGGAGCTGAAGGGCTCGATCCAATCGGGCCAGCGAAACGGCCCGGCCATCCAACACGATGCTCTCCCGGTTTTCAATCGTGGCAACGTCTCCGACTTTCATGCGGAGTACCCGCTCGACGTTGATCGTGGGGATGACAAATAGTTGTCCGCCAGCCTCAACAAAGGTGCCGCGGAATGTAGCCAGACTCAGGGGAAGTACCAGGCGGAATGTTGAGCCCTTGCCTTCAATGGTACTGACGGATACGGATCCGCCTAATTCTTCGACACGCTCTAATACGATGGCCAGGCCCAAACCCCGCCCGGAGAGATCGGTTATAATGGGGCTGGTGGATACGCCAGACCTGAAAATGAGTCGTGCCAGATCGTCCTGTCCCAGACGCGTGGCATCGTCCTGACTCAGGGTGCCCGCTTTGATGGCGGCCAGTTTGACCTTGAGGAAGTCAATGCCCCGGCCGTCATCAGTGATGATAATCTCGACTTTACTGCTTTCAACCTGGGCGATTGAAAGATGAAGAGTACCCTTCCTGGTTTTGCCCAGTCGCTCCCGTTCGGCGGGGCGCTCCATGCCGTGGTCAATGCTGTTCCGGACAAGATGGATAAGCGGATCTTTCAGTTGTTCGAGGATGCGCTTGTCAATTTCGACGTCGCCTCCTTCCACTTTAAGTTCGGCCTCCTTGCCTTGTTCGCGACACACGTCACGGATCATTCGGGGAAAGGGTTCCATTAAGGAGGAAAAAGGTAGCATCAGCACCTTCTTGGCGTCCTCCAGAAGATTGTCCACCATACGATTGAGGAGCCGCTGATCCTCCTTGCTGGCCTTGGTGAGGGTGGACATCTTTTCATCTAACGATTCGATCTGGGCATGGTCCTGCGTGAGGCAATCCATGATTCGCTTAAGACTAGGTAGGAGTCGGGTATCACGCTGAGTTCGCGATTTCAGAGAATCGGCCAGAACTTGAAGAGAGGGTTGTTCCGCGGCAAGAATTCGTGAGTTTTTCTTAATTCCGGCAACTTGGGTGCGAAGCGCCATCAATTCCTCGGAGCGCTGGGTTGTGGCAAGTTTGGCGGAGAGTAGTTCTTCAACCTGAAGCAAAAGTGAATCCAGCCGGGTCGCGGGAATGCGAACCGTGCCCTCGCTCAGGGGTTGGGGCTGGGAGCGCTGGGTGGTGGTGGCTCCTGCATCAGAGGGTAAGGCCGGTTTTGCAACGGGAGTGGGGGGGGGAGGACTACTAGGTGCCTCCGGGAGCACACTAGCTGTAGGGCTGGGAGTACTTGATGAAGGCACTACCGCCGTCATGCGGCCTAATTCATCAATCAACTCGCCGGTGCCTGATTGTTCGGGTGAGGCGGCCAGCAAATCCTCGATTTTATCCATACTCCGGATCAGGGGGTCAAGGGCAGCAGGAGTGAGTGAAATAATTCCCTTTTTGGCGCCCGCCAAAACATTTTCCATGGCCTGACAAACCGCCTCAACGGAGCGCAGGTCAATGGCCCGGGCCGCACCCTTCAGGCTGTGGGTGGCTCGAAAGACCGTCTCAATGCGGGCGATTCGCTCGGGACCTTCTGGTAGGGACTGTAATGCCTGAAGGTCAGCGGAAATCGCCAGAATATGTTCGTTTGCCTCGACTCGAAACGTCGCCAGCAACCGTTGCATGAATTCTTCGTCACGGGTCATGAGTCACCCTTATACCTGATATTTTCCCACAAGTTCTTTAAGCCGACGTCCCAGAGAGTCAAGATTCCGGGCCGCCAGTTCCATTTGGCGCGTTCCTTCCACGTTCTGCTCACTGGCCTGTTTGATATTTTCCATTGCGATGGTGACCTGATCCACCCCGGCAAACTGCTGCTGGGTGGAAACCGCGATTTGGGCGGATGCCTCGGCGGCCGACTGGATGTTCCGGGCAAGGGTCTGGATCGCCTCGCCGGTTCGTGCGGACTGAGTGGCGCCGCCGTTGACGGCATTGCCAGCCTGTTCGGTGGCCATCACGGCGGTACTGGTGGCGCGCTGGATGTCATTCAGAATGGTGCGAACCTGGGAGGTCGCCTGCTTTGATTGTTCGGCAAGATTTTTAACTTCCTGAGCCACCACGGAAAAGCCCTTGCCGTGTTCGCCGGCTTTGGCCGCTTCGATCGCTGCGTTGACTGCCAGCAGGTTCGATTGCTCGGCGATGTCGTCCACCGAAGCGATGATCATGCCTATGGCCTGACTTTGCTCGCTCAACTTCACCATGCTTGCGGCGACAGAATCCACCTGTTCGCGGATGCGGGACATGCTTTCCCCGGTAGCCTGGACGGCATCTTCACCGGCTTGGGCGATGCGTGCTGTTTCGCGGGCGCCCTCGGCGACTGAGCGTGATTTTTCGCGTGCCAGTTCGGCGGTCTTTTTGACTTCCTCCACAGTCGCGGTGGTCTCGCTGACGGAGGAGGCGGTCTCCGTGGCAGAGGCGGCAAGTTGAGATACGGTGGTCGATATTTCGCTGGCGGAAGAGGCAAGCACGCCGACGCCGTCAAGAATCTCGCGGATCTGGACTCGCAGATTTCCGATCATCTGATTGAAGCTTCGGGTCAGCACGCCCAGTTCATCGTGGCGCCCGGTATCTTTGGCGTCAAGGGTGAGGTTCCCTGCCCCTGCGGCATTGGCCACCTCAACCAGGATTTTCACCGGTCGCGTGATGTTGAGGGTGATGGCGATACCAAGTATCGAGAGGATTATCAGAGCGGCAATGGAGCCGTTGCGAATCACGCTCATGGTGAGATGGTCGTCCTTTTTAGCTTCTGTTTCCAGATTGTTCAGCATGTCCCTTTCGATAGAGATGGCCGCATCAATGACGGTTCTTAGATCATCCGAAGCTTTCTCCCCTTTGCCGGATTTTAAAAGCGTCGCGACGGCGTCAACGCTTCCCGTGGATTTAAGTGCCAATTCCTCTTTCATGAGGGTGCACTTGTTTGAGACGGCCGCTTGGATTTGGGCGATGGCGCTGATCGCATTGGTATCTTTGGCGGCGTTACGCACGTGGCTGATATCCGCTTCAATGGTCGTCAGCATATTGCTGAAATGGTCGAGGTGGCTTTCGTCTCCGGAGAGGAGATAGCCCCGCAAGCCAGCTTCGGCATTTACCATGCGAAGAATGACGTGATCCATTTCGTCGATAATTAAATAAGTGCTGGCCACCTGCTCCGCATTATCAATGCCGTGATGCACGTTTTGATACGACGTCACGCCGACAATGAGGAGGAGAATCAGTGCACACCCATACCCCATCCCTATTTTAGAGCCAATGGATATTTTCATACTCTTTTTGCCTTTTTGTTAATTCATTTTAATGATCAAGAAAGATGCCGAGTCACCAGGTCGCGCAACTCTTTGCCCATGTCGCTCAGGTTTTTTGCCGTTTCGTCCAGTTGCCGTGTACCCTCTACGTTTTGTTCACTCGCCTGCTTGATGCTCTCCATGGCAACTGTCACCTGATCCACGCCGGCAAACTGTTGCTGGACAGAGACCGTGATTTGCGAGGAGGCCTCGGCAGCCGAGTTGATGTTCCGGGTCAGACTCAAGATGGCCTCGCCAGCCTTGGTGGCCTGATCGGCGCCGTTGATGACGGCGTTGCCAGCCTGTTCGGTGGCCATGACCGCCGTGTTGGTGGCGCGCTGGATATCATTCAGGATGGTGCGCACCTGATTGGTGGCCTGTTTGGACTGCTCGGCAAGATTTTTGACTTCCTGAGCCACAACGGCGAAACCCCGCCCATGTTCACCCGCCTTGGCCGCTTCGATCGCTGCGTTGACTGCCAGCAGGTTGGACTGCTCGGCAATGTCGTCTACTGAGGCGATGATCATGCCGATGGCCTGGCTTTGTTCGCTCAGTTGCGTCATGCTGGCGGCCACCGATTCCACCTGGCCCCGGATCCGGTTCATGTTGTCGGCGGTGGCCCGCACGGCCTCTTCACCAGCCTGAGAAATGCGGACGGTCTCACGTGCGCCCTCTGCCACCAGCCGTGATTTTTCCAGGGCGACCTCGGCTGTTTTCTTCACTTCCTCTGCCGTGGTGGTGGTTTCCGTCACAGACGAGGCGGTTTGAGTGGTGGAAGCGGCGAGTTGTGAGACGGTGGCCGAGATTTCGCTGGCCGCGGCAGAAAGGGTATTGGACACGCCAATCACACCCCGCATGGGCCGGGTAATACTGAGTGTAATGACCATGCCGGCAATAATCATCAAAACTACGGCGGCGGCAACGCCATAGCGAATGGTGGCAATGGTCAGGCTGTTGCTGGCGGATTCCTCTTCGGCGTGAACGGACAGCCGCCTTTCTCCTTCCTGAGTCAGGCTGGCAATGACACTCCTGAGCTCATCGGCAACCGCTTCGCTTTTTCCGCTTTTCAGGTTGGCAATGGCGTCGTTCGTTGAGGTGCCGGCCTTGAATGCGACTTCCTCCGTGAGCATGGCGCACCGGTTACTGACCAGATTGCCTATTTTTTGCAGTTCATTGCGAATGACCACATCAGACTCCTGACTGGTGATATCTGTCAGATCCTTGCCGATGTTCATAACAAGATTGCTGTAGTGATCGAGATAACTAGGATCTCCGGTGAGGAGATAGCCCCGCACTCCCGCCTCGGCCTCGCTGACCCTGAGGGCCACATGTCCGATCTCAATGATGGTCGTATTCTCCTGGTCAGTGGCCAGGGAATTGGCAATGCCCTTTATCACGTTGCGATAGGCCACTCCGCCCACCGTGGCCAGCAGGATCAGGGCGATCAGGTATCCGGTTCCAATTCTGAGTCCAATAGGCATTCGCATAAACTATCTCCTTAACTTAATTAAACTGTTTCATTCACGATAATGGAGGGGCTGGTCAGCAGACGTTCTGCATCCAGAACAATCAACCGCTCGCCGGTGACCCCTTTCAAATACTCTTCCCGGATCCCCGTCAGGGTAGGGAGAGTGGGCTGAAGGTCATCGGTGCCGATTTCTCGTGTGCCCATGACTGCATCGGCCAGAATTCCGAACTCCATTTTTGGGGAGCGCAGAACAATGACGCGACTCCGGTCGCTCAAGCCTTGGTTAGGCAACTCGAAAAAAGCGTGTAAATCCACGATGGACAAGATTTCACCCCGCAAGTTGGTCAGCCCCAGTACAAACGAGGGGGCACCCGGTAGTGGCGTCAGGGATTTGAGCGGATAAACTTCACGGACATAACTGGACTCAACCGCATAATTTTCCTCGGCCAGTTTGAAGGCGACCAGTTTCAGTTCGGTTCGCGCGGCCTTTTCCGGCTGTACTTCGCGGGCCAGCAGGCGGGCACGTTCACGAAGCAAGCGGCGTTCGTCATCGGGGGAAATGACACGGGCGGAAGAAGGTAATGTAGTAGGTACTGAATTCATGACTATGTCTCCCCCATCTCATTCAGAATCGAAATAACCAGTTCTTCCAGGCGGCCTGCTGTTAATCCATCCGATTCAGGTAACACATCATTTCGGGTATGCTGTTTAAGCAACCCGAGGGCATTTTCGAAATGCCGGCGCGCTTCAACTTTGTTTCCTGCACTTCTTCCTGCATTCCCCATAGCAAATTGCGCGATAATGAACTTTTGGTCAAGAAACAATGTTCGCCGTAAGGCTTCCCGTGTTTCGCTCAATTCCCCGCACTCTTGGAGAATCGTGGCCTGAAGGTAATGGTAACGTGGATTCACCTTATCCTGGGCGATGGCTTGATTACACCAGTCTAAAGAGTCCTTCAAACGTCCCAAATTAGCGAAAAGACGTGCCAGAAGCCCCATACTTTGAGCGGTATGCTCGGTGGTATAGTGTTTTCCTTTTGATTGCGCCAAGTCGTTTATTAGCAGGGAAATAGCCTCTTCGTAATGTCCCTTATGGTATAGGGAGAGCGCCTGTTTGCAGGCTTGTTCGGCCTGACTGGTCTGGGGTGGCGTTGGGGTCGGACTATGGGTGTGATGGGGGAACGGTGGCGCGTAGGACAGACGAGGCGCATCTTCAAGCCGAATTGGGGCCGGGCGGTATTCAGGGAGAGGAGGCTTGATTTTGTGAGCACGTTTCCGATAGCAAGTGATGTGGCCCTCCTCGGCCTGCCCGAATTCGGTCTCATGATAGATGAAGGTGTCGGTAGGGCCCACGAACAACCACCCTGTTTCCAGCAGTGAGCGGTAAAATCCGGATGCCACGCGCTTGGAGTGGGGGGCGTCAAAATAGATTAAAACGTTACGGCAGAAGATGATATCCATGGCGCTGGTATTGTTGACAAGTGAAGGGTAGGGGTCTTCGGCCAGATTCAGATGCTCAAAGACAACCATATCACGGATGGCGGAATTAAGTTTCCAGTGTCCGTCATGGCGTTTGCGGAAATACCCCTCTTTGAGCCACGCTGGAGCGTTACGGAATGACCATTCGGAATAAGATGCGTTCTCTGCTTGTCTGAGGAAGTGGCCATTGATGTCGGTGGCCAGAATGGTGATTTTCCAGTTGGCGATGTCAGGGATGGCGCGTTTGAGGGAAATAGCCACAGAGTAGGGCTCCTCCCCGGTACTGCAGCCTGCACACCAGACCCGGAGACGCTTTTCATCATTTTCCTTAAGGCGGATCAGCTCGGGTAGAACACGCTGTTCCAGGAACGTGAACTGTTCAGGGTTCCGGAAGAAATACGTTTCGCCAATGGTCAGGAATCCCGCTAATTCCTCAATCTGCAGTTTGGAGAGAGGGGTACTCAATAGCCAGGAGACGTAGTCAGCCACATGGCGGCGCCCGCTTTCTTTGGCAGCGGCATGAAGCCCCCGCTCAAGGTCGGAGCGACGCTCGATGGGGAAATGTAATCCCATGCGGTCGTTTACGAATGCGGTGATCTGATGGTAGAGGGTGTCAGGCAGGGATGGCGCTGGGCCCGGCTGATGTGAGGGTGGTGTCAATGAGTGTTTCCTCCTCAAACGAAAGCAGACCGGCAAGATCGTGGATCAGCAACAGGCCGTCGGGCAGTTTGGCAACTCCGCGGAATTGAGGCAGGGAGGGGAGAATTCCGCCGGAGGCCGTCATGGTCCCGGGCGCCAGGTCAAAGAGATTTTCCACCTCGTCGGCGACCAGCACGACGGAACGTGTTCCCGCCCGGGCAATGATAAAGCGATCACTGAGTTGCACGGGTTTGGCGGGTAGTTGAAACTTCTTCCGCATGCTGATCACCGGCATGATCTGGCCTTGTACGTTGATCACGCCCAGCGCGCAGTCCGGAATGCCTGGCACGGGGGTGACTTCAACAGCCCGGATTATCCGAAGCACGTTCTCAACGGGAATTCCAAAGCGTTCCTCCCCGAGGCGATAAGCCAAAACGCGTGTGGGTTGGTCGTTCATTTGCTGGGCATTCATAATAAGAGATATTAATGATTTCCTTCTGGAAGGATGATGCACGGAGTCAAGTTATCGTGCAAGTGAATAGTTTCCCCCTCCTTAAAACTAACAGCGTGCAAAGAACCACACGGGCGTGCAACTCCAGGCGTGGCAGTAGCTGTTTAAAAGATAGGAGCCGTAGGGATTGCGCTTCGGGTCATTCAGGTCCCATAAAACCACCACACGCTTTTCCCGTCATAGGTGCCATCTGTGCCGCGATAGAATGTCATGTTATGAAATCTTTCGTGAAAGTTTGATGATGATTGGCATAAGAATGCCGATCATCAGGATTAGTGAAACGGTTAAGAGGGTTTTGCCGGAAACTCCTCCGGTCTTGGACTGTTTTTTGAAGGTGGGGTTGGGTTGAGCCGCGCCAACCGTCCACTGTGCCCCTGAGCCGGCAGGGATCGCTGCGAGTACCGTGGCAACATCATATTTTGGAGCCGGAATTTCTGTCCCGCCGAAATAGACCTGATAGGTCATTCCTGACTTGGGAAAAAAGAGTGCCTCGTAAGTATTGTAGCGGGCTCGTAGTCCGGCAAACGTCAACGGCGGATTGTCCTGATTCTGAATGGTCAGGCGGAAGAGGCGGCCACGGTATTCGCAGGGAAGCGTAAGCGTCATGCAGTCCTGCTGGATAATTCCGGCGCGGATGCGGGTGATACGGCCGTTGGCCAGTGTCTGCCAGGCTTCCTGTGTTGTGGCCCGCCCTTCCAATGTCACAGCCCGCGAAAAGTTTGCCTCTTCAGTTTTCGGGATGATCGCAACAAGCGGTTCTCGTAGCGTGGAAAACGTGAGAATGGTTTGTTGCCGGGGTAGATCCTGATTGACTGTCCAGTGGGTAAGGTCGCGCTCAAGGGTCGCGGGGTCACCTGCCACGACAGACAACTGCTGGCCTAAAAATATAATCCGATCCATCCGGAATGGTTCCCGGCGGAACGAGGTGGCTTCGGTTTCGTTCCCCGCCTGACCGCCACGGGTTTGCCGGATGATCTCCACCAGCGGGGAGTCCTTGTTCTCAGTAATGTTTGAGACTTCAATCCGATACCAGAGGTAATTACCAGTCGAAATCGGGACCCGGTCGCGCCTGACATCTACAAAACGGGAGTAGTCGTATATGGGTTCGTTGGTGGCGAGAAGGGTCCATGATTGACGGTCCGTGCTGCCGGCAACGGTTACGAGCTTTTCGAAATTACGTACACCGGATTCGAATTGGAGGGCGCCCGGTTGAGGATGTTTTGGGTCCCGTGCGACCACCATTTCGATGCGGTTATTTTCGAGCGTTCGGAAGGATTCGATTTTAGCAGGTGCGAAGGGTTGCAGGGTTTCTACCGTGCGGAGAGGAATCTTGAGCCTAAGGAGGAAGGGGGTCTCCCGGCCAGTGGCGTCGAAGAGGCGAAGGTTGGTTGGCGGAGCATCCAGAACGTCAAACAGTTCGGCATCGAGCGTGAAGGACCCGATTTCGGTGGATAGACCTGCGGGTGGTTGAAGAGACTTGAACTGTTTAAAGGCATCAGGGGTTACCCCGGCCAATGGCAGGGTGGAGGCCGCAATAAGTATCGAAATATGCATGATAACACGTGAAATCATAGGGTTTCCTCCTTGATGAACTTTTTGCTGGCGCGGAGATAGACGAATGAGCCGAGGAGCAGCAGGATGCCGATAATCATCAGGGCGATGACCCGGTAGATGGTGGGCATATGGGCCATATCGACCATGAAGACTTTGAGGGCGACGGTGGTGAAAAGGATCAAGCCGACGATCCGGATGGCGCGGATCCGCCTCCAGATCCCGCCGGTGATGAAACTGAAGGCGAAGAGGGTCCAGAGTACCGAGATGCCGCCCGCTTCAAATTCACGGAGCTTCCAGTGGAGAAGACTGTAGAGCTCGGTGGTCAGGTAAAGCCAGAGCAGGGCGATGGCGGTGTAACCAAAGATGGCGGGAATGATGGTTTTGGTTCCCTGGCGATAGAGTAGAGCGGCGCCTGCCCCCAGAAGGACGAGCACGGCGGTAAAGTCCAGCCAGCGCATGAGGGCAAGGAAAGGCGTATAGGTCATGTTAAAATAGCCTTGCTCACACAAATTCCAGCCGGGCATATCGACAAAGATGGTTTTGATGACCGCACCGGCGGCAAAGAATATCAACCCCGCGACGAACGGAGTGGTTTGTGCCGAGCGGTAAAGCAACAGGAAGCCCAGTGCCATGGCGCACCAGAGGCCCGTTAACATGGCGGGACGCCAGGGGGTGAAAAAGCTGAACATCATGTAAAGCTCGCTGTGGAGATACAGGAAGATTACCGCTACGGCACCCCAGAAGAAGATGCGATGGGTAATGGAGGCGGGCGCAACATCAGGCGTATCGGGCAGAGGTTCTGCGGTTTGTTCGGACGGTCTGATGGCCTGGTGCAGTTCAAGAATGAAGGCCGCCGCTATCGAACCGATGGCGCCGCCAAAAGTCCATAATCGTGTTGCCAGGGCTTTCCAATAGGCCGTCATGTCGGATGGGGTAGCACTGGAGAAATCAAAGCGGGGACATTCAAATACTGCCAGCCGCATCAAGGTGAGCGCGTAGACTACGTAGGCCACCTGCCGCAAAAAGGCGCTGTCGAGTCGGCGTCCGAGCCAGAGGAACATAAACGCCTGTAAAGACCAGGCGAGCGTGAGTGATTCCTGTTCCATGGCCAGGGGCATGGTCAGCGTGGTGTAGAAACCAGCCAGGGCAATCAGGGCCACCAGCAATCGGCGATCGGTAGATTTTAACTGGATGAAAGCCGCGACATGCAGGACATAGTATAAGGCGATGGCGATGGTCATCAGCGCCGGGTAAGGGCGGCCTACTGCTTCGATAATCAGACTGTAGGCAAACCAGGAGAAAAGTCCGGCATTGAATACAAGATGCATGATTTCAAGCAGGGACGCTTGAATTGAGCGGCGCAGGTTGTGGAGAAAAACAAGGGTGGAGTGCGCCACGAAGAATAACGAGAGGAAGGTGATGGCGACAGGAAAGTCCGACGTTTTATATTGGCTGAGCGAGCCGATATAGATGGCATAGGTGAATACGAAGCCCAGATAATTAAGGAGGCGCCATTGGCGGAGATGGGCGATGCCAAGGATGCCGAGATTGAGCAGGAGCAGATAACTGAAAAGTGCCGGGAAGTTGGGGGTTCCCGTGCTGAGCAGGATGGGGGTACAGAAGCCGCCGATGAGGCCGAAAATGGCGATTAGCATGGAGTCTGCATAGAGGGCCAGGATGCCGGCCGCGACGGTGATCAGGATCATCAGGGCGAAAACCAGAACCATGGAATCCAGCAGGTGATAGAGAGGCCCGAGCGCATACATGCTGAAATACAGGGTGGCCAGGCCGCCGCCCACGAAGCCCTGGCCCAGGATGTTCCAGCGGTTTCCCAGCAGGCGGATGCCGCCACCCAGCATGCCGAGGCCAAACAGAATGCTCATGGCCACGCGTAGGGTGGGGCCCATGAGGTTGTTATCCAGCGACCACTTCAGGAAATAGCCCGCACAGGAGACGAGGGCCACAATTCCCACCCGCATCAGCCAGGTCGTGGCCACGGCATATTCCATGGTCACGCCTTTGGGTCGGTATTCCTCGCCCACCAGGATCCATTGCCAGATGCGGTTCAGGATGTCCTTGGCGGACTGAACCCAGGCTGGGGGTGGAGTGGGTGTTTCCTGTATTTCGGTAGGGCGAGGCGTCCCTGCCGAGCCGTCTTTGGGCGCTGGTTTGTTGTCCAACAGGTTTATTGGAATGGGCGGCGGCTGAGGCACCGCTTTCTCGGGGATGATGGCGGGCTTTTCCAGGGGTTTGACTGGATGGCGGAGTTCCCGTTGGATATCCAGAAGTCGATCTTCCAGGCGATTCAGATCGCTAATACTGTTCTTGATCTTTCGGAGTTGGACGACGATATAAATGGCGAGAAGGGTGAGGACGATCAAAAAAGGTTCATCAAACATATAAAGCCTCTCCTTGATTGGCGGCAGGTCGCATTAACATCACACAGTCATGAATGGCGATGATGTTTAAAGGCGAGGGGAGTGTCAAGGGCGGAAGCGGAATTCTCTCATCCTTTCTTGATTCTTGCTACCCTGCGCACTATCCTCCTCGGAGATTTAACAAGAAAGATAACCTCATCTCATGGCCTTGAAGAAATCTGAACTCTACTCATCCCTCTGGGCCGGGTGTGACGAACTGCGCGGCGGTATGGATGCCAGTCAGTACAAGGACTATGTTCTGGTGCTGCTTTTCGTTAAATACGTCAGCGATAAGTTTGCCGGTCAGCCTTATGCTCCCATCACGATTCCGCCAGGCGCCAGTTTCACTGACTTGGTCGCACTCAAGGGCAAAGCGAGCATCGGCGATGACATCAATAAGAAAATCCTGGGCCCCCTCGCTCAGGCCAACACGCTGTCTGATATGCCGGATTTCAACGATCCGAACAAACTCGGTAGCGGCAAGGAGATGGTCGAGCGCCTGACCAACCTCATCGCCATTTTCGAAAACCCCGCCCTCGATTTCTCAAAGAACCGCGCTGATGGGGATGACCTCCTGGGGGATGCCTATGAATACCTGATGCGGCATTTCGCCACGGAAAGCGGCAAGAGCAAAGGCCAGTTCTATACCCCCGCCGAGGTCAGCCGCGTCATCGCCCAGATCCTCGGGATCCACCATGCAGACACCCGGAACGAAACCACCGTCTATGATCCGACCTGCGGCTCCGGCTCCCTTCTCTTGAAGGTCGGGGATGAGGCGCGGCACGGCAAGGACGTGCACGTCTCCCTGTTCGGACAGGAAAAGGATTCCTCCACTGCCGGTCTCGCCCACATGAATATGATCCTGCATAATTATGGCACGGCCGAGATCAAGCAGGGCAACACGCTTGCCAGTCCCCTTTTTATCGAAGGCGACGCGCTGAAGACCTTCGATTACGTCGTCGCCAATCCGCCCTTCAGCGATAAACGCTGGAGCACCGGCCTCACTCCCGACGTCGATCCCTTCCGTCGTTTCGCCGGCTATGGCGTTCCGCCTGCCAAGCAGGGCGACTACGCCTACCTCCTGCATATCCTCCGCTCACTCAAGAGCACAGGCAAGGGCGCCTGCATCCTCCCGCACGGTGTTCTCTTCCGTGGCAACGCCGAGGGCGTCATCCGCCGCAATCTGATCCAGCGTGGCGTGATCAAGGGAATTATCGGCCTGCCCGCCAACCTTTTCTACGGCACCGGCATCCCCGCCTGCATCATCATGCTGGACAAGGAGCACGCCCAGGCCCGCAAGGGCATTTTCATGATTGATGCCTCCAAGGGGTTCCGGAAGGACGGCAACAAAAACCGCCTCCGTGAACAGGACATCCACCGTATTGTGGACACCTTCACCCGTCAGGTCGAAATCCCCGGCTACGCCCGCCTGATCCCCGTGTCCGAGATCAGCGCCGCGAAAAATGACTACAATCTCAACCTGCCCCGCTACATCGACAGTACTGAGGCCGAGGACCTTCAGGACATCACCGCCCATTTGCGCGGCGGTATCCCGGATCGCGACCTTGATGCGCTGGCCCGCTACTGGACCGTGCTCCCCAATGTCCGGGCGACCCTTTTCAAACCCGTGCGAAAAGGCTATTCCCGACTCTCGACTCTCGACTCTCAACCCGCAACTGGTTCATCTCTGAAAGCGGCGATCCTTGGCCATGAGGAATTCACCGCCTTTAACGCCTCCGCAACCAAACTTTTTACGAAATGGAAGAACGCCAATACCCCGCACCTTAAGGGCTTCACCCAGAACGGCCATCCCAAGGTCCTCATCGAAACCATTTCTGAGAACCTGCTCACTACCTTTGAAAAGGCGCCACTTCTGGACCCCTATGACATTTACCAGCACCTCATGGACTACTGGGCTGAGACGATGCAGGACGATAGTTACATCATCGCCGACGAGGGCTGGCTCAAGGGTGCCCAGCCCCGGCTCGTGATTGAGGACAAGGCCAAGAAGACCAAGGCCAAGCCTGATTTCGTGGTCGGCAAAAAGAAATACCAGACCGAACTGATCCCGCCCGCCCTGGTCATCGCCCGCTACTACGCCAAGGAGCAGGCCGCCATTGAGACGTTGGAAGCGCAGATCGCCGCCATTCAGCAGCAGATTGAGGAAATGGCCGAGGAACACGGTGGGGAAGAGGGGCTGCTGGTCGAAGCCTTTACCGAAAAAGGCACACTCACCGCCAAGAGCGTGAAAGACCGGCTCAAGCAGTTGGCAGTTGACAGTGGGCAGTGGACAGTGGAGGAAGAAGACGCATTGACCGGGTGGTTGAAGTTGGCGCAGCAGGAAGCGGACACCGGTGCGGAACTCAAGACCGTGCAGGACGCGCTCATGGCCAAGGTCGCGGCCAAATACGGTCAACTCACCGAGACCGAGATCAAGACCCTTGTGGTGGACGACAAATGGCTGGCCACCCTGGCCGCCGCCGTGCAGGGCGAGTTGGACCGTGTCTCCCAGACCCTGACCGGCCGCATTCGCGAACTCGCTGAACGCTACGCATCCCCCCTGCCACAGATTACTGAGGAAGTGGCTGAACTGGAAGCCAAGGTGGCCAGGCATCTGGAGAGAATGGGTTTCAAGTCATGAGCGAGAACAGATCAGCTCCGACGGGGATAATATCGCATCGTAATCGTAATCTTAATCCTAATCGTAATCTCTTGCCCCAAAGAGGATTATGATTAAGATTACGATTAAGATTATGAATCAGAAAAGACCCTTAAGTAAGCGCCATTCCCCTCTAAAGTGCTAATCATGAACACAAGTTTTGATCACGAGAAATTGAATGTATACAAAGAGGCGATTAAGTTTGTCGTTTGGGCGGATGAACTTCTGGAAACGCTCCCCAAAAATCTGGCTGTGCACGGTCAACTGGACAGAGCAGCGACATCCATTCCGCTAAACATTGCTGAGGGAAATGGGAAATACACAGCACCTGATCGATGCCGATTCTTCGATATCGCTCGTGGTTCGGCACTGGAATGTGCGGCGTGTCTGGATGTGCTTGTAGCCAAAAAAAGACTTAAAGAGGCCGACGAGGGGAAAGAGATTCTGGTTCGAATCGTCTCCATGCTGGTAGGATTAATCAGAAGCACATCGTCTGATCGTGTTCATGAAGATAGTTGCTCTTACGTAACGTAAAACGGGAAACCAGTGGATTAAGATTAAGATTAAAATTAGGATTAGGATAAAGATAACCCCCTGCAGAAGTGACTGTGCCCGTCATGAGCGAGAACAAGAAAATCCATAGTATCTTTAGCAGCGGTGAATTGCTGGAAGATCCTGTTATCCGGAAATTCCGGAATACTGCCACAAAGATTGAAGAAAAAGCAGCGTGTCGGAATTTCCGACATACTGCCGATTACGGAAAACGAATTCTTGCGACAGTGTCGCAAGAATTGACGGCTGAGTACGGCAGGGAGGCCAATTGCTCGGAGCTCACCCATACGGATCGCTTTGCCAATGTGTCGACGCCGTCGACACAATTAAACGGACGACACGGGTTCGACAGGCTCACCGCAGGCGGAGGTCGTCCCTCAGTACCGCATTTACTGGTGAACCCAAAATGTGCGAAGGATTCGCACATTTTGAGTTGGTCCCATTACGTCGAGTTTCTTGGCATCTGGGAAACCGTTTTTCAATCACAAGTTTATTATGGCGAATTCGCCATAATTAAAAGCCAGGCAGTTCAATGTGATCAGAACATTCTGAACTGCAAGGCCTTAGAGATTCGGCAGACAGTGTCTGCCGAATTGGCCCTCAAAGGCGAATTTGAAGCGACAATTGCAGCGGAAGGAAGAGCCATGAAGAAGATGGAGTTCAAGATATGAATATTGAAAATGATGGATCTCCCCTCATGAGCAATATGTGCAACTCGTTGGACAAAAATGGGATAAGAGGTGTATCGCCCCCCAATCTCCGCAAATTCAGGGAATTTTATCTGGCTTACCGGGAGATTCAACAGACGCTGTCTGTTGAATCTGATGCAACGTTCGCCATGAAACCCGGCCCAATTCTCGTGACAGTGTCACGAAGATTAAACAGAGGGACAACTATCCGGAATTTCCGGATAGTTCAATTCGCGCCCTTTCTCCGTCAACTCCCCAAAAGCCGCCCATGAACTCACCACTCGCCGCTCCACTGTCCACTGCCCACTGCCCACTGTCCACTCTTGGCTCCCCCCCCATCCCCCCCGGCTACAAACAGACCGCC
>Ga0194053_10000490_pt1 | contig 29908 bp, 22 predicted proteins | sample SepL228m_MetaG_FD_161684 | JGI IMG/M metagenome (GOLD analysis project Ga0194053, IMG submission 161684) | Anoxic zone freshwater microbial communities from boreal shield lake in IISD Experimental Lakes Area, Ontario, Canada - Sep2016-L227-8m | ecosystem: Environmental > Aquatic > Freshwater >... | reverse complement strand
CAACATCACGATCAACGGCGGCCCAGCCACGTCGGTGCTCATCGACACCGGATCCTCGGGTCTGCTGGTGACGCGGGACTACGTCGGTTCGGCCAACCTCGGGGCGCCCACCGGTACGGGGCAGGTCGTCTTCAGCGGAGGCAGCACCACGTTCAACTACACCGCCTACAACCTTCCGGTCGATTTCGGCGGCGGCGCCGTCACCGGTCCGACCACGGTGTTCATCGTCAATGAAGCCGACGCGGCGGCCTACAAGGCATTCCTCCAACCCGCCGGTGTGGTGGGCATCCTCGGCACCGGCGCCGACACCAACGGCCCGATCCGCTACATCAACGGTGGCCTGACCCCGGTGAGCGACCCGATCCCGAACTCGGTGCTGCCCGGCGAACTCAGCGACGGCTACCTGTTGATCCAGGATCTGTTCTTCGGGTTGCTGGGCGGGGTGATGATCTTCGGCCCGAACCCGTTCCCCACCCGGGTCTCGGTTCCCGGGGCCGGCTACGCACTGCTCCAGGCGTCGGTCAACGGCGGGACTAAACAACCGGTCACCTCGATCATCGACTCGGGAGGCGTCTACGGCACCCTGCCGAACACCCTGCCCAACGTCACCGGCGTCGTCGGCACGGCGCCTCCGGCCGGCACCAAGATCGCCGTCTACACCCCCGACGGACTGACGCTGCTCTACACCTACACGACCGGCTCCTACGGCCCGACCATCGTCGACGGCACAACCAGTCCGATGAACACCGGCAATATCGCCTTCTCCCAGGGGCCGGTGTACGTCAACTACGGCGCACCGGGCGGCTACGGATCCACCGACTTCACCATCTGGTGAAGCGCCCCTGAGCGCAACGCTCAGCGAATTCTGAAAAAAGCCTCAGCATGAGGCGTTTGCTGGGCTACCCTCCGTGCAGGCTTCAATCACTGGAGGAATTGATCATGGGCGCTTCGCAGTTTGTCGGTCGGGTCGGGGGTTTGGCGGTCGCACTCGGTGTCGGCTTCCTGGTCTCCGGACACGGTGTGGCCTGGGCTGATTCATCCGACACGGGGTCCCGGGATGCCGGGGTGTCCTCGGCCTCGCGGGATTCGGGTGCCACGGCGCGCGGATCGCGCGCATCGGCGGTTCGCGACAGCGGCACGGCTAACCGCCCGGCGCGGGCGTCCAGCGATCCCCGCCCGGCGCAGTCGATCGTCCCGGTCATCAGCGCGACGGCGGTGGCCCCGGCCGGCGGCGGATCCAACGGTCCCGTCGCACCGGTGGATCCGGCCTCGGTGAGCTTCGGGCTGGCCGAAGTCGCGCGCCGCGCCAACGCGGTCGCGTCGGGCGCCTCGGGCCCGTCGGCCTCGGCGACCGCCTCAGCCACGACGGTGTCCAATAACGGCCTCAGCGCGGCACCGACGGTGACGATCGCCAACGGCATCATCTCGGGCACGTTGAACGCGGTCAGCGACCGCGGAGCGACGCTGAGCTACTCGGTGCTCGACAGCAGCGCCGGCGCCAAGTTGGCGCTGGGCACCGGTCCGTCGGCGACGCCGTCGGCTCAGGACTTCACCGTGCTGCCCTACGCGACGTGGCTCGCTGCCGCCACACCAAGCCAGGTGCCTAGCGGTACGCAGTCGGTCAACGTGAAGATCAGCGAGGTCACCCCGTTCGACAGCTTGCTGACCGGGATCCCCCTGGTGGGCGCGGTGGCCGCCCCGGTCATCAACCTCCTCCAGCAGCTGCCGTTGATCAGCACGCTGCTGGCGCCCATCATCGGAGCGCAATTGGTCGCTGCGGTCAACGTCGACGTCGGCACCCTGGCGGCCGGCAAGCCGGTGGCCTACACCTACAAGGTGGAGTCCTTCGACGGCACGCTGCTGAGCACCAACTGGTTCCCGAGTGTCACCGTGGCCAACGCTGCGGTGGGTGCGGTGTCTGCGGGCGTGCCCGTGCAGTCACCCACGGTGATCGAAGAACCCGGCTTGGGCAGCGCGGGCCAGTCCAACCCTTACGCGGTGTGGGGGCTGACCGACCAGACACCGGGCGTCGGCACGTTGCGTACCGCGGTCCTCAGCGGCACCAGCGACATCGGTTACAACGTGGTGACGTGGGATCCGCGCGGCGAGTTCGCCTCCGGCGGCATCCTGCAACTGGACAATCCGTTCTTCGAGGGACGCGATGTGTCGGCTGTCATCTCGTGGATCGCCAATCCGGCGGTCAACAGCAGCACGCTGCTCAACAGCGCGGGGGATCCGGCTATCGGCATGGTGGGAGGCTCCTACGGCGGCGGTATCCAACTGGCCGCGGCCAGCATCGACAACCGGATCGACGCGATCGTTCCCGACATCGCCTGGAACAACCTCAACGATTCGCTGTACCCGGACCAGATCTTCCGCACCGCCTACGGGTCGCTGCTGCTGCTCTCACTGATCACCACCGGCGCCCGGATCAACAACCAGATCTACCTCGGCGTGCTCACCGGCGACCTCTTCGGCTTGATCAGCCAGACTGCGCAGGCCGTCCTGGCCAGCAGCGGACCCGGTGGCCCCGACCCGACAGTGCCGAGCCTGCTCAGCGACCTGACCGCACCGACGCTGCTCACCCATGGCACCGTCGACGTGCTCTTCCCGCTGCAGCAGTCGATCCTCAACGCCCAGGCGCTCGCCAACGGCCAGAACCCGACCACCAAGGCGATCTGGTTCTGCGGCGGCCACGGCATCTGCGCGGACTTCACCTCCGACAGCACCGCGGGCGTCGCGCAGGCGGCGTTACTGAGGACCGGTGCCCTGGCGTGGCTCGACCAGTACGTCAACCCCGCCCAGACGGCGAACGCCGCGAACAACCTCCCCAACTTCCAGTGGGTGGATCAGTTGGGCACCATCAACAACGCGACCACGTTGCCGTACCAGGCCACGTTCAACAACCTGGCGAACGTCACCGGCACCAGCACCGGCGGAATGCTCGGCATCCTGCCGTTCTCCATCGGCGGTTCCGGTCCCGGCGCGGGCACGCTGCCGTACTCGGCCGGCAACGCCTCGCAGGCCGCCACCGGAATCAATGTCGATGTGACGGTTCCGGCCGGCACCCAGGTTGTCGGCGCCCCGACGGTGAGCTTCACCTATTCGGGTCTGGGCACCGCCCGCGCGGTCTACGCGCAGGTGATCGACAAGAGCACCGGGCGGGTACTCGGCAACACCGTCACCCCGATCCCGGTGACCCTCGACGGGCAGCTGCGCACCGTCAGCGTCCCGATCGGCGACATCGCCTACACCTACGGTGGGACGACCAACCCGGGTCAGCTCACCGTCCAGATCACCGGTTCGGCGACGGCGTTCTGGAACTCGTCGTGGGGCACGGTGAACATCTCCAACGTCAACGTCGCCCTGCCTAACCGCACTGCATAGTTCCGCAGCAGTGGATCCCGTGGGGGCTTCGCGGTTCGTCGGCCGGGTCGGCGGTCTGGCGGCCGCACTGGGTGTCGGTGTCGCGGTGTTCGCGGGCGCCGGCGCTGCGTGGGCCGACGGTGCTGACGCCGCCGGGTCTTCGCCTGGTGACCGCGGCGGCGCGTCGGCGGACTCCGACGCGCGCGCTCACCGGTCTGCCGCCGCGAGCGGGGTAAGTCGGGTGCAGCGCAGCGGCCCACGTCCGGCGGCCGCCGCTGTGGTTGCGGGAAGTGCACAGTCGGTCAGCCCGACCCTGCGCGAAACCGTTTCGGAGCGGGTCACCTCGGCGACCACGGCCAAGGCGACGGGCCAGACGTTCACCAGCAATGGTGTAACGGTGACACCGACGGTGTCCATCGCCGACGGTATCATTCAGGGCTCGCTGAACGCGACCAGTGAGCGCGGCGCGACGCTGAAGTACAGCGTGGTGGACAGCAGCGCCGGCGCAAAGCTGGCATTGGGCACCGGACCCGGCGATCCGACAGCGCAGGACTTCACCGTGCTGCCGTATGCGACGTGGCTGGACGCGGGCACTCAGACACCGTCGGGTACCCAGACCGTCGGCGTCCGGGTCACCGAAGTCACGCAGTTCGACCAGTTCGTCACGAGCATCCCGCTTGTGGGTGCGGTGGCAGGCCCGGTGATTGACCTGCTGCAGCAACTGCCGTTGATCAGCACCTTGCTCGCGCCCATCATCGGTGCATCGTTGGTCGCCACGGTCGGCGTCGACGTGGGCGCCCTGTCGGCCGGAAGGCCCATCGCCTACACCTACAAGGTCACCTCGTTCGACGGCACGAAGATCAGCGCCAACTGGTTCCCGAGCCTTGCTGTAGCCAATGCCGCTGTCGACGGCTTGGACTCATCCACGGTGCTAAACGGTCCGGGCATCGCCACATCCGGCCAGACCGATCCATACGCCGAGTGGGGTATTGGCAACCAGACCCTCGGTGTCGGCACTCTCCGCGAGGCCGGGTACAACGTGGTGACGTGGGATCCGCGCGGCGAGTTCGCCTCCGGCGGACAGTTGCAACTCGACAATCCGTTCTTCGAGGGCCGTGATGTGTCGGCTCTGGTGTCGTGGATCGCCGACAATCCGAGCACCCGGAACGACGGCCCGGGCGATCCGGCGGTCGGCATGGTGGGCGGCTCCTACGGCGGCGGTATTCAGATGAACGTCGCCGGCACTGATCCGCGGATCGACGCGATCGTGCCCGACATCGCCTGGAATTCGATGAACGACTCGATCTACCCCGACGACGTCGGCCGCACCGCCTACACCGCACTGCTCGCACTCGGCTTGATCACATCCGGGGCCCGGATCAATCCGCAGATCTACGAGGCTGTGATCACCGGAGTTCTGTTCGGCTGGCTGAGCGAACGTTCACAGGCCTTCATCGCCGGCGCGGGTGTCACCAGCATGCTCAACCAGCTGCGGGCTCCCACACTGCTGACGCAGGGCACCGTCGATGCGATCTTCCCGCTGCAGCAGTCGCTGGCCAATGCGCAGACCATTCTGAGCAATCCGTACAGCGTTCCGACGAAGGTGGTGTGGTTCTGCGGCGGGCACGGCGTGTGCGCCGACTTCCCCTCCACCAGCACCCAGGCCACAGCTCAGGCTGCCTTGCTGAAGAACAACGCCTTGGCGTGGCTCAGCCAGTACGTCAACGGAAGCGGCACGGCGGCCGATGCCATCCCCACGTTCCAGTGGGTCGACCAGCTGGGCACCATCAACAACTCCGGGAGCAACGGGAAGCTGCCCTACGAGTCCGGGTTCAACAACCTGCCGAACATCACCGGCACCAGCTCCGGTGGCCTTCTCGGCATCCTGCCGTTCTCCATCGGCGGCTCCGGTCCGGGCCCGGGTTCGCTGCCGTACTCGACAGGCAACGGTTCGCAGGCGGCGATCGGCATCACCGTCGACGTGGCCGTTCCCCCCGGCACCCAGGTGGTCGGGGCCCCGACCGTGAGCTTCACCTATTCGGGTCTGGGCACCGCACGGGCGGTGTTCGCTCAAGTCATCGACAAGAGCACCGGGCGGGTACTCGGCAATCAGGTCACCCAGGTCCCGGTGACCCTCGACGGCCAGCAGCACACCGTCGCCGTCCCGATCGCTGACATCGCCTACACCTACGGCGGGACGACCGATCCCGGACAGCTCGCGGTCCAGATCACCGGATCGGCGACCGCGTTCTGGAACTCCGCGTGGGGCGCGGTGAACATCTCCGAGGTCAGCGTGACGCTGCCCAACCGGAATCCCTAGGTTTCCTGAGCCGTCACGTCTGCGAGCGCAGGCGGCTCTTTCCCACGGGCCGGGTATTCCGTAAGCCACCGGACTCATCGGCGTCGGAATCCTCTGTTTCCGAACGTGTCTCTGCCGGCTGCTGGTCCTTGGTCTTCTTGACTTTGACCTTCTTGGCCTTCTTGGCCCTGGGTGGCTTCGGCGGCGCCGGTGGCTTCTCGGCGACGAAGGACAGCCAGAACGCCAGCGCGGCGAGGATCGCGATCGACCCTGCGGCGCCGTAGAGCGCGTACAGCCACGGCTCGGCTGTGCGGGAGTGCAGCCAGATCTCTGCGACGGCGGTCAGCACGATCAGCACCCCGCAGACCACGTGCAACACCGCCGACCATGCGCGCAGCCGCAACGGCAGCTCCGGTGATTCGGTGCCATCCTGGGGTTCGCCGCGCAGCGCGCCGCGCAACAGCACCGCGACGGGCACCGCGGCAGCCGCGAACGGCACCCCGGCTGCGATGCGTCCGAGTGTCGCCAACGTCGCGGGGATGTCGCCGATCAGGACCCACCAGCGGGGTATGACGAAGACGACGTAGAGCGCCAGACCGAGGAGCCACAGCGCCAGATGCATTGTCCGGGCACGCTGTGCCGTCATGCTTCTCCTCGGGTGTTGTGGTCCGGGGTGCGACCACTTTCGCGTAGCCGGTCGCACCCCGGACAGGTGCGGAGGATGCGGGATTTGAACCCGCGAGGGCTATTAACCCAACCCGCGTTCCAGGCGAGCGCCATAGGCCACTAGGCGAATCCTCCGTCGGTCATGGTAGCCGACCAGCACATCACGCCTCGACCGGATGTATGCGCGCTGACCGGCCGGTATTAGACTCGCGGTGGACCCCGCGCGGCGTCCAACCTGTGAACTCCCCCAGGGCTGGAAGGCAGCAAGGGTCAACGGGCTCTGGCGGGTGCGCGGGGTCCCCCTTGGGCGAAAGGCGCGCGGTGTCGTATCAGTCTCTCAGCGGTGACGAACTGCGGGGAGAGCACGATCGCCAGCAGCGCAACTACTCCGACCTCAAGGCCGGGAAACTCTCGCTGGACCTCACCCGCGGCAAGCCGTCGGCCGCGCAACTCGATCTGTCCAACGCACTGCTGAGCCTGCCCGGCGAGAGCGGTTTCCGCGATGACGAGGGCGTCGACACCCGCAACTACGGCGGACAGCACGGTCTGACCGGCTTGCGGGCGATCTTCTCCGAACTGCTGGGTATCCCGGTGCCCAATCTCATCGCCGGTAACAACTCCAGCCTGGAGTTCATGCACGACATCGTGGTGTTCTCGATGCTGCACGGAACGGTCGACTCACCCCGGCCGTGGACGGCAGAGCCGGTGGTGAAGTTCCTCTGTCCGGCACCCGGTTACGACCGGCACTTCGGGGTCACCGAGAACCTCGGCATCGAGATGATCCCCGTGCCGATGCGCGACGACGGCCCCGACGTCGACATGGTGGAAGAACTGGTGGCCGCCGACCCCGCAATCCGCGGCATGTGGTGCGTGCCGGTGTACTCCAACCCGACCGGAGCCGTCTACTCCTGGGAGGTGACCCGGCGGCTGGTCCAGATGCGCACCGCCGCCGACGATTTCCGGATCTTCTGGGACAACGCCTACCCGGTGCACACGCTCACCGGTGAATTCGTCAAACAGATCGACATCCTCGGTCTGGCAGCAGAAGCAGGCCACCAGAACCGTCCCTACGTCTTCGCCTCGACCTCCAAGGTGACCTTCGCCGGCGCGGGAGTGGGCTTCCTCGGCGGCTCGCTGGGCAACATAGCCTGGTATCTGCAGCACGCGGGAAAGAAGTCGATCGGGCCCGACAAGGTTAACCAGTTGCGGCACCTGAAGTTCCTGCGCGACGCCGACGGGGTGCGCCGCCACATGCTCGCCCACCAGGAGATCCTGGCGCCGAAGTTCCAACTCGTCCTCGACATCCTCGATCAGCGGCTGTCCGAGCCGAAGATCGCCTCGTGGACAGAGCCCAAGGGCGGCTACTTCATCAGCCTCGACGTGCTGCCCGGCACCGCCAAGCGCACGGTCGCGCTCGCCAAGGACGCCGGCATCGCCGTCACCGAAGCGGGAGCGTCATTCCCCTACCGCCGCGACCCGCAGGACCGCAACATCCGCATCGCGCCGAGTTTCCCGACGCTGCCGGATCTCGAGGCCGCAATCGACGGGCTGGCAACCTGCGCGCTGCTCGCCGGCGCTGAGAAGCTCCTCGACGGCTCCGGTCGGTAGCCTGCTGACGTGGCGCTCTACCGCAAGTATCGACCGGCGACGTTCGCCGAAGTGGTGGGCCAGGAGCACGTCACCGAACCGCTGTCCACGGCGCTGTCCGCCGGACGGATCAATCACGCCTATCTGTTCTCCGGACCGCGCGGCTGCGGCAAGACCTCTTCGGCGCGCATCCTCGCCCGCTCACTGAACTGCGCGCAGGGCCCCACCCCGACACCGTGCGGCGAATGCGACTCGTGCGTGGCGCTGGCTCCCGGCGGCGGCGGATCGGTCGACGTCGTCGAACTCGACGCCGCCAGTCACGGCGGTGTCGACGACACCCGCGAACTGCGCGACCGCGCCTTCTACGCCCCGGCTCAGAGCCGCTACCGGATCTTCATCGTCGACGAGGCGCACATGGTCACCACGGCCGGCTTCAACGCTCTGCTCAAGATCGTCGAGGAGCCACCGGAGCATCTGATCTTCGTCTTCGCCACCACCGAACCGGAGAAAGTGCTGCCCACCATCCGCTCACGCACCCACCACTACCCGTTCCGATTGCTGGCGCCGCGCACCATGCGGGGGCTACTGGAGCGAATCCTGGCCAGTGAACAGGTCGACGTGGACGACGCGGTCTTCCCCCTGGTGATCCGGGCCGGCGGTGGCTCGCCCCGCGACACGTTGAGCGTGCTCGATCAGCTTCTGGCCGGCGCGGAGGACAACCGGGTCGGTTACCAGCGCGCACTGGCCCTGCTCGGTGCCACCGACGTCGCGCTGATCGATGACGCGGTGGACGCCCTGGCCGCCGGCGACGCCGCCGCCCTGTTCGGCGCGGTGGAGTCGGTGATCGACGCCGGTCACGATCCGCGCCGGTTCGCCACCGACCTGCTGGAGCGGTTCCGCGACCTCATCGTGCTGCAGGCGGTTCCGGATGCCGCGACGCGCGGTGTCGTCGACGCCCCCGGTGATGTGCTGGACCGGATGCGCGATCAGGCCGGGCGTATCGGGCAGGCCACACTCGCGCGTTATGCGGAGGTGGTGCACGCCGGACTGGGCGAGATGCGTGGGGCAACGGCGCCGCGTCTGCTGCTCGAAGTCGTCTGCGCTCGGTTGCTGCTCCCGTCGGCCAGCGACACCGAGTCCGCGCTGCTGCAACGCGTCGAACGCATCGAGACCCGACTGGACATGTCGATCCCGGCCGCTGAGGCCGCCGCCGGCGCCCCGGCCGCCCCCGCCAAGCAGTACGTCCGCAAGACGCGGGAACCCGCGGCCACGCCCGCACCGACATCGACGCCCGCGCCTGAATCCACGCCCGCACCTGAATCCACGCCCGCACCGGCACCTGAGCCTGCACCCGCACCGGAACCTGAGTCAACACCGGCGAAACCAGCTGCAGCCAAGCCCATTCCGGGCGAACCTGACGCCGCAGCTGTGCGCCAGATCTGGACCACCGTGCGGGAGAAGGTCCGTGAGCGCAGCCGGACCACCGAGGTGATGCTGGCCGGTGCGATCGTCCGTGCGATCGACGGCAGCACCCTCGTGCTCGCGCACCAGTCCGCGCCGCTGGCCAAGCGGCTGTCCGAACAGCGCAACGCCGACGTCATCCGCGAGGCGCTCAAAGACGTTTTCGGCGTGGACTGGCGGGTGCGCTGTGAACCGGGCGCCGACGCCGCGGAGATCGCGCCACTGCCGCCCGAACCCGGGCCGGAATCGGCTCGGCCGGTCGAGTCCGAGGAGGACGAGCTGATCGCCGAGGCGGTCCGCGACGCGCTGGACCCCGCCCCCCGGCGCGATCCCGAAGAGGCAGCGCTGGAACTGCTGCAGACCGAACTTGGCGCGCGGCCGATCGAAACCTGAGAGTGCGAAAGGGACCATCGATGGGACAGGTGAGTGCGTCCAGTTCGATTCTGCTCGACGCCGAGCCCGCCGCGGTGCTCGAGGCGATCGCCGACTACCGCACTGTGCGCCCGAAGATCCTGCCGCCGGACTACCGCGAGTACGAGGTGCTCGAGGGCGGACGGGGCCGCGGCACGGTGGCCACCTGGAAACTGCAGGCGACGAAATCGCGCGTGCGTCAGATCCGCGCCGACGTCGATGTGGCCGGCCACACCGTCATCGAGAAGGACGCCAACTCCTCGTTGATCACCCGCTGGACGGTCGCGCCGGCCGGCCCGGGCAGCAGTGTCACGGTCAAGACGACCTGGATAGGCGGCAGCGGCGTGAAGGGGTTCTTCGAGAAGACCTTCGCCCCGCTGGGTCTGCGCCGGATTCAGGACAGGGTGCTGGCCAACCTCAAAGAAGAGGTCGAGCGCTAGCTGGTTCGAGCGGGCTGAGTCTGCAGGAACGCCACGATTCCGCGGACCACCGCGTCGGCGTACTTGTCGCGGCCGTCGTCGCTTTGCATCAGCATCGAGTCGACCGGGTTCTTCATGTTGCCCAATTCGACGAGCACCGACGGATACAGCGCCAGGTTCAGACCGGCCAGATCGGGCCGGCCGTACAACCCGTCACTGCCGATGTAGTTGGCCGGCGGGATGCCCGAGCCGGCCAGCGCGTCGCGCATGATCCGGGCCAACTGCACCGATGCGCCGGCCTGCGTGGTGTTCAGCGGGGGATTGGAGTAGTTCACGTGGAAGCCGCGCCCGGTCGGCGGACCCCCGTCGGCGTGGATCGAGACCACCGCGTTGGGCTGCAGCGAGTTCGCCATCGCGGCGCGCTCGTCGACGCACGGACCCACCTGATCGTCGTTGCCCCTCGACATCGCGGTGCGCACACCGAGGTCGGTGAGTTTCTGGCGGATCAGCAGCACGGTGTCCCAGTTGAACGTGTGCTCTGCGAAGCCGCTGTCGGTGCTGGTGCCGGAGGTCTGGCAGTCCTTGGTGCCGCCGCGGCCGTTGGGCACCTGCTTGGTCAGCGAGGCGTCGTTGGCACCGTTGTGACCGGGATCGAGGAAGACGATCATTCCGGCGACACTGCCCGGGGCCGCCTGGGTCGTGGGAGCGGCCAGCGAGGACGACGCCAGCAGCAGACAGGCGAACATCGCGCTTGCGACACGACCGGGGGCGAACTTCAGCACGGGCGTCACGGTAAACCCTGTGCGACTAGGCTTGAAAGTCGGTGAGCGCCCGAAACGCAGGGCGACACCAACTCGAGACCGCAACGCAAGGAGACCGTCATGCAACCCGGTATGTCGCCCGGCAATCCGGGTGATCTGGAGGCCGCACGCAGGGCCGCCGAGCAGATGCGGCAAGAGGTGGTGCCCGGCCTGGAGGCGGCGCTTGCACAGGCCCAGCAGATGCAGCAGCAGTTACTGCTCGCCCAGCAGAAGATCGCCGAGGCGTCGGTACAGGGTCAAGCCGGCGGCGGCCTGGTGACGGTGACCCTCAACGGCAACGGCAAGGTGACCGCGGTGCAGATCGACCCGAAGGTCGTCGACCCCGCCGATGTGGAGACCTTGCAGGACCTCATCGTCGGCGCACTTGCCGACGCGGCCGACGAGATGACCGAACTGGTCAAGGGATTCCTCGGACCACTGGCCGAACTGCGTCAGCCGCCGATGCAACCTCCCGCGGGGTCCTGACCTTGTTCGAAGGACCCGTCCAGGATCTGATCGACGAGCTCGGCAAGCTGCCGGGCATCGGACCCAAGAGCGCGCAGCGGATCGCGTTTCATCTGCTGTCGGTGGAGCCGACGGAGATCGACCGGCTCACCGCGGTGCTGGCGCGCGTGCGCGAAGGCGTGCAGTTCTGCGAGGTGTGCGGCAACGTGTCCGACGCGCAGCGGTGCCGCATCTGCAGTGATGCCCGCCGGGACGGCTCGCAGGTGTGCGTGGTCGAGGAGCCCAAGGACGTCCAGGCCGTCGAGCGGACTCGCGAGTTCCGCGGCCGCTACCACGTACTCGGCGGCGCGCTCGATCCGTTGTCGGGTATCGGACCCGATCAACTTCGAATTCGTCAGTTGCTCAACAGAATCGGCGAGCGCGAGGACGGCGTTGAGATCACCGAGGTGATCATCGCCACCGATCCCAACACCGAAGGTGAGGCCACCGCCACCTATCTGGTGCGCATCCTGCGCGACATCCCGGGACTGACCGTCAGCCGTATCGCCTCCGGCCTGCCGATGGGTGGCGATTTGGAGTTCGCCGACGAACTCACCCTTGGCCGTGCGTTGTCCGGCCGCCGCGCGATGGTTTAGCGCGGCACTACACGCGGCGCGGCGCGGCCAGGCGCTCACGGCGCAGCAGGTCGACCTCCGGCAGATCCAGCGGAGCCAACGGACCGACGACCCCCGAGAGCAGCAGGTCGGCCAGCTGTGGATTGCGGGCCAGGCAGGGTCCGTGCAGGTAGGTAGCCACGACGCTGCCCTGCACCGCGCCGTCGATGCCGTCTCCCGATCGGTTTCCGGCGCCCTTGATCACCGCCGCCAGCGGCGTGGCGCCGGGCCCCAGTACCGTGCCGCCTCGATGGTTCTCGAACCCGGTGAGTGGATCGGCGAGTCCGTCGATCAGCGGTGTGGAGACCACCTCGCCGATGGTGCGTTCCGGCTGCGGAGACGTCGTGACGTCAAGCAGCCCCACGCCCTGCACCCGCTCCCCGGCCGAGGTCTCATACCAGTGGCCCAGCACCTGGATCGCCGCGCAGATCGCCAGCACCGGCGCTCCCCGCGCGGCTGCCCGCTGAAGTCCCTGATGTCGCAGCAGGTGAGTGGTGGCCAGCCGCTGCGCGTAATCCTCGGCGCCGCCGAGGGTGTAGAGGTCCAGCGAGTCCGGCACCGGGTCAGCCAGGGTGATCTCCACGATCTCGGCGTCGATGCCCCGCAGACGCAGACGTTGCCGGAGTACGACCGCGTTGCCGCCGTCGCCGTAGGTGCCCATCACGTCGGGGAGCACCAACCCGATGCGGACTGCGGAGTCGGTCATCGCGACCTCTCCAGGGCCCGTTGCAACTGAAGGAACGCGGTGTAGTTCGCGACCACCTCGACATGTCCGGGCGGACACGATTCGATGGCGGCGATCGTGTCGTGCACCAGGGTGTGATCCACACCCGCATAGCCGAGACGCACCGCCAGATCTGTTCCGCGCTCACCGGCGGCCACCACCGGCGTGCCTTCGAAATGCTCGAAGCGGACGTCCCATAACCAGGACAGGTCCTCTCCGTCGGGCACCTGCCCGTTGACCGAGATCACCACTCCGGCAGCGGTTTTGTCGACCATGGACAGCGCCTCCTGCCAGCCGGCCGGATTCTTGGCCAGCAGCAGACGCGCGGTGTGATCACCGATCTGCACGGTGCGGTAGCGGCCCGCGACTTCATCGACAGCCGCGACGGCGGCCACGGCGGCCGCCGGATCGGCTCCCATGGCCACCGCCGCGGCGACGGCCTGTGCGGCGTTGCCGCGATTCACCGCGCCGGGCAGTGCCAGCGTCATCGGCAGCGCCAGCCCGCCCGGACCGTAGAGCTTCCCGTCGTCGTAGCGCCACTGCGGAGTGGGACGGGAGAAGTCACACCCGGTGGAGTGCCAACCGTTACCGTCCCGCACGATGACGTCACCGCTTCGGGGGCAGCTGACGGAGTCATTGGCCCACCCGCCGCCGGCCGCCACCCAGACCACCTTCGGGCAGTCGTAGGCCGCCGATGTCATGAGAACGTCGTCGCAGTTGGCCACGATGACGGTGTCGGGATGACGTGCCAGGCCTGCGCGCAATGTGCGTTCGATGTGGTTGATCTCTCCGACCCGGTCCAGCTGATCGCGCGACAGATTGAGCAGAACGATGACCTCCGGGGACAGCGCATCGCTGACATGGGGCACGTGCATCTCGTCGACTTCGAGTGCACTCAGTGGTGCGTCGCGGGCCGAGGCCAGCGCGGCCACCAATCCGGCGTCCATGTTGGCGCCCTCGCTGTTGGTCGCGACCGGCCCGCGTGTGCTCAGCGCGGCGGCCACCATGCGGGTGGTCGTCGATTTGCCGTTGGTGCCGGTGATGATCGCCGTGTGCCGGCCTGCGCCGAGTTGCCGGAGCACCGAGCGATCCAGTGTCATCGCCACCAGACCGCCGATCATGGCGCCGGCGCCGCGGCCGGTCACCCGTGAGGCCCACCGCGCGACTGCGCCGATGCCCAGGGCGGCGCGTCCGCGCACAGTCATGCTCATCGTGGGGGGAAGTTTAGTGCCGGAACGGCCACCCCCGTCCGACACGGGCCGATGTCCTCGCCGCTGTCGGGGCGCCGTGCCATCCTGACGGTTGTGAGCCACTGCTGGGGCCGGCCTGCCCACGAGCCGGGCGATGGCTGGGTCGTCGTCGACGTGGAGACCTCGGGTTTCCGGCCGAGCCACGCCCGCGTGCTCAGTGTCGCCGCGCTCGCACTCGATGCCGAGGGCAACGTCGAGCAGTCGGTGGTGAGCCTGGTCAATCCGGGTGTCGATCCGGGGCCCACCCACGTACACGGCATCACCGCGGAGATGCTGGAGGATCAGCCGACCTTCGCCGAGATCGCCGGCGATCTCGCGGGACTCATGCACGGACGCACCCTGGTCGCACACAACGCCGCCTTCGACTATTCCTTCTTGGTCAACGAGGCCGAACTCGCCGGCGCCGCACTTCCCGTCGACAGCGTGATGTGCACGGTGGAGTTGGCGCGCCGCCTGGATCTCGGTCTGGAGAATCTGCGGCTGGAAACGCTCGCGCGGCATTGGGATATCGCGCAGACCCGCGCACACGACGCTTTCGATGACGCGCTGGTGCTCTCCCGGATGCTCGCCCCGGCCCTCGACCGTGCCCGCGAGCGTGACGTGTGGCTGCCGGTGCGTCCGGTCAGCCGTCGGCTCTGGCCCAACGGCAAGGTGACCCACGAGGAACTCAAGCCGTTGAAGATGCTGGCGTCGCGGATGCCGTGCCCCTACCTCAACCCCGGTCGTTACGTGCGCGGCGGCCCGCTGGTCCAGGGCATGCGGGTGGCACTGTCCGCCGAGGTAAATCGCACCCATGAGGAACTCGTCGAGCGGATCCTGCACGCGGGCCTGGCCTACACCGACGGCGTCGACCCGGAGACCTCCCTGGTGATCTGCAACGAGCCCGCCGCCGAGCACGGCAAGGGATATCAAGCCCGCGAACTCGGCGTGCCGACGGTGTCCGACGAGCAGTTCATACACCGCGTCCGGGTGGTCGCCGACGGAACCGGCCTCGAGGAGTTCGTCGCCGCCGACGGCGGCCAGTTCGCCCTGTTCTGATTCGCGGCGGTCTAGCGGCTGCGTGCGGCACGGTTGACCGCCGAGACGACGGCACGCAACGACGCCGTGGTGATCGAGGTCGCGATACCCACACCCCACACAGTGCGCCCGTCCACCGACGCCTCGACGTAGGCCGCCGCGGCGGCCTCCTCGCCGGCGGACATCGCGTGCTCGGAGTAGTCCAGGACTCCAACGTTGATCCCGACGGTGCCCAGCGCGTTGACGAATGCCGCCAGCGGGCCGTTGCCCTCACCGCGGATCTCGGTCTCGAGCCCGTCGATCTTCACCGTCGCCTCGATGACGTCGATGCCCCCGTCGACCTCGGAGCCGATCACACGTTGCTTGATCCGCTCCAGTGGGCGCACGGGAGCGAGGTACTCGTCGGCGAAGGTGTCCCACATCTCCTTGCTGGACACCTCACCGCCCTCGCCGTCGGTGATCCGCTGGATCACCTGGCTGAATTCGATCTGCAACCGGCGCGGCAGCATCAGGCCGTGGTCGGCCTTCATGATGTAGGCCACCCCGCCCTTGCCGGACTGCGAGTTCACCCGGATGACGGCCTCATAGGTGCGGCCGACGTCACGCGGATCGATCGGCAGGTACGGCACCGCCCAGCCGATCTCGTCGACGTCGGCGTCGGCCTCGTCAGCGGCGATCTTCATGGCGTCGAGGCCCTTGTTGATCGCATCCTGGTGACTGCCGGAGAACGCCGTGTAGACCAGATCGCCGCCGTAGGGATGGCGCTCCGGCACCGGTAGCTGATTGCAGTGCTCGACCGTGCGGCGGATCTCGTCGATGTTGGAGAAGTCGATCTGCGGGTCGACGCCCCGGGAGAAGAGATTGAGTCCCAGCGTCACCAGGCACACGTTGCCGGTGCGCTCACCATTTCCGAACAGGCAGCCCTCGATACGGTCCGCACCGGCCTGATAACCCAACTCCGCCGCCGCCACGGCCGTTCCGCGGTCGTTGTGCGGGTGCAGGCTCAGGATGATCGAGTCACGACGGTTCAGGTTGCGGCTCATCCACTCGATGGAGTCCGCGTAAACATTCGGCGTTGTCATCTCCACCGTCGCGGGCAGGTTGATGATCAGCGGCCAGTCCGGCGTCGGCTCGATGACGTCGGCGACGGCGTCGCACACCTGTTTGGCGTAGACCAGTTCGGTGCCGGTGTAGGACTCCGGCGAGTACTCGTAACGCCAGCGGGTCCCGGGATGCTTGGCCTGCTCCTGCAGGCACTTGCGTGCGCCGTCGGTGGCGATCCTCATCACCTCGTCGCGGTCGGCGCGGAACACCACCCGCCGCTGCAGGATGGAGGTCGAGTTGTAGAAGTGCACGATCACCTTCGGAGCTCCGGCGCACGCCTCGAAGGTGCGCTCGATCAGCTCGTCGCGGCACTGGGTAAGCACCTGGATGGTGACGTCCTCGGGGATTGCGCCGTCGGCGATGATCTCGCGGACGAAGTCGAAGTCGGTCTGGCTGGCCGAGGGGAATCCGACCTCGATCTCCTTGTAGCCCATCCGCACCAGCAGTTCGAACATCCGCCGCTTGCGGGCCGGGCTCATCGGGTCGATCAGTGCCTGGTTGCCGTCGCGCAGATCCACCGCGCACCAGCCCGGCGCGCGGTGGATCACCACATCCGGCCAGGTGCGGTCGGGCAGGGAGATCTTCTCGACCTCATCGGCGAAGGGCCGGTACCGGTGGACCGGCATCGCCGATCCACGCTGGGCGTTCCAGGACGGCTGGCCGGGACGCGGCGGGCCCGCGGGAGTCTTGATGGTGCGAGCCGACACATAGGCATCGACGGAGGCATCGACGGAGGCGTCGGACGAGTAGCTGTTCACGATTGGGCTCCGGGAAGTGTTGAAGGGACTTCAGACCGGCGCATCGCGAACACCCGCGACGGGAAGCCGGTCTGGATCAGACCCCGTCGCGGCGTCCGAGAAGGAGCGCACGCTGCACACGTCCTACTGTACTCCCGTCGCCCTACCAGGCACAATCGCGCACCTGGGCCCGCCTCACGGGTTCAGGCCCTCCCAGGGATGCTCCCAGGTGCGACTGAATGCGAGCTCGTCCAGCGGCCGGCGCTGGCGGGGCTGCCGGTCACGTTCGGCGATCTGCTCATCGACCGTCGCGTAGTCGGCCAGGTTCCCCACGGCGATCACCATCAGCGGCCGCGCGGACGCCGGTATGGCGAACGCCGTGCGGGCGCCCTCGATGTCGAAGCCTGCCATCGGGTGACTCACCAGGCCCCGCGCGGCGGCTTCGACGGCGATGTTCGCCGCCGCCGCGCCGGCATCCACACCGCTGTAGAGCGCCGTCTTGTCGTCCTCGCCCTCGTCGGCGCACACCAGGATCAGCGCGCCCGCGGCCTTGGCGTAGCCGTTGCCCCGGTTGAGCACCCCGGCGATCGCCGCGAACGTCTCGTCGCCACGCATCCCGACGATGAAGCGCACCGGCTCGCGCCGCCCCCAGGTGGCGGCCCAGCGCCCGGCCTCCAGCAGTCCGATCACCTGCTCGGTGGCCAGTTCGGCCTCGGGATCGAAGGCCCGTGGACTCCACCGCAGCGCGATCGGGGGGTGGATTGGCACCCGGGTCTGGGCGGGTCGTTCGAGCATCCAGCGAGGTTACCTGCGTAGCAGCGCGGAAAAGCGTCACCGGAGACCCTTTATCCTTAGTGCGACCGGAAAGGAACGAACAGTGGCGCTCGTCGTGCAGAAGTACGGCGGATCCTCGGTGGCCGATGCCGAACGGATTCGCCGTGTCGCCGAGCGCATCGTCGAGACCAAGAAACAGGGCAACGATGTGGTGGTCGTGGTCTCGGCGATGGGTGACACCACCGACGAACTGCTCGATCTGGCCCGTCAGGTGACACCGTCGCCGCCCCCGCGGGAATTGGACATGCTGCTGACCGCCGGGGAGCGCATCTCCAACGCTCTGGTCGCGATGGCGATCGAGTCCCTGGGGGCGCAGGCACGCTCGTTCACCGGTTCACAGGCCGGCGTGATCACCACCGGAACCCACGGAAACGCCAAGATCATCGACGTCACACCCGGACGTCTGCGCTCAGCCCTCGACGAGGATCAGATCGTCCTGGTGGCCGGCTTCCAGGGTGTGAGCCAGGACAGCAAGGACGTCACCACACTCGGCCGCGGCGGATCAGACACCACCGCGGTGGCACTGGCGGCCGCCTTGAACGCCGACGTGTGCGAGATCTACACCGACGTCGACGGGATCTTCACCGCCGATCCGCGCATCGTGCCCAACGCCCGTCACCTCGACACCGTCACCTTCGAGGAGATGCTCGAGATGGCGGCCTGCGGCGCCAAAGTTCTGATGCTGCGCTGCGTGGAATACGCGCGCCGGTACCACGTTCCCATCCACGTCCGCTCGTCGTACTCCGACAAACCGGGCACCATCGTCACCGGAACTATCGAGGACACGCCCATGGAAGACGCCATACTCACCGGAGTTGCCCACGACCGAAGCGAGTCCAAGGTGACCGTCGTCGGCGTTCCCGACGTCCCCGGTTACGCCGCCAAGGTGTTCCGCGCGGTAGCCGACGCCGATGTCAACATCGACATGGTGCTGCAGAACATCTCGAAGGTCGAGGACGGCAAGACCGACATCACGTTCACCTGTGCACGTGACTCCGCGCCCACGGCGGTGCAGAAACTCACCTCGCTGCAGGACGAGATCGGATTCACCAGCGTGCTGTTCGACGACCGCATCGGCAAGGTGTCCCTGGTGGGTGCGGGCATGCGCAGCCACCCCGGTGTGACGGCGACGTTCTGCGAGGCGCTGGCACGCGTGGGCATCAACATCGACTTGATCTCCACCTCTGAGATCCGCATCTCGGTGCTGATCAAGGATTCCGAACTGGACAAGGCCGTCGCCGCACTGCATGAGGCGTTCAACCTCGGCGGCGAGGAGCAGGCCGTGGTCTACGCCGGGACGGGTCGCTGAATCATGGTTGCGATCGGGGTGGTCGGCGCCACCGGCCAGGTCGGCGTCGTGATGCGGACGCTTCTGGAGCAGCGGAACTTTCCGGCCGACAGCGTGCGGTTCTTCGCCTCGGCGCGTTCGGCCGGACGAAAACTGAGCTTCCGCGGCCAGGAGATCGAAGTCGAGGACGCCGAGATCGCTGATCCCACCGGTCTGGACATCGCGCTGTTCTCCGCCGGCGCCGCCATGTCACGGGTGCAGGCGGCCCGTTTCGCCGCAGCCGGTGTGACGGTGATCGACAACTCGTCGGCCTGGCGCAAGGACGCCGATGTCCCTCTGGTGGTCAGCGAGGTGAACTTCGATCGTGATGTGCGCGGGAAGACCCTCGCCAAAGGCATCATCGCCAACCCGAACTGCACCACCATGGCCGCCATGCCGGTGCTCAAACCGCTCCACGACGAGGCCGGTCTGGTCAGGATGATCGCCTCCACCTACCAGGCCGTGTCCGGCAGTGGCGTGGCCGGGGTCGAGGAGCTCGCCACTCAGGCGCGCGCCGTCATCGACGATGTCGAGCAGCTCGTCCACCACGGTGACGCGCTGCGTTTCCCCGCCCCGGACAAGTACGTCGCCCCCATCGCGTTCAACGTGATCCCGCTGGCCGGTTCCCTGCTCGACGACGGCTCCGGTGAGACCGACGAGGACCAGAAGCTGCGCAACGAGAGCCGCAAGATCCTCGGCATCCCGGACCTTGCGGTCAGCGGAACCTGTGTGCGCGTCCCTGTCATGACCGGTCACTCGCTGTCGATCAACGCCGAGTTCGCCGACGCCATCTCGCCCGAGCGTGCCCGCGAGGTGTTGAGCGCGGCGCCGGGGGTCAGGGTCGTCGACGTGCCGACTCCACTGGCCGCCGCCGGAATCGACGAGTCCCTGGTCGGACGGATTCGACGTGATCCGGGGGTACCGCAGGGACGCGGTCTTGCTCTGTTCATCTCAGGGGACAACCTTCGCAAGGGTGCGGCACTCAACACCATCCAGATCGCGGAACGGCTGGCCGCGTCGTAGGAACGAGTGGCTACTCGGGTGTGCCCACCAAGACGCCCTCGACGGTTCCCTCGGTGGTGACCAGCAACCCCCGTCCGGGTGCGAGTTGGGCAGCATTGATCCGGCCGGAGACCTTCACCGTCTGTGGATCGTTGTCCATGAACAGAGTGGGTGCGCGCGATCCGGTCATCTTCTGGAGGAACGGGTTCATCGTCGACACCCCGGCCCAGTTGCCGGGTAACCGGGTGGCGATGACGTGCATTCCGATGTCGCGGCTTCGTTCCATCAGGTTCCACAACGGCGCAGTCGCCGGTGGTCGGCCGGCCGCGGATGCAGAACGGAGTTCCTGTTCATCGTCGATGAGGACGAAGTGGTGGGCGCCGGTCCACGATCGGCGATTGAGCAGTTCCTCTTGAGTGAGCCCTGACGGCGGAAGGCGGTCACTGAGGATCCCGGCCAACTCGGAGAGAACCCGATCGATGTCATCGGGGGTGTATGCGTAGGCACGAACTCCCGGCCCGTTGACGTGGCCGATGAGGCTCGTCTTGGGGTCGATGATCGTGATCTGCGCTTGATCATCAGAGAGCCGATGAGCGATCGCCTGGCCGATAGCGGCCAGGGTGCTGGTCTTCCCGCAACCCTGGCGGCCGACAATGAGCAGATTGGCAGAATGCCGTGCCGACCAGATGACCGGTTGCAGTGCTCCCTCGCCGATCGCGAAGGGGATGTCGAACGGATCAGTCAGCGCTGAACGGCTTTCGTGCGCGACCATGATTTCTCTCAGTGCGATCCGCTCCGGCAACCGGGCGAGCGACTCGATTCTTCCGCTTCCGGTCTGCGCAGTGATCAATCGGCCGATCTGCCGCGTCGCGATAGGTTCACCATCCGGCCCGATGATCTCCGGTCTTCCGATCAGCAGTTCGTTGCCGTCGGTCGTCACACCGAAACCTGGGCGGTCCAGTGTCCGCCGTGCGGCACGTCGATGGTCAATCCCGTTACCCATCTGAGTTTCATCTGGATTACTCAGCCGAAGCTGGATCCGGGCATTAGCCACATTGAGCAATGCCTGCTTCTGGCCGACAAACCAGCCGCTGGCGCTTGTCGCGACGTGCACGCCGTACGACAGCCCTTGACGCGCGAGGGCGATCACCCGATCACCCGACGAGGGGTCCTTGTCATAGAGGTCGCCGAAGTTATCGACCACCAGGAAGACATCCCCGAACGGGTCCTCCGGATTCGTCGCACCCGGGTGACGCCCGAAACGCCGATTTCGGAACTCGGCGATATCGATTTGGTACTGCTGAAAAGACGTCTCGCGAGAGCGGATGAGTCCCTCGACGGTTGCGATCGACCGTGCGACCCCCTCAGTGTCCGTCAGGCTGACGACTCCTCCGACGTGCGGGATGTCCTCGATCGGATGCAGCGATGCTCCGATACAGAAGAACGTGACCCGCTCCGGTCGGTACATCAGAGCAGCGGTGGTGATCATCGTCATCAGGGTCGTGGACTTGCCCCGTTGCGCAGTGGCAACAACCATGATGTTGTCCATCTCGGCGTTGAGTGCATACACACGCTGACTGTGCTGCTCGGGAAGGTCCTCGACGCCGACGGGGAAGACAAGCCCCGGGTTGCGGCCGTAGTCGTCCCACCACGGCTTGCCACGCCATAGCCGAACCAGATTGTCGGCGGTCTCGCCGACCTCTAACGGAGGAAGCCACAAAAGATGCGGTGGTCGGTCCGGGTGGGCAAGCAGCGACTCCCGGATCACATCAAGCAACTTCTTCTTCTTGAAGCCGTCGGAGTGGTACAGGTACTGCGCGGGCTGATCGGGTTGCTCGGCGTCAGCCAGTGCGCGGGTGTCCTCAACGCTGAGCGGTTGGTACTCCCACGTGAGCGGGTGTGGGCGGGTGAATCCGACTGCCACTGCCACGCTCCCTTCGGGTGCCTGACGGGGTACGACAAACGGTGCGGACAGGTAGAAGCAACGAAACTGTTCAAGATCCCTGGGGCCGGCTTTCAGCAGCGCGAAACCGTTCTCCGTCGATGGAAGGTGCAACGCGGCATCGCTTCCGATGACATCGCGCGAATCCTCGGCCGTCTCGGCGCGTAGCGCCACCCTGAAGGCGATGTTGCTTTTGACTTTGCTCAGCGAAGAGAGGTCCAGCCGCTGGCCACCAAGAGTGAAGAACACATTGCACCCGCGGCCTTCCTGACCGATGTGGATGACGAGGTCGATCCACTCGGGATGGTGGTGGAACAATTCCAGGTACTCGTCGATTATCACCAGCAATATCGGCACCGGTTCGAGGTCTCGGCCCGCAAGTCGCATCTCCTCGTATTCGTTGGCATCACGCGCTCCCGCATCCTTGAAGAGGCCATAACGCCGCGCCATTTCTCCGTCGATTGCCTTGCGCATTCGTTCGGCGAGATGACGCTCGTCCTGGCCGAGGTTCGACAGGGACCCCACCACATGGGGAAGTCCCATGAGGTCCTGGGCGGCGGACTCGAACTTCATATCGACGAAGACGATGTTGAACGCCAGTGGGGAATGCGTCAGCGCGATGCCGTTGCACAGCGCGAGGAAGTACTCGGACTTTCCGGAACCCGAGGTGCCGATGACCACAGAGTGAAATCCGTAGCCGCCGAAGTCTTTGGCCCGAAGAATCACGTGTTGCACATCCCCGCCGGGTTTGACTCCGACGGGGATCATCGCCCACCGTGTGTCGGCCCTGCTGCGGCTGTCGGCCCAGAGGCGCTCCACCTCGAGGTGTCGTGGATCCGCGATACCCAAAGCTTGCAGCAGTTCGCCGCCATGATTTCGTGGCGCCGAGGTCTCGACAGCCGTCGCCGGCGACCAGCGGGCGAGCGCCCGCGCGTACCGTTCGGCGGTGCTCTGCGCAAGGGAGTCGGCGACTGCGTAGAAATCGCCGCGGTGGTACAGGCGACCGTCGTCGAGTTCGAAACGCTGCTCATCTTCCCCGAAGCCGACGCCGGCACCACCCCGACGTGCGAGTCGAAGGACGGTGATGCCGGTCATCCCCTTCTGACCCGTGACACCTTCCCACTGCTCGACGGTGCCCGTGTTGTCGTCGACGATGAGCCAGTGGGGGCCGAGTGCTGCCGAAGCGGAGGGGCGTGATTCCAGTGGTGAGAGGGTCGTCGTCGGACTCGAACCCAGCGGGGGTGTCCACGGCCCCCTGCCCTTGCAGTGCAGTTCGGCATCCAGGGCGTCTTCGAGTTCAGTGGGCGTGGTGAAGACGAGACGGCGTAAACCACACGCGTCGAACATCGTGCCGTGATGGTTGTGGGGAAGCCACAGCAGCCATGACCAGCGATCAGGATGGCGGGTCACCACCATCACTTTCATTTCTGCCGGACTGTGGTGCACTGCCAGCGAACAGAGAATCGACCTCATCAGGGCGTGCAAGGCTTCAGTGTCATCACCGGTGAAGCTGAATCCGGGTTGTGAACGCAGACTCAGGATTTTCCCGATGTTGCGTATCTTGCTCTGCTCGAGAATGAAATCCCGCAGCGCGTTACCGGTCACCGGCTCGAGTTCCTCACCGATCGGAATGTCCGGCCACTGCAGGGACACCGGCGAGTCTGCAGTCGCCTGAATACCTGTTCCGATCCGTACGTCGAGAAAATCCGGGTCGCTCGGACGGCGTTCCCACATCCTTGGCCTGCCGATGACACGATCGAGTTCGGCGGGTTCGCCGTGCGTGTGGAGCTGGACGCGGCGGTACTCCTGCACGACGCGCTGGACCTCGTCGCGGTCCTCGTCGAGCTGTCTCAGGTAAGCCCTGCGCTGCCGTTCCTGTTCGCCCCAGCTGACCTTTCGGGTGCGGCCGAGCCGACCGCTGAACAGCATGGTTCCGAAACCGACGAGACCGATCAGTGGGAAGAAGCCTGACTGCAGCGAGCGGATGCCGGAGGTGTACATCACCAGCAGCGTTCCAATGATGCCTACCAGTAGGGCGGGCCCGGCGATCATCAGCAGGAGGTTCCGCGGCTCGCGTTCAGGCAGGGCGAGCGGAGCGGCGATGATCACGCGGCAGGGTGGAACGACCTTGGGTTGAGTGCGCTCTCCGCGGACGAATCCTTTCTTCATTGCTCACCCGCTGGCGGCGCCAGAGGTTTCCCGTCTGCGGGGGTGATCGCATCCCGCGAAACCAGTGCGTCGGCACGTGTGATGGCAGGCCCAGCGGCGAAGAGTCGCAGAATCGGCCACGGCGCTTGTAATGCTCGCGCCGAGTCGATCCCGAGCGCGTGCAGTGTGGGTGCGTTGTGTTCGATGCCGTAGCGCACTCCCTGGCTGGAAACCCAGAAGAGCGTCTCGCGGGTATCGGAGCGCAGTGATCCGCTGGTCGATACCACGAACGTGGCAGCGTCCGGGAGCACGAGGGCCTGATGCGCTGCTGTTCCTGTCGGATTGATCCGACCGACGAGCGTGACGATGTGCGAGTCGAGGTCCTCCGGTATCGGAATACCTCTGCCGGTGAGGATTGTCAGCGTGGCCTGCGGATCTGTCAGGTGTTTGGTCCAACCCATACACGTCACGGGGTTGGTGGCCGTATCGATGAAGGTCAGCTTGGCGGTCGGGTAGTAGGAGACGTCGAGTTCATTGACATCCGGAATGCCGAGAAGAATGTCGGGGGAGACCAATTGCGGCTCGATGGCACCGTGGCTGTCATTGGCCCTCAGGAGATCTGCGACGAATGACGTCACTTTTTGCACACCATCGGGCAGCAGGACGTAGAAGCCACTGACGGCACCAGTTGCGTCCTGGGTCTGTAGGACACGGCCGACCAGTGCCCCGGGAAGCCACTTCGACGGTGTTCCGGCTCCGCGGACCTGCGGTACCGTCAGTGGTTCGGTGGCGGGGATGGCATCGAAGAGCGCGGTTGATATTTCGATCGGTTCGACAGTCGCGTTGTTCAGGCCGAGATTGAACGCGATCGCGCGATCGCTGAGGTCGATTCGCGTGCGGCGTCCGTTCCAGATGAGAAGCGATTCATCACGGTGAGTCGCGATGATCGCCTCAGATCCGCGCATCGGCAGAGCGCGGCCGTCGACGTCCAACTCGCCGGCGATGACGGTGCTGGTTGTCCGGCGGTCCGCCGAATGACGTCCCGCCGTGTCGCAGACACTCCAGGCCGAAACCTGGTTCTTCACAGTCGGAAGGGAATCGGGAATGCCTGGAATACCGATCATCGGTCCGGTCGGGAGCTTGGCGATCTCCGATTCCCTCACCCACGCCGGTGCTGACGGGTTGCCAGTGGCCAGCCGGGCGGAGGTGAGATTCAGAGCAGGGTAGAGGCGGCCATCGATACGCGCATAGACCGCACCGGTGTCGCGGTTACCGATGATCGGTGCCTCGCCCGCCAAGCCTGCCGGCTTCATTACGCCGAGCAGCGCCATCCAACCGCAGCCCAGCAGCACGAAGACCACTGACAACACCAGAGCGGCTTGCTGCTTCCTGTCGTCGTGCTTCATCCGGACCGAGTAACGGGTGATAGCCGCGCGTAATCGGCGGTTGTAAAAGAGATAGCCGGTGTTCTGATCGCGGTTCGACAGATTCAGAGGCATGAACCGCCGCCGTAGCGTTGCTGATAGTCCGCGTGCGCCTCCCGGCGCAACGCGCCGAAGGCGAGGTTCAACCGCTCGGTGAGTTCGTGGTGGGAGTAGTGCGAGGCGGTCGGATCAAGCTCCAGCCCGACGAGCTGACCGTCTGCGTCGGCAACCGCCTGGACGTCCCCGAGATCCACAGCGTATGCGGTGGACTCCGCCTCGGCGAGGCGATCCTCCCACCGTCGCGCGGCCTCGTCGAGGTCGCGGAGCAACGACTCGACGAGTTCCTTCTCGCTAAGTCCGGAGCCGTCCGCCTCGCCCGACATCGCCACAGTATTTCCATGCCCTTCAGCAGGTTCAATTCACCATCCAGCTTCGGTATCGGGACACCCGTGGGGAGCATTACAGCAACGTCCCAAGCGTCCCACGAGTCACACAAACGGCGCGTTTCTCCCCGGTTTAGCGTTGGTGTGCCGCTTCGTGCGCGCCGCGATGCGGCGCGATCCGGGCAGCTGGCCCCAGCAAACGGTTTCGATCAGCTCTCAGGCATGCTGGCATGATCGAGAGATGAGTATCGAAGCCATCTACACCGCTGAGTCAACCGCAACCGGAGGTGGCCGCGACGGTCATGTGAAGTCCTCTGACGGTCGCCTCGATCTGGACACCCGGCCGCCGAAGGAGATGGGCGGCAGCGGAGAGGGTGTCAACCCCGAACTGCTGTTCTCCGCCGGCTACGCCGCCTGTTTTCTCGGCGCGTTGAGGCTGGTCGCCAAGAACACCGGCGTACGACTCGACGACGCGACGGGCATCACCGTGCGGGTGGGGATCGGGAAGGACGCCACCAGTTACGGGTTGACCACTGAGGTCATCGGGTATCTCCCGGGCCTGGATAAGAGCCAAGCCGAGGACCTGATGGCACAGGCCAACCAGGTGTGCCCGTACTCCAAAGCCACGCGCGGCAACGTCGAGACGACGCTGGTGACCAAGGTCTGAGCCACGTCTACGGCCAGGTGTGTACCGGTGTGTTGGAGTGCATCAGCTCGCAGTAGCCGCGCAGCATCTCGGCGAGGGCCTCGCGGCGGTCAAGCCCACGATCCTCTAGGCGGTTCACGGTGTGAACCTGCCAGGCCGAACCGTTGCGTCCCGTCTTCGCGCGTTCCTCGATGACACCGAGGTAGCGATCGCGCACTTCGGCTGCCACCCGCCAGCGTCGTAGGCCTTCTTCGGCCATGGGGAGCAGTAAACGGAGCACGAGTTCATCGGCGGTCACCTCGCCGATCCCCGGCCAGTACAGGCGTGCTGTCAGTCCGTGACGTGCCGCGGCCAGGAAATTGTCATGTGCAGCGGCGAAACTCATCTTGGTCCACAGCGGACGTTCGTCATCGGCGATCGTGCGCAGCAATCCGTAGTAGAAGGCGGAGTTGGCCATCATGTCGATGACCGTGGGACCGGCGGGCAGCACCCGGTTCTCCACCCGCAGATGCGGGCGCCCGTTGACGACGTCGTAGACCGGCCGGTTCCAGCGATAGACCGTGCCGTTGTGCAGACGCAGTTCGGCGAGTTGTGGGATGTGGCCGGACGCCAGTTCCGCGGCGGGATCCTCATCGGAGATCTCCGGTAGCAGGGACGGGAAGTAGCGCACGTTTTCCTCGAACAGATCGAAGATCGAGGTGATCCAGCGCTCGCCGAACCACACCCGAGGGCGTACGCCCTGAGCCTTGAGTTCCTCCGGTCGGGTGTCGGTGGCCTGGGCGAAGAGTTCGATCCGGGTCTCGGCCCACAGTTGGTGGCCGAAGAAGTACGGCGAGTTGGCGCCGAGTGCCAGTTGGGGTCCGGCCAACACCTGGGCAGCGTTCCAGTTGTTGGCGAAGTCGGCCGGTGAGACCTGAAGGTGCAACTGCATGCTGGTGCACGCCGACTCCGGCGCTATGGACTCGGCATGCAGGCTCAGGTGCTCGGTTCCGGCGATGTCGATGAGGATGTCCTCACCGCGTGCGGTGAAGATCGAATCGTTGAGTGCCTGGTAGCGCATCGACGGGCTCATCCAGCTGCCGGTCAGATCCTCGGGCATGAGGGTGGGCAGGATGCCGATCATCACGATGTGCGCGCCGTCGGTTGCTGCCTTGCGTTCGGCCGCGTTGAGACTGGCCCTGATCTCGCTCTCGAGGTCGAGAGCGGTACGGCCCGGCAGCGGACGCGGGGGAACGTTGAATTCGATGTTGTAAGCACCCAACTCGGTCTGGTAGGCCGGGTCGGCAATGGCGGCCAGGACTTCGGTGTTCTGCATCGCGGGCTGATAGTCGCCGTCGACGAGGTTGCACTCGATCTCCATGCCGGTCAGGGGCCGGTCGAAGTCGAAACTCGATTCGGCGAGCATGGTTTCGAACACGTCGAGGCAGCGCTGCACCTTCTGCCGGTACTCCTGGCGGTGCTTGCGGCTGTAGGTGACGTGTGTGACTTCTTCTCCCACAAAAGACGATGCAACACCGCCTGCAGGGGGTGCGCAAGCGATTCCGCCCTGAACCGCGACACCGGAGTGGCAGACTGCCCAATGCAGTGTCGTCAGACGTCGCGACCTCTTAAGGAGCACCGTTGGCAAACTTCGTCGCCGCGATCGACCAGGGCACCACAAGCACCCGTTGCATGATCTTCGATCACAACGGTCTCGAGGTCGGCCGTCACCAACTTGAGCATGAACAGATCCTGCCGCGGGCCGGCTGGGTCGAGCACAACCCGACCGAGATCTGGGGGCGCACCCAGACCGTGGTCGCATCCGCGCTCAACAACACCAATCTCTCGGCAGCCGACATCGCTGCGCTCGGCATCACCAATCAGCGCGAGACGACGATCGTGTGGAATCGCAAGACCGGTCAGCCGTACTACAACGCGATCGTCTGGCAGGACACCCGGACCGACCAGATCGCCGCGGCGCTGGACCGCGACGGCCGCGGCGATGTGATCCGCCGCAAGGCCGGACTGCCGCCCGCGACGTACTTCTCCGGCGGCAAGCTGCAGTGGATCCTGGAGAACATCGACGGCGTGCGTGCCGATGCCGAAAAAGGCGACGCACTGTTCGGCACTCCCGACGTGTGGGTGCTGTGGAACATGACGGGCGGCCCCAACGGCGGCGTGCACGTCACCGACCCGACCAACGCCAGTCGCACCATGCTGATGAATCTGGAAACCCTCGACTGGGACGAGGAGCTGTTGTCCTTCTTCCGGATTCCGCGTCAGATGCTGCCTGCCATCCGACCGTCGTCCTCGCCGAATCCGTACGGAACCACCACGTTGGACGGACCCATGCGCGGTGAGGTTCCCCTGACTGCGAGCCTCGGTGATCAGCAGGCGGCGATGGTGGGGCAGGTGTGTCTGAAACCGGGTGAGGCGAAGAACACCTACGGAACCGGTAACTTCCTGCTGCTCAACACCGGCGAGAAAATCGTCCGCAGCCGCAACGGTCTGCTGACCACCGTCTGCTACCAGTTCGGAGACGCCAAACCTGTCTATGCGCTCGAGGGTTCGATCGCGGTGACGGGATCAGCTGTTCAGTGGTTGCGCGACCAACTCGGCATCATCAGCGGTGCCGCCGACAGCGAGGCACTCGCGTCACAGGTCGAGGACAACGGCGGCATCTACTTCGTACCGGCGTTCTCCGGGCTGTTCGCACCCTACTGGCGCTCCGACGCCCGTGGCGTGATCGTCGGACTGTCCCGGTTCAACTCCAACGCCCACATCGCGCGGGCGACCCTGGAGGCGATCTGCTATCAGAGCCGCGACGTGGTGGACGCCATGGCCGCCGATTCCGGCGTCAAGCTGGAGGTGCTCAAGGTCGACGGCGGCGTCACGCTCAATGAGTTGTGCATGCAGATCCAGGCCAACGTGCTCGGGGTCGACGTGGTGCGGCCGAAGGTGCCCGAAACCACCGCTCTGGGCGCGGCGTACGCCGCCGGTTTGGCTGTCGGCTACTGGTCGGACCCGGAGGATCTGCGGGCAAACTGGCAGGAAGATCGGCGGTGGTCGCCGAAGTGGACCGCTGAGCAGCGGGCGAAGGGGTACGCCGGCTGGAAAAAGGCTGTCGAGCGAACCCTGGACTGGGTGGAGGTTTAACTGGGACAGTTGTCCCATGACCCAGACCGCCGCTGACTCGGCCAACCTGCCCATCGCTGACCGGCTGACCGGTGAAGCCGATAACCCCTTCCACATGCGCGGCAACTA
>Ga0194053_10000489_pt1 | contig 29965 bp, 24 predicted proteins | sample SepL228m_MetaG_FD_161684 | JGI IMG/M metagenome (GOLD analysis project Ga0194053, IMG submission 161684) | Anoxic zone freshwater microbial communities from boreal shield lake in IISD Experimental Lakes Area, Ontario, Canada - Sep2016-L227-8m | ecosystem: Environmental > Aquatic > Freshwater >... | reverse complement strand
CTGGTAGACGAGAGGCTGGAGGTTCCTCAGGGCAGATTGAAAATTGCCGCGACCATGCCCCGTCCATCCAAGCTGCACGAGTCATCGTAAATCTCGGGACAGTTTTCACATTCTGATGATGAATCGCAGTATTTCCGTGTGAACCATGAACTCCCCCGCCGACTGCTTAGTGTCTGCAGACCGGATCAGCACTTCGTCCTTGTCAGCTCGCTGTGCGCCCATCCAGGCGGGGGTCCTTATGGCCGCTCGTCGTGCCTGTGCTGGTGCGCCTGCTGCAGGGTGCCGCGCGTCTGCGGATTCCCATGCCATTCAAGCTGGATCAGCTGGACCGTCTTACCAGCCAGAAGACGCTGGACAACTCCTCCGCAAAGTGCGGTTTCGGATTCCACCCGCGCTCATTTTTAGATTGTCTCGCAGAGACTGCCATTAGCAGCCATCATGCGCAGGATTGACCGGAAAGCATATCCCGGATCAGGGAAACACATGGACAACATCATTTCGAAACGTAGCGGTAACGCTTCCCCCGGAATGAGTGTGTCACAGCGCGATGTTTTCATTGGCGCGGCAATCATCCTGCTGAGCCTTCTGGTCTACAACGCAAACATGCGGGTGATCGGGGCGATTGACACTTATCCGGCGCGGTATCTTCCGTTCTGCATTGTGCAGCACCACACTTTGTTCATGGAAAAAGTGGCCGACATGGCCATTCAGGGAAATTCACCGGAGTATTATGTGGTCCAGAACACGAATGGGCGCACTATTTCGTTCTATCCGGTGGTGACTCCCATCCTCGTGTCCCCTCTTTATGTTCCAGCGGTGGCCTGGTTGAACAAGGCAGGATGGACGAAGCAGCGACTGGATTTTATCGCCAGGCTCATGGAAAAGGCGGCAGCGTCGTTGCTTGCCAGTATCTCTGCAGGACTGATGTATCTTTTGTTGAGGCGGAGGTTGGAAATTCCCACGGCCCTCCTGCTCACCATCGCGTATGCCTTTGGCACCAATACCTGGATGATCGGGAGTCAGGCCCTATGGCAGCACGGAACGGCTGAGTTGCTTCTAACCTGCTGCCTGTTGCTGGTCACCAGCCCGTTCACAGCGGCCCGGGGGGGTGCGCTGGGCTTTCTCTGCGGGCTTGTTGCTTTCAATCGTCCGCCGGATGCGCTTTTTGCCGCCGCATTCATGTTCTATGGTTTCTGGTGGGCCGGACGCAGAATGCCGTGGATGATCGCTGGTGCTGTCACGGCATGTCTTCCGCTCGCCAACTATAATTTTTTAGCAACGGGAAATATTGCAGGCGGATATGGGTTCGTCGCAGACAAGCATTTCTTTAATTTCAGCATGCTCCCGGGCATCACGGGGCTGCTCCTCAGCCCCGGACGGGGGCTGTTTGTTTTTTCGCCCTTCCTGTTGTTCCTTATTTTCGGCGCAGGGCGCCTGTGGAGTGAATTCCGTCGGCATCCTCTCGGCATTTCGCTTTGCATAGCAATTGTGTTGCAAATCTTGATGTATGCAAAGGCGGACTGGCGGGCGGGCTGGTCCTGGGGGCCCCGCTACCTCACTGACATGTTGCCGGTTCTGGTCTGGATGCTTGTCCCGGTCGTTTCTGGACTGCGTCACGTTTCCTGCGCTGCCTTTATCGCGTTAACATGCGTCTCGATCGCCATCCAGGCGGTCGGGGCATTCTGGTATAATTCCAGCAGCGACGTCCTGATCATGGCGGACAGTGAGGGACCGGACCAGTTGAAGGCGGTGTGGGACGTCAGGAACACACCGTTCCTCTTTGAGTTGCGGCATCCGTTGCCGGGTCGCAATCTTTTGTTTGGAAACATCAGCGGAAACATCGACAATATCTCCATCGATGACCGTGAGGTTACGCAAATTCCGCAGGGGGCGGAATTGACGGTGGAAGGGTGGGCATTGGCAGATGACGGAACCCCGGCGTCTGTCAATGTGCTGCTGCTTCCGGCAGATTGCATGAAGTGGACTGCTGCCGCTCATGTTTTCGAATATCCGAAAGACCGCACCGCTGCATTTTTTGAACGCCCCGATGTAAGCGCCACCCTGCACAAACAGGTTCCCACGGGCTGGAGGTTATCCTTGTGGACAGGCCGTCTCGCCCCTGGCGACTACCAGCTTCAGCTATCCGCGCAAAGCCACCAGGGAGGAGAATACCGCCCCGTTTCACAGTCTCCACTCCGAATACTGCCCGCTCGCAACAAACCATCGGGTTTCGAGGAAAAACTGAAGCCCAGCGCCATCATAGCCGCGACGCGGATTCGTGAACACCAGCAGCCCCGTGGCTACTGGCTCACATCCTATACCAACTCGACAAGCTTCGAGCGTCCGAAAGTGGAAATGAATACGTTCCTGACTTCCATGCTGGTCGACGTTCTCTATCCGGTCGCAGCGGATTCCGGCTTGGGCGAAACTCTGGACCGCGCCCGCCGTCATCTCACGGACCAGATCGAGGATAACGGCCTTGTCCGCTACCATGGACGGCCGGATGAAGTTCAGCCTGCACTCGGCGTCGAGATTACACCGGATGCGGATGACACCGCCCTAGTGTGGAGAATCGCAGGCGGAGACAAACAAAAACTCCCCTCAGCGCTCCGCATCCTCCATTCTTACCGCACTCCTCAGACACTTTACCGCACATGGCTTGCCCCGCAGAAGCAGTATGTGAGCATCGATCCGGGACAAGACCCCAATCCTGCGGACATCGCCATCCAAATGCACATGCTCATGTTCCTCTCCAATGCAGATCCTGTTGCTGCAAAAAACTTCTATGGTGCTCTTCTTCAAACAATCGCAGATGACCGGATTTGGATTTATTACCGGATGACGCCCCTGATCCCAATATTACGCGAGCGTGACGTTTTTGAGGCGGGCTTTGCTTTGTCTATTCCGGAACATCATTTGCACACTTTGCTCCCGAAGCAGGAGCCCTGGGTTGGTCTCTGCCAGTTGCTTGCAAACCATCTCTCGCACGAAAGCCACCCGCTTGACCCGGCCTGGACGTCAGCTTTACTCGCCTCCTTGGCAAAGGACGATTTTGCCGCCCTGCGTCAGGAGCCGCCTCTGCTCTATCATAACGATTTGTCTGCATCCGTGCCCCGATTTTACTGGTCGGAGGATTTTGGCTATGCGTTGTGGCTCCGGCTCTATTTTGCAACTCTCCATGCGGACGCATCGACCGCGCGCTAACGTTTTCAGTCCATGATCGACGCTGCCAAACAGGAATTTCGCCAGGAAGCAACGGGTTGGGAATCATTGCGTTCATTGCTTCTCCGTATCCGGTATCGCGAAGTTTTAATTCTTCAGGGGGCGCCTCTCTTGGGCGCTGCGCTCTCGATTAATCACTGGACAGGAGCATCACTGGTTTCGATCGGGATTCTTTTCATTGCCGGCTTCCTGCTCGTAGCCCACATCTGGAGCTTGAACGATTGGACGGACTCTCCCGCAGAACGGCGCAATCCGACCCTTGGGCTGTCCCTTACCCTCCTGGTTCTGAGCATGGCGCTGTTCACATGCCTGGGACGGACAACTCTGCTCATCGCGATCGGTGTGGCTTTGCTCGGATTTGCCTATTCCCACCCAGCCATCGATGCCAAGGGAAAACCGTTGCTCTCATCCGTCACTCACCTTGCCGGAGGGTTGCTCCATTTTCTACTCGGCTATTCTGTTTTCTCAACCATTGGCATAAAAGCGGTGCTGACCGCTTCCTTCTTTGCGCTTGTTTTCACAGCCGGGCATGCGACGCAGGAAGTGCAGCATTATGAGGATGACCGGCTGAATGGCATCCGCACAAGTGCCGTTGTATACGGAAAAGCCGCCGTATTTATTGCGGCGTTTGTCTGTTTTGCATTTGCCTACGGAGACTTCGCATTGCTCTCGCTTTCCGGCATCCTTCCGCCCCGTCTATGGCTGATGGCAGCGGTAATTTTTCCGCTTCACTGCCACTGGTCCCTCAATACATTGCAGACCGGTCTGGATCCTGATCGTTTACGCCGCCTGCGGAACGGTTATCGAGTCCTCTTCATCCTCATCGGCATTGCCATCGCATTGGGATTGTTTGCGAAAGAGTAATATGAAAAGGTTGATGGTTTTCCGATCGCGCACATGACCCCTATGCCGACATCAATGTCCAGCACGCCCTCCCGTCCCGTCGTTATCACCGGCATGCACCGCTCGGGCACCTCGCTCGTGGCCTCGTATCTCTCGTCGCTGGGAATCAACCTAGGGGACAGACTGCTGGCTGCGGACGTCCATAACCCGCATGGCTACTTCGAGGACACTGACTTCCACCGGCTTCAGGGGGAGATCCTGACCGCCCTCACTCCGGGTGACGACGGCGGCCACCGCAACTGGGGGTGGACGGAGAATGAGCGGCTGGACCGGGATCAACTAGCAAACTGGATCGGGCCTGCTCGTGTTCTGGCAGCGGCACACTCCGGTTGTCCCGGGCTCTGGGGATGGAAGGATCCGAGGACCTCGCTGCTGCTCGACTTCTGGAACGAAATACTCGATGATCAATCAGTCTACGTCCTGCTTTACCGCTTCCCCTGGGAGGTAGCGGACTCGATGCAGCGCAGCGGGGCGGACATTTTTCTCGAGCACCCCGAATACGCCTACCGGATCTGGACTTTCTACAACCGACACCTTCTCGACTTTTACCACCGCCACCGGGACCGCTCACTGTTGGTGAGCACAAACGCCCTGTTACAGCAACCCGCGCGATTGGCCTCCCTGCTTCGCGGCAAGTTCGACCTCACGGTGGAGGAAGGATCCTTTGAAAACCTGCGGGACCGGGATCTCTTCCTCTCCCTGGAATCCGGCGATCCGTTAATATCGCTGGTGGCTGCAGTTTCCCCGCAATGCACACGCCTGCTCGCCGATCTTGACGGGAGTGCCGACCTCAGTTCCGACGGCCTCTGGCAGGCCAATCCTCTGCGGGGTGAGCGATTGCATCCGGTGGGTCCCATCGACCTCTCGGTTATAATTCCGTGCTACAACTTGGGCGAGTCGCTGGTCGAGGCGGTCGCCAGCGTGGAGCGAACCGCACCGGAATGCTGCGAGTTGATCGTGGTTGATGACGGCTCACAGCAGCCACGCACCTTGGAGGTACTCGCGGCGCTAGACGAAGGAGGCTATCACGTCATCAGGCAGCCCAACGCAGGCCTCGCGGCAGCGCGCAACCTGGGAATCCGAGAGGCGCGCGGTCGCTACGTCCTGCCGCTCGACGCCGACAACCGGATTTCAGCGGGCTTCATCACCTCGGCGATCCAGGTGCTCGACACTCAGCCGGATACGGGCGTGGTCTATGGCGACCGTCTCGAATTCGGCCGCCGCAACGGTCGAGAACCGGTCCCTGAGTTTGATCTTCCGAGTCTCCTCTGGGCCAACACCATCGATGCTTGCGCCACCTACCGGCGTGAGATTTGGGAGGCCTGCGGTGGCTACGATGCCGGAGCGCGAGCCTGGGAGGATTGGGATTTCTGGATTTCGACAGTCGAGCGCGGCTGGCGGTTCCACCGGCTGCCGGACGTAGCATTCGAATACCGGATCCGCCCCAACTCCATGCTGCAAAACGCCGAGCGCGAGGGGCTCCGCCGAACAGTCCGCGAACACATCTACCGCAAGCACCATCAGATTTTCGAAAAAAACCTCGCCGAGATCCTCCTGGCCGGGCACACCTGCCTCAACGCCGTGTCCGGCGAGAGCGTCAAGCTGCGCGAGTCACGAAACCACCTCCAGCACGAGATTGAACTCGCCGTCGCCGATGCCCGCGCTGTGCGCGATTCGCGAGATAAGCTCCAACGCGAACTCGACCTCGTCGCCGACGACGCACTTGCAGTGCGTGAATCGCGCGACAGCCTCCAGCACGACATTGACCTCCTGGCGGCCACAGTCGCGGCTGAACGGGAGGCCCTGCGGACATCCCTGCATGAACTCCAGTCCGAGCTTGCGGCCAGCCGACAGGAGATAGCGTTTATGAAGAGCACGCGCGCCTGGCTATTGCGGAGCATCCTTGTGCGCCTCAAACAGTGGCTCCGCGGGAAGTGATGGGCGAGTTTGAACCTTGCTTCCCGTGTGCGTCATTCTTTAGTTTGCGGTGACGGGTTTCGTTTCTGACTATGATAACCAGGAGAATTTTTTGAGAGTTTGCACCATTGCCGCAAAAAACTATCTCGCCCAGGTGGAGATATTGGCTGCTTCCTTCAAAAAGCACCATCCTGGCGGCGAATTCAGCGCGCTGATAATCGACGATGTGCTGGCTGAGGCGGATAGTCCCTGGGGAAGCCATTACGACTTGGTTCTGCTCCGCGATATCGGGCTGCCACCGGATGAAATAAGGCGGATGGCGATGATCTATGACATCACGGAATTCAGCACCTCTGTGAAGCCATGGCTGCTGCGGCACTTGCTGAACAATGGATCACAGCCCGTCATTTATCTGGATCCGGATATTGAGATTTTTGCACCGCTGGATGAAATTTTTGAATTGGCACGCGAGCATTCGATAGTCCTGACGCCACACGGCATGCATCCGTTTCCCAACGATGGAATGCGGCCGGATGAAAGCGACATCCTTGGCTCCGGAATTTACAATCTCGGTTTTCTGGGGCTTGGCGCGGGAAGTGAGGATTTTCTGGATTGGTGGTCGCAGAGATTGAGCCGCGAATGCGTGATCGCCCCCGCCCGAATGCGCTTCACCGACCAGCGCTGGATCGACTTCGCCCCGGCACTGTTCCGGCATCATTTCTTAATGGATGCGGGCTGCAACGTGGCCTACTGGAACCTGCACGGGAGAAAGGTGAAGTGGACCGGCGGGGGTTATGAAGTTAACGGCGTGCCGCTTCGTTTTTTCCATTACAGCGGCTACGATCCCGACGTTCCTCATTTGCTGAGCAAGCATATGTTAGACCGCCCGCGCATTCTGCTGAGCCAGGAACCGGGGGTGGCCCGGTTATGCGCGGAATACTCGCGTCAATTGGGAGAAGCAGGCTATTCCTCCCGCAAAAAGACGGGTTATTTTTATGGCAGGCTTGAAAATGGATTCCGCATTTCTGCACCTGTGCGCCTCCTTTATCGCGACGAACTCATTGCCGCCGAGTCCAATCCCAAAAAGAAAATGCCCCCTGTTCCGTTCCAGCCGGGCGGCACTTCTATTTTCATAGACTGGCTGAATGAACCCGCAGAGCGTGGCGGATCGCATCTCACCCGCTTTTTACAAGGTTTGCATGCATCCCGGCCCGATCTCCAGCGCGCGTTTCCCGATCCCGGGAACAGGAACGCGGCGGATTACATCAATTGGGTCCTCAACACGGGAAGATGGGAATGTGAAATTCCCGAGGAATTGATTCCAGAAGAGCGAATCGAAAAGCATTCTGCGGCAAATACACACGCCGCCGGGTCCGTTGCCGATGTGGATGTGGTCGGCTATTTCCATGCGGAACTCGGGGTCGGTGAAGCGGCGCGACTGTTGCTCACCGGCCTGCAGGTCGCAGGCGTTTCATACAACACCCAATCCGTGCGGGATACGAATAGCAGGCAGGAGCATCCTTTTCCCGTCCACTCCGGGGAAGACCGGCCGGGAGCGAGTATAAAAATACTCTGCGTGAATGGCGACAGGACGCCTTCGGTCGCATCCGAACTGGGCGCTTCCTATTTCGATGGAAATTATACGATCGGCGTATGGTTCTGGGAGATTGAGCAGTTTCCCGCAAGCATGTTCCCGGGGTTCGATTTTGTGGATGAGATCTGGGTCGCCAGCGAGTTTATTGCACGGGCTTTGAGAGAAGTTTCCCCAAAGCCGGTTTACGCATTTCCTCTGCCAGCTCCCATTCTGAAGCCTTCCACCATAGTTTCACGGGAGGAACTGGCCATCCCGGAAGGATTCCTGTTTCTGTACTCCTTTGATTTTTTCAGCGTATTCGAACGAAAAAACCCATTGGGTCTGGTCCGGGCATTCACCGCTGCATTTCAAGAAATGGAGGGGCCGGTGCTGGTCATCAAGAGCATCAACGGCCACAGCAATTTGTCGCACCTCGAAAAACTCCGGCATGAAACCTCGGGACGCAAGGATATCGTGATCATGGATGGATATCTCCCTTATGACCGCAAGAATGCGATGATGGAGCTGTGCGACTGCTACGTTTCTCTTCACCGGGGGGAAGGATTCGGACTTACGATGGCCGAGGCCATGAGCCTGGCTAAACCGGTGATTGCAACAAAATATGGGGGAAATCTCGACTTCATGACGGAATCGAACAGCTATCTCTGCCCTTACACGCTTCGCCCCGTCGGACCCGGCAGCGAACCGTATCCACACGATGCAAAGTGGGCAGATCCTGATATTTCCCAAGCCGCTTCCCTGATGCGCTACATTCATGCCCACCCATCAGAAGCTGCCGAGCGGGGAAAGATCGCCGCCATGGACATTGAGTCGAAACAATCAAGCACCGCCTGCGCCCGGTTTATCAATGAGCGTCTGGCGGCCATCGGGAAGTTGGATAGGACATCCGAGGAGCCAGCCAAGCTGCCGCAGAGCCAGCCACCTCGTGAAATGGATTCAAAGGCGCGAGCCGTCATGGATCAATTGAAAGCCACCATTAAAGACCTTGCGCTGGTGGAGGATGAATTGGCGGCCGTCACCCGCCGTCTGGTGAGGTGAGCACAGGACGCCGCTCAGTCTTTTCTGCTTAGATAGCGATCACGCAAGACGTGATATTCAGCCAGCTTGGCGTCGATGCGCCAGTAGCCATAGAAAGACCGCTTTTTACGGGAGCAAAAAAGCCCTTTGATCCAAGGGAAGATATTCGCAAAATGCCAGCGGCGGGATCGGTACATTTTTTGGATCCCGCCTTCCACTTCATCGATCACATCAATAATTTCCCGGAACTTGGAATGACTCAAATCAAGGGCGTTCGACTGCTGCGCCCAAGGTTGGGCTATTTGCCCCACATCCCTCTCGCAAGAGGCCCGTATGCGTTGGATAACGAGGCGGTTTTTCTCCACTCTATCCGCCACTTCCTGCAATGTTTGCTCAAGCTCCGCAATCTTCCGGTCACGCTCTGCAAGGCTCGCCTTCAGTTTCTGGGAAAAAACGATCTCGTTTTCGAGACGGATTTTAAATATCAAGGCTTCGTCTTGCTGAAGGCGGACATCGCCCTCGGCCAGGTCCAGGCCGGACTCATGAATTTCGGTTTCGGTCTTGTTGTTCGAGGCAGGTCGCATGCTCCTCTAAACCTTGCAGAGAATCATCCTTAGTCTAGCGCAAATGCCTCCAGTGGCCGAACTCGGAGAACAGAGCGCAGCTTTTGCTGAAATGCTGGGTGGATGTTTGATTGGAAAAACAGATGCACTCCACGCAAAAAAAATTGTTACTCGGAAATTCTCTTCCCGTTGAAAACTGACACTCGGGTAAAAGCATCGGGGTCTGGCGACATGAAAGTTGATGCATCCTTGATCGGCGGGCGTCCAAGTCAACGGGTCCACGCAGACGTGCAAAACGACGTGAAATCCCATCAAAGCGGTCGGCACGATCAGATTTACTCATAGACGACATGCGAGAAAGTGAATTCTCACGCTCTGGTGTAGCGGCATTACGGAAAACCAGAACACCGGTAGAACCGATTCCCGGCATTGCTGCCCTTGGAGGCGGTTCGCAAAACCAAATTCCGAACCACACTTCTGGCACGCGTTGCCATGGTGGCGTTCCCGAAGGCCGGAAACGTGACTGGACCCGGTGGACACCGGGGATTGCTTGACGCCATCGCGTCGAACTGCCCCGAATACACCAAGCCCCGCTCGAATCACTCGAACAACTTCAGACGTTTCTCTTACAGTGTTCTAAAAAAACTGGGGAATCACGCTCCCTGACCTCATGAGATTGAACGTCTGGATTTTCAATGTGGCAGATATTCCAGCGACTGTCCTCTGAACCCCGGTAGCGTGAATTCACGATGATACTACCATTCATCACCCTCGTCCTCATCTCCATGCTGGGACTCTGCCCGTCATTGCTCCGTTTCTCAAGGTTGTTGCATGCATGCTATCGAGGGCGGATGGGGGCGCTATATCCAGTGCGGGGCACCATGACATTCCTCTCTGACTTCATACTCGATTCGCCCTCGTTTGAGCCCCCATCCGTGCGGGTATATCGGATTTTCTCTGTCAAAGGCCTCCTGACAATTTCAGAACCTTCCACCTGGATTTTGCTCGTGTTGACGCTCGGCGGGTTTCTGCTGCTGGGCCGGTGCAAATGCGGGATTGAATAGGCATTGCGGTAAGAGTCGATTTTTCGCCGCCCGTCCATCAGGGCGGGATGAAAATGATGTCTCCTCTGGTCGCCTCAATCGAAAGCTAATCGACCGGATAGATATCCATGTTGAAGCGCCCGCAGTCCACTACCGCGAGCTTTCAAGCATCGACTCCGCCGAGCCATCCGCAGCGATCCGCGAGCGGGTGATATGAGCCCGCGAACGCCAGAGAGTCCGGTTCGCCTCTGGAAAATGGACAAACTGCAACGCCCGGATGGGCCACAGTCAGATCAAAAAGTTCTGCGCACCCGACAGTTCCGGACAGGAAATGCTGCGACACGCGATGAGAACCTCCAACTCAGCGCCCACGCCTACGACCGCATCCTCAAAGTGCCCGCACAATCGCGGACCTCGCACATCGGAGAGGCGATCCAATACCGGACGCTCGATCGCAAGCTCCTGGTGTGAGCCGAAAGCTGTCATTCTTTGACAACAAGGGCTTTCAGTGGTGGAGTTCAGAAATGAACAAACTCCGCCTCGCCGTAGCGTCCTCCCTTGCTTTTGCGGCACTCGCCGCACCAACCTTTGCATGCACCCGCGCCGTCCTGAAGACCGACGGGGGAACAGTCTTGACCGGCCGCTCGATGGATTGGATGCAGGACATCGGCAACAATCTCTGGGTTTTCCCCCGGGGCATGCGCCGCGACGGGGCCGCCGGCCCGAAATCCATCAAGTGGGAGTCCAAATACGGCAGCGTCATCACGACGATTTACGAGGTGGCAACGGTCGATGGACTCAACGAAAAGGGTCTGGCTGTAAATATCCTCTACTTGGCTGAGTCCGACTACGGGTCCGTCGGTGACAAGCCCCCGATGTGCATCTCCATGTGGGGGCAATATGTTTTGGATAACTATGCGACCGTGGCGGATGCGGTCCGCGATTTGGAGAAAGAGCCCTTCCGGTTGGTGGCCCCCGTGCTTCCGAATGGCTCCCCGGCGCATGGCCATCTCTCGATGACCGATGCCTCGGGAGACTCCGCGATTCTGGAATACATCGACGGGAAGCTCGTCATCCACCACGGGCCCCAATACACGGTCATGACCAACTCCCCAGAATATTCGCAGCAGCTCGCGATCAACCGCTATTGGGAAGGTGTGGGGGGAACGGCATTTTTGCCCGGGACGTCCCGCGCATCCGATCGGTTTGCCCGCGCCTCGTTCGGCATCAATGCGGTTCCTCGCGCCGCCGACCCCAACTACATCAAGGCCGTTCCCGGCCAGGAATTGGCCCTGCAAGGTGTGGCCAGCGTGATGAGCGTGATCCGTTCGGTCAGTGTCCCGCTCGGGATTTCCACGCCCGGTCAGCCGAACATCGCGTCCACGATATGGAGAACCGTATCGGACAGCCAGCATTTGGTTTACTACTACGATTCGGCCACGGTGCCGAATACCTTTTGGGTCGAACTGGGGAAGTTAGACTTTAGCCCCGGTTCCAAGATCAAGCGCCTCCTGCTCACCGGCGGCAAGGTCTACTCGGGCGAAACCTCAAGCCACTTCGAGCCCACAGAACCATTTGCGCCTTTGACTGCTTCCGCTAAATAGAGGACCCTGCATTTGTTGAGCACCTCCCGAAACATCGCGGACATCCTCACATGGCTAGGATTTTCTTTCGGGCTATGCCTGGCCCAAGAGCCGGTAACAGCCCCGCAGCCGCAGGCACCGCCCACACCTCCGCCCATTATAACTCGGAAGGTGATGCAGGGCATGGGCGGAATCATCGCGCTGGGTGGCCCGACACTTTACTCGATCGGAACCCCAACCGACGAAGAGCAATATTATGTGGAGCTTATTAACCGCGCCAGAGCCAACCCGCCGACCGAGGGGTTGCGGCTCGCCACAACAACCGATCCCGATGTTGTCGCCGCCATCGCATCGTTCAGCGTTGACCTCGCCATGCTGCAGGCCGAATTCAACGCGATCTCCCCTGCCCCGCCGGTTTCCATCAGCGCCGCGTTGACCGCCAGCGCGCGTGGGCACAGCGACTGGATGTTTGCCAACGCGGTTCAAAGCCATACGGGAGCGGGTGGCAGCGACCCCGGCGCGCGAATCACCAGCGCGGGATACACTTGGACGACTTACGGGGAAAATATCTTCTCCTACGCGAAATCGGTCTTTTATGGGCATGCCGGCTTTCAAATTGACTGGGGTTCCGGAACCGGAGGGATGCAGGGGCCACCGCGCGGCCACCGGTCCAACATCCACAGCAACGGCTTCAGGGAAATCGGCGTGGGAGTGAGGCTCGGGTCGAACACCGTCAACTCCAACACGGTTGGCCCGCAACTCGTCACGCAGGATTTTGGCACCGTCAGCGGAGCGACCCCGTTTGTTACAGGAGTTGTCTATTACGACCTCAACGGAAATGGCTTTTACGATCCCGGCGAGGGGGTTGGCGGTGTCACAGTCTCAGTTCAGGGAAGCACCTACTATGCGGTAAGCGCCAATTCGGGCGGATACTCAGTCCCCGTGCCCAATTCCGATGCGACTCGCACGGTCTCGTTCTCCGGCCCCGGCCTCGGCCAGTCTTTGAACGCCACAATCTCGGGGTTGAATAATGCAAAGGCTGATTTTGTTCCGCCCTACTCCACGCCGGCAGTGAGCGGCCCGGCGACCGCCTACACAGGTTCGTCATCGAACTACACGATCAACGCGGTTGGCGGTGCCACTCAATACGGATGGCAATATGCAGAGAAACTCGCCGCTTCGGCCGAAAATTGCGACACTCTGGCCAACTTTACCACCGCCACCACGGCGGGATACAATGTCGTGGAAACCGGGGTGAAGGATTCCGGGACCGCATCGCTCCACATGGCCCACCCAGCTGTTGAAACGCAGACCATCACCTTTTCCAAGACCTACTACCCACAGGCGGGAAGCACTCTCCAATTCAAGAGCCGCCTCGGCTATGCGGGCACGGCTCAGACCGCCCATGTCCAGGTGGCCGTCGAAGGAACGTCCAACTGGACGGATGTTTACACCCAAGGCGGAACCGGTGGATCGGGTGAAGCCGGATTCGTTGCCAGGACAGCCTCCCTCGCCTCCTATGCCGGACAATTCATAAGGATCCGCTTCGCTTACTCGGTGGTTAGCGGCTCCTACTTCCCGCAGACCTCATCAGGTGTCGGCTGGTATTTGGACACGATTTCCTTCACGAACACTTCGGAGCTTTCTGGAGCGACAGCAGTAGATCCACTCGCATCGCCCGCGTTTTCGTTTTCACCGCCAAAAACCGGCACCTTCCTCTTGAGCGCACGCCCGTACATTTCCGGCCGCTACTGGTCCTTTGGCCCGGTTAAGGAAGTCACCGCGCAGGCGCCGACCGGATACGCGGGATGGGTTGCCACCACGTATCCGCAAGTGACAGAAGGCCCCGCAGGCGACCATGACGGTGACGGGCTCGCCAATGTCGTCGAATACGCGTTCGAGCTTGATCCCACCATCCCGACATCTTCTGCCCTCCTGCCCCAGCCGTCCGTGCAAGGCAGCCAATTGCAGGTTTCCTACACGGCCTCGGCCACCGGGATCACCTACGGCGGGGAATGGTCAAACGACCTGCAAACATGGACTCCTTTGACCGACACTGGCAGCGGGACCACGCACACATTTGGCGTCAGCACATCGGGCCAGAGCAAAATCTTCTTCCGCCACAGGATTACGATTCTTCCCTGACTTATTTCCGCGAGCATGCCTCTCGTGTCTCCGTCATTTGAGCCTGGAGCTGCAGGGAACTCATCGTTTCTTTCTTGCACCCGACTTTCTTTGGACGAGAAATATTGGCCTTTCCGATGACATCGACAAGTTCTCCTCAAACGGTTTGGCAAAATCTGGAAAAGGTGCGTGCCATGAAGCCTCTGGTTCAAAATATCACCAATTTCGTGGTCATGAACGTGACCGCAAACGCGCTCCTGGCACTCGGAGCTTCACCGATTATGGCTCATGCCCAGGAAGAGCTGGACGATTTGTTAGAAATCGCCTCGGCTCTGGTGCTGAATATTGGCACCCTCGATACTCCGTGGATTGGCAGCATGAAGAAAGCGGCCGCATTAGCACGAAAACGGGGTATCCCCATCGTTCTTGACCCAGTCGGCGCGGGAGCCTCCCGGCTTCGCACAGAGACCGCCCTGGGGCTGATACAAATACAACACCCCTCAGTGATTCGCGGAAACGCCTCGGAGGTCCTGGCTCTCGCCGGAAACACAGGACAAACCAAAGGCGTGGACAGCATCCTCCGTCCCGAAGGCGCGGAGGACGCAGCACGCCGATTGGGGCAGTCGCTCGGTTGTGTGGTTGTCGCTAGCGGCCCCGTCGATTTCATCACGGACGGATCCGCGGCTCTTTGGATTTCCGGAGGGACTCCGCTTGCGCCTTATGTGACCGGCATGGGGTGTATATCCTCGGCCGTAATCGCTGCGTTTGCCTCCGTGGAAGCATCGCCGTTGCTTGCGGCGATTGCGGGAATGGGCGTCATGAAAGTCGCAGCCGAGCTAGCTGCGAAAAAAGCAGCGGGGCCAGGGACATTTCAGATTCACTTTTTAGACGCTCTTCACAACATCTCCGCCCATGAGATTGAAGCGCGCCTAAAGATCGCTGGCGCATGAACAAAATGTGCCATCTCTCGCTCCACCTCGTGGCCGGAACCGATTTCCCCTGGTGCCGACGGCTGGTGGACGTGGCGGCTCATCCGGATCGGCCACGAAATCCGACATGGCGCACCTTAGGGACTGGAAGGGTTGAGGCTGTGATCTTACGGCGCCTTCTGGTTGGCATTGGAATTATAGTAGGTTGAGGCCAATGGGAATCTCGCATATTGTAATGATCAGACACAAACATACATGCCCCCACCTGCCTCAAACGTGGCGTGGCTCTCATCAACCTATGCGACGACCCTTTTTCACCTTCCTCATTTTCGCATTCCTGGTAAACTGCGCCGAGCTCTGGGCAATCGAAGTGCGCCGGGCGGAGCCCTTGACGCAGATGGCCTTATCCTCTGGGCATCAGCAACCGCCAGATATCAATGATGCTGCCAGGTTTATCGCGGGCCTCACTGTGACAGGAACGGGTCCATTGGCTGGGTGGGAGCAAACCCCGGAGTGGATTTCCTTCTCCAGAACGATCAACCAAAACTGGGACAGGTTTAAAGTCTCACGCTTGGGAAGGATTCGCCCCTGGGCCAATTCCCATTTGTCGAGTTTGAACCCCACGACCGTTTTTTACCCGTTCAGCGGCCCCGATTTTATTTTCGCCCGGGAATTATTTCCCAATGCATCGACATATATCCTCTGCGGCCTGGAACCGGTCGGAAGCCAGCCCTCGCCGCAAAACCTTCAGCCGCTCCACTCCTCACTTGGCTGGATGGAGGTTTCGATGAGGTCGTTGATGGATGCCGGTTACTTTGTCACCAAAGAGATGCGGGTGGACCTCAAACAAAGTCCGTTACAGGGAACACTGCCTCTCTTCTGCTTCATGCTGGCCCGCAACGGCGACCGCATCCAGTCGGTCCAAACCACAACCAACCATGCCGAAATTCGCTTCCTCGCACGGGGCGATTCCCGCGTCCGAACGCTCCATTATTTCAACCTCAACCTGAGCAACGGGAGCATGGGGAAAGGGAATGCTTTTGTGCAGTTTCTCAAGTCCGCGCGTCCGGACGTCTGCTATCTCAAATCTGCCTCCTATTTGTTGCACGAAGGCGATTTTTCAATAATCCGCGAACTGCTGCTCACACAGTGCCGAGCGATTGTTCAGGACGATTCCGGCATCCCGCTACGCTCCTTTGCCCCCGAGCGCTGGCGTTACCGCAACTTCGGAGTGTATGCACCCCCGCTCGACATTTTTAAAAAATACTACCAGCCCGACCTGGCCGCCCTCTACGCCAAACGTCCCTCCAAGCCACTCCCGTTCGGGGTCGGTTATCATTGGGATCCGAAGACCGCCAACCTGATGGTGTTCACCGCCACCGCAAGCCCCTAAATCTCCTTCACGTAAATTCCGATCAAAGGGCGCGGATACGGGGTCGGCGAGGTAAAATCGCTCACGAATCCGGATGCGGTGCGAAGTTCCACATGCCCCGCATCCCCACCTCCATAGACAATCACCGCCCCCACCGGAGCACGCAGCGGATTGGTTATCCGTAGTTTTTTGAAACCATACGTGCCGCAAAGCTCATCGCCCGCTTGCTTGGCCCAGGGAGAAATGGGACGCTTGGAAACCAACCCCGCGCTCAGCAAAGCGTCTTTGACATAATGCCAGCAACGCCACGTCGGCTTCTTGAAAGCGCGCTTGGCCGCGATCTCCGCGGCAAGAATCATGCGAGAATCATATCGGTGGACAGTCTCGGGACGAGTCGCGAAAACTGTCTGTAAACGCTCCGAAAGAGAAGCGGAACCCTCCGACGCTTCGATCGCCGCAAGCGGAACAACCCATGAGAAAAAGCCTATCAGCCAAAAAAATGCGAAACGGTTCATCGTAGAATATTTGCGCGCGGCCCCTCATGCCACTCCGCTGCGAAGTCAAGCACTCTAGGAACTCCAGGAGTTTTTGCAAGCGCGACGATGGGGCACCTCATCTCTCGGGCGTTCGTGTCGAAGGTTATCACACGCTCGACCGTCACTTGAGCGCCTGAATTTACGAGCACATGGATGGGCGAGCGAGCGACAATTTCTCAAAAACGGCTAATCGTGACATTGCGCAAAGTTTTTCTTTCTGCCATGAATCGACCTGATGTTGAAATGGCTGGGCAGGCAGGCGCTACAGATTGCTTCCGGGCTGGGCGATTTCGCCCTGTTCACCGGATTGTCGTTCCGTTCTGCGCTGAAGTCCAAAAAGCTGGCGAGGCGGATCGTTCGGGCATTTTACGAGCAAGGAACGCTGTGTCTCCCGGTGATCTTGATTGTGGGCATGTTTACCGGTCTGGTGCTGGGATTGCAGGGATACTACGTCCTCAATCGCTTTGGTTCGGACGGCTTGCTGGGGACGCTGGTTTCGCTCAGCCTCGTGAGGGAAATGGCTCCGGTGCTGGCCGCGCTGATGCTCGTCGGACAGGCAGGTTCCGCGCTCGCCGCAGAACTCGGTATCCAGCGCAACTCAGAGCAGATCGTGGCGCTGGAGACAATGGGGGTAAGCAGTCACGGTTATCTGGTGGCCCCTCGTTTGATTGCCGCCCTTCTGGTTTTCCCCCTTCAAACGGCGCTTTTTGTCGCCATTGGTTTGTGGGGCGGCAGCCTGTCCGGCTCCCTGTTGCTCGGGGTCGACTCAGGGGTTTACTGGTCGGCGGTTGAGCGGGCGGTGGAATCCGAGGACGTGAGGGAATGTTTCATAAAAGCGGCCACGTTCGGGCTCTTGACCATGAGCATTTGTGCCTATCAAGGCTTCAATGCTGATCGGTGCCGCTCTGCGTCAGGCGCCCAGGCCGTCAGCGCATCCACCACACGGGCGGTTGTGCTTTCCAGCATCGTCGTCCTGGCGGCCGACTACGTCATCACTTCATTTCTGGTCTGAACATGGATACCGTCAAACGCGATCTGCTGCTTCATGTCGAAGGCCTGCACAAGAGCTTTGGCGACCACGTTGTTCTGGCGGGAGTCGAACTCGGCGTCCTGCGGGGCAGCGTGTTTTCCGTGCTTGGTCCCAGCGGAGCCGGCAAATCGGTGTTCCTCAAATGCCTGGCGGATATCCTGCAGCCGGACGCTGGACGGATCAGCTTTGACGGGCGGCCTCTCGGATTGAACGATCCGGCGGCACGTTCGGAGTTTCGCCGGCGCTGCAGTTTCCTCTTTCAAAGCAACGCCCTCTTCGATTCATTGACGGTTTTGGAGAATGTGGCGCTTCCACTTGAACAGACGACAGACCTCACCAACCATGAAATCCGTGAACGCAGCCTCGAGGCTTTGCGACAACTTGAAATGGAGGATCACGGCGGCCGCTATCCCGGCCAGCTTTCCGGCGGCATGCAGAAACGTCTCGCGCTGGCCCGAGCGATCGTCACCCGTCCGGAACTGGTGTTTTTCGATGAGCCGACAGCCGGCCTTGACCCGCTTCGCCGCAACGCGGTTTTTACCATGATCGCCCAGTATCAGCGCCAGTTCGGTTTTACCGCGCTCATCGTGACCCATGACGTGGCCGAGGCGATCATCGCCAGCGACCGGGTCGCACTCCTTGACCATGGGCGGATCTGCTTCGAAGGCACACCGTCCGAATTTTCCGCCTCCCCCCACCCTGTCGTGCGCGGTTTTCGCGACAGCGCCGGGGCGCTTGGCAGTTCTCTCGCCGCGATCCGCCGCGGGGAGCATATCCCATCCGACGACGCATGAAAAAGACCACACTTGAGCTTTTTGTCGGGATCTTTGTGCTACTGGGGATCGCGGCCGTTGCCTACCTGACAATGAAACTCGGCTCGGGATCGGTGGTTGGCGGCGACACCTATCTGCTCGAAGCCCGCTTCACCAATGCCGGCGGCTTGCACCGCGGCAGCAGCGTGCATGTCGCGGGCGTCACCATCGGACGCGTCGAGGAAGTGCGGTTGGATCCGGCGGATTTCAGCGCGATCGCGACGCTCCGACTCCCGTCCGGGCTCCACCTTCCAACAGATTCCATGGCCTCCATCAAGACCACCGGATTGATCGGTGACAAATATGTCTCCCTTTCTCCAGGGGCGGACGAGGCATTTTTGCAGCCAGGAACTCGAATCACGATGACGGAATCTTCTGTCGATCTTGAATCCTTGATTGGTAAGATGGCTTTTGGCAGTGTTGAAAAGGAACCAGACAAAAAACCGGCCCCATGAATCTGCGACCGCTTCTCCTCGCTCCTCTGATCCTGCTGCACGGAACGGCCTCCGCATCGACTGCCGAAGCGGAAAAGCGCCTACAAAATGCGGTGAACGAGGTTCTTGCCGTCGCCGATGCCGCCTCCAGCAACAATGCATTGATTGAAAGTCTCCGCCCGATTTTACAAAAGCATCTGAGCTTTGATGCCATGACCCGCCGGGCGGTCGGACCGGGGTGGCGGCAGTTCACGGAGGATCAACAGAAAGCGGCCATCCGGCTCTTCACCACGTTGATCATTCGCACCTACGGCAGCAAGTTTACTCCCGGCGAGCACCCGGTCATAAAATTCAACGCCGCGTCGGCTCCCGCCCCCGGTCGTGTCGAGGTGCCCACCAGCCTGCTTTATCAGGGCAGCCACTACAGTGTCACTTACCGCATGGAGGAGACCGAGGGCTGGCGTGTTACTGATGTGGTGATCGAAGGCGTGAGCCTCGTCGCAAACTACAGGACTCAATTCGACGCGGAATTCAAAAAAGGTGGCGCGAACGCTGTGGTTGGCGCTTTATCTCAATCTGTGGACCATCCAAAATGAAACTCCCTATCCTGCCCCTGTTACTTGTCGTGGCGTCAGCCCCGTTTCTGACCAGTTGCTGTACCACTAGCCGAAAGCAACCAGCCGCCTCCGCCGCAGTCCGTGGCGGCAGCGACGGCAAATCCGTGAAAGCCGCGGAAAGCGACTTGAATGAATACAGCGCCGCATCGGTCGCCGACCCGTTGGAGCCCCTCAACCGGGCCACTTTCTGGATTAACGACGGGCTTTACACGGTCATCCTGCGACCCATTACCAAAGGGTATGAGTTCGTGATCCCAAAACCGGTGCGCACCGGAATCCACAACGTGTTCGAGAACGTGCGATTCCCGGTCCGCTTTGTGAATGACACGTTGCAGGGGAACTTTAAACGCGCGGGCTATGAGACGGGGAAATTTTTCGTGAACAGCATCGCAGGCGTCGGCGGCATCGGGCGTCCGTCCGACCACATCCCGGCACTGGCTGATGTGCCCGAGGGCGATACCGGCCAGACATTTGCCAAATGGGGCATCGGCCACGGCATCTACATCGTTCTACCGGTGCTCGGTCCAAGCAGCCTGCGCGACACAGTCGGGATAGCCGGCGACTACGTTTTGAACCCGGTGAATTGGGTAAGCTTCGTGTATGGCGGCTATGCCTGGACGATTGCGATCCCCTCCACGAACAGCCTGCGCGTCACGCACGAACAACTCGGCGTCTATGATTCAGCCTCAAAAAGCTCATTGGACAAGTATCTCGCCATCCGCAGCGCCTACATCCAGCACCGCCAGGAAGTCGCCAAAAAATAGAATGCCGCAGCCCGGCCGCGTTCCGATTCTCAGGGCGATGGCTTCCTGGTGATTCCAAGTCCGAGCAGCGGCAGAAGATCCCGGCTCTCCGCGGCGCCGTAATTGAAAATCACAAAGCCTCCTGTCCGTTGACGACGCGTGATGTCGATCTGCTCGATCACGCGGTCCGCTCCGAAATGCGAGGAAGAGGCGCTCACTCCGATCCCCGGGTAGCACGGGGTCTTGCCCGCCCACCCAACCTGCCTGGAAACCATGGATTCAAAGTTGCTGTCGGAGGGCGTATAGTCCATCGGGCAGACGAAGTCCAGATACCCCTTCTCACACCAAAGCTTCCAATCCTGGCCGACGCTGTCGCGGTCGGCCGACCAGTTGTTAAAGACCGCCGCGGAGAGGCGGATCCTCGGGCGGATCGCGCGCGCCTGCTCGCTCACCGCCTTGACGACCGCGGTGATGTTGTCGCGCCGCCAGTCCATCCATCGTTGGTGGACCGGCCCCGGGCCGAGCACGTCCCCCGGCCAGGCCTTGGTCGTCAGGCCGGTCGCCTGCTCAAACCGTTTCCTGCAGCCGGAGCAGAAGCAGTGGTCGGCATCGGGGTAGCGGATGTAATCGAAATGGATGCCATCCACATCGTAGTTGCGGACGACCTCGACCATGGAGTCGACTTCGAGCTTTTGGTTGTCCTGGTTCGACGGGCATAGCCAGAGTTCTTCCTCGCCGTGCCGGCCTACCTGCAGGCGGCCTTCGCGCCGCATTTTCGCGACGAAATCGGCAGGTGCAGCCTGCCCCAGGTTCCAGTTCACCTTCCAGACATGCATCTGAAGACCGTGTTTGCGGCAAGCGGCGAGACACTTGGCGATCTGGTCGCCGCGCTCTGCAGCCTGCGAAGCCACAGGAAGAACTTTACTTTCGAAGAAGGCAGCACCGCCCCAGAGCATGTTGGGAAGAATGGCAGTGAAGCCGTTGTCCGCCAACCGGCCGATCGCCTCTTCCCAGTCCATGCCATCAACACCAAACGCGCTGTGGCACCAGAAAGCGCGGAACTCACCCGGGGACGGATGTTGGGCCATGCAGAAGGCCTCCATGGTTTTCCGGCTCGCGGCTGCCGCCTGTTCCATTGCGCCTGCAAAATCCCGCTGCGACACCCGCTTGACCGCCGTCTCGCGAAGCGCGTGCGCCGAGCCGAGCGCCTGCCCAACCCGAGGGTCTCCATTGCTCATCCGGGTGATGCCTGCCATCGCCTCATCAAAACTCTTGTAACCTGCGATTTTCCCGATTTGCGCGATCCCACCTTCGGCCGCCTGTTGCCAAATTCCTGGAGCGAGGGATCCAGCCATTGCCATAAGCATGCGGCGCTTGGTTTCCATATCGTCGGGCAACAAGACGTGAGTCATCACAATGCCGTTGGATGAGCCGATCATGGCGGAGTAGCCGGTGGGCTGCCCGTTTTCGTCAAGCCACTCGGCCAACTCCCGACCCACGCCGGGAACCGGTCGCAGCGCCGAGATATTCCAAGACTGCTGGTCCACCAGCGCTGGCGCTCCCGGCAGAGCTTTGTCCGCAAAACGGATCTTCGAAAAAAATCCGGGATGTGCGGCCTTCACCCATTCGCCTCCCTCAACTCCCAAGAGTGAGCGGATCTGGTCGGGAACCATGTAGAACACCAGGAGTTTGCCTCCATCGCGGACATATTGGATCAAGGTTTTGGCAAGCTGATCGGGCATTTGTGGATTGTGCGGCAGAACCACGAGGCTGGCATGCTTCAGGCTTTCGGCGGTGATATCGAGATCGCTGAACGTGGCGGCACCAATCCCGAGCGCACGGAAGTTCTCCGCAGCAGCCCCGGCAAACTGCTCGACGCTGCGCGCCTCGCCCTGGGAATTCCGCGCCACTGACTCGCCGCGGATAATTGCCACCGAAGCGTCCGCTCCCAAAACTCCGGCTTTTCTTATGTCGCGGAGATAGAACTCCGTGGAGGCATCGCTTCCTCTCCACGCGGAAATGCGGATGGCACTGATTCTGCCCCATCCCGCCGGCGTCCCTTCGACCGTGGTTGCAGCCTTGTCGATGGTAACAGTGTTCCAACCGGTGGAGGATTCGGGAAAAAATCCGGCGCGATACCAGCCGTCGCCACTCTTCAAGTAGATGCAAAACTGCGAGACCGGCGAGGTATTCCGGCAGAAGATTTGGAACTGGAGACCCGTGCAGGAAGCAAGGTCGAGAGTAAGGGGGCGGTCCCAAGAAGCCCGATCTATCGTTGTTCCCTTGAAGCTGCACTCCATGCGCAGGTTCCTGCGACCATTAACCGTTTCCATCGATACGGGTGAGGAACCGGACATCGGCTCCCAAACGGCCCGGGCAGTCACGGTGTCCGGATACTGGCAGTCATCGATCAGCCCGGAATCAGAGGATGAACCGGCGGCGGAGGAGGCGATACAAGCCGCCATAAAAAAGCAAACGGCCGCCAACGGCTGAGGGGTCATGCAGGGCATGACCACATGATCCACCTGCAGGCATCCCGCATCAATGGAATTTGTCAAAACGCGCGACTGCAGGACCGCACAAAATCGACTCGCTCGCTTCTGATTTGTCAATCCACACCCGATCTGCGATAGTTATGCCATGGCTCGCTTTGTCACGGTCGCATGGGTTCTCGCGTTCGCCTGTTTTTCCAACGCTGCAACCCCAATGATCCGCGAAGCCGGCGCGATCTATCTCTCGGATTTCAACATCAAGCCCCTGAGTGTGAAAGTGCTCGAGCCGGCGCCAGCCTATTTTGACTCCACCCAAACCAGATATGCGGGCACTCTTCGCTTTCCTCAAACCGTCCAGGTCGAGGGGCTGGATGCCAACGGTCTCATCCGGGTGCGCGGCAATGCCCAGCAGGGAGGAATCGTCGCTTGGGTGGAGGCCCGGTTTCTCGAACCCCTCCCCAATAAATTCCCAGAAAATCTCCGCAAGAGCGAAGCCCGGCGCATCGAAGTCGAAGCTTTGATTTCAAGAAATGAAGTCGCCATCGGAATGACCCCCGATGAAGTCGGCAGAAGCCTCGGGAAGCCGCAGAAAAAAACCAGCCGTGCCGACAAGTCCGGGACGCAACAAATTTGGGAGTTTGTCAAATATCAACTCATTCCCCAGACAACCTTCGCGCCGGTCAACAACCAGACGATCGTCACTTTTCAAAAGACCACCAATTCGCCGGGAGGAACACTGGTCCAGAACAGCCAGGGGCTTGGCGCCAACACGGTCTACATCAAAGTTCCCGTGGGAACACTCACCGTCACATTCAAGAACGACATCGTCGATTCCCTCGACCAATCCGAAGGAACCACCGCCGGAGGACAAGTATCAGTTGTCATCCCCCCGTTGAATGTGTATTGGTAGCCATTCTGCAAATGGCGGGGTAGCCAAGTGGTAAGGCACGGCTCTGCAAAAGCTGTATTCGTCGGTTCGATTCCGACCCTCGCCTCACCTTCCTTACCATCTTTCACTGGCGATAATGGCAAGCCCTAGAAATATCCATGTCATATCAAGTCCGCCAGTTTCCGCCCTTGTTTTTGCTCCGGTGATTGCTAATTGCCGGAATAAGACCCCATAAGTGCAAAATGGCCAGCTATTACTGGGGTTCTCGCTGTGCAATCCGCGTAATTATCTCGATGTACGATCCACCAAGAAAGAAGATTGAATTGAACACATGAATTTGTTAGGTAAATTACTAACAAGCTTGGAATTATGCCTAACCTTACCAGACGCGCTCCCGTCATACAGATCAGCAAAGATTCGGGAATCGCTCGGCAGACAGTCTTCGGATTTTTCCAACTCACCTTGAATCGGACTACCAATGCTCTAGCTTCCGGACTCGGTGTGGCTGGCGCTTCGCACTCCTCCATCATGAGGGGGACATCTTCGCCATTGTGAACGCGAAGCCTAAGCAAAACTTCGGCATTGCGCCGTGTCTGGAATGCTTTGGCTGAATAAGTCGATAGGACAAGAGCAAAACGCCGCCAGAGCCAGCGACATGAAGCCGAATATATTTCATCGCGAAGGAGCGGATCTGAGAATCGCCATGAAAGCCATTGCCAGGCAGGAGCCGGTGAACGGGCCCGCAGCCTCGCATCCCGCGAACGCGGCACCGTGCGGGGAACCCGCCCCAGTGGAGCCACAACCGCCTCCTGTGCGGGTGGGTGTGCGGATCGAGCGCTCGGTCCGCCGCGTTATCAAGCCGCTCTACCTGCCGGTCAGACGGTTTTTCACGGGGGACCTCCGGCGAGAAATGAGGGCCGGCCACGACCGCCTGTCGGGGGAGATCGTCGCCGCGGTCGAGTCATGGCGGCAGGAATCAAGCGCCCGCCTGGACCGCCTGGAGCAGCAAACCGTCCAGATGCAGAAGCAACTCGACCAGGTCCTGACCAGCCTTCATGACCTGGCACCGCTGAGGGAGGAGGTCCTGGGCCAGCGGGCCCTCATCAACGGGCAAATCCGGCAACTCGAGGAGATTGCCGGGTTGGTTGGCGATTGCCGGCAGAGGGCTTGCATCCCGTGCGGAAGCGACCAGCTCCTGATAGAAACCAGCGTCGGCTTCCTGCTCTGCGCCGCCTCCGACCATGCGCTGGTGGTGTGCCTGATGGAAGGCGGAGATCTCGAGCCCGGAACGCGCCGCCTGATCGAGCGCTGTCTTGCTCCCGGTTCGGTTTTTGTCGATGTCGGCGCCAATATCGGGATGCACACCATGGCTGCGGCCCGCGCCATGCGCCGCGAGGGGCGTATTTTCGCATTCGAGCCATTCGGCCCGGTCTGCAGGCTGCTCGAGCGGACGCTCTGGATGAACGGTTGTTCGGAGATGACCGACCTGCATCAAGCGGCCGTATCCAGCAGGAAAGGCCGGCAGAACCTGTTTCTTGGAGCCACCAGCGGCCACCATTCCCTGTTCCCGCTGGACCCCGCATCGGCACCCGCGAGCGAGCAGGTCGAAGTGGAGACGGTCACTCTCGACGGGACGCTCCCGCCCGATCTGAAGGTCGATCTCCTCAAGATCGACGCGGAGGGCGCGGAGCTCGAAATCGTCGAGGGAGCCCGGGATGTAATCGGCCGCCATTCCGACATCGCGCTGGTTGTCGAGTTCGGCCCCTCACACTTGAAGCGCGCCGGCCATACCACCGGGGACTGGCTTGGAAAATTCGCGGCCCACGGGCTGGCGTTTCGCGCCATCCATCCGGAAACGGGAGATCTCGTGCGAACAACCCTCGCCGCGCTGGAAAATGAATTCTCGATCAACCTCTTCTTTGCGCGGGAGGGTTCCAAAGCATGGGGAAAGGCGGGCATGTGACCCCGAAATCCGGCGTGATCGTGATCGGTGCCAGCGGGCATGCAAAAGTCTGCATCGAAATCCTGCGGGCTTCGGGATTTTTCGTGGATTATTGCGTCGGGCAAGACGGCAGCCCGGAGACCTGCCTTGGGATTCCTGTCCTGACCGGGGATGAGCACCTGGCCTCCCTGGCCGGGCGTGGATACTCCAAGATCTTCTTGGCGATCGGGACCAACCGGACCAGGGAGCGCCTGGCGGCGGTGGCTATGGAACTTGGCTACGAACTCCTGAATGCCATCAGCCCGCATGCGGTGGTTTCGCCAAGCGCGAAATTGGGAAGGGGAATCGCCGTGATGCCGGGTGCGGTGATCCAGGCGGAGGCGGCTGTTGAGGACCTCGCGATCATCAACACGGGCAGCACGGTCGATCACGATTGCGAGATCGGGAAGGCGGCCCACCTCGGCCCGCGGTGCGCGCTTGCGGGCAATGTTGTCGTCGGCCCGCGATGCCTGCTGGGAACAGGAACCGTCGTCATCCCGGGCGTTGTCATCGGCTCCGATGCCGTGATCGGTGCCGGAGGTGTTGTGATCTCGGATATCCCGGCCGGAGCGACCGCGGTCGGAGTGCCGGCAAGGGCCGTCAAATGATGGATCAGAAACCAGAGAGGCGCATCCAGGTGGCGCAGCCGGAACTCGCGGGCAACGAGCGCGCGTATGTCCTCGACTGCCTCGAGTCAAACTGGATTTCCTCCAACGGCAAATATATCCGTGCGTTCGAGGAACTCTTCGCCTCGTTTTGCGGAGTGCGGCACGCCGTTGCCACAACCAACGGAACAGCGGCCCTGCATCTCGCCCTGGCCGCCCACGAACTACAGGCGGGCGATGAGGTAATCGTTCCGGCCGTCACCTTTATCTCCACGGCCAATGCCGTCCGCTATTGCGGGGCGACTCCTGTCCTGGTGGATGTTCTCCCGGGCACTCTGAACATCGACCCGGAGGCGGCGGAAAAACGCATCACCGCCAAGACGCGCGGGATCATCCCGGTCCACCTTTATGGCCATCCTGCGGCGATGGGCGACATCACCTCGCTGGCCGCCCGCCACGGCCTGTTTGTCGTGGAGGATGCCGCCGAGGCGCATGGAGCGGAATTCGCCGGGCGTCGGGCGGGCAGCCTCGGCGATTGTGCCGCGTTCAGTTTTTACGGCAATAAAATCGTCACGACCGGCGAGGGAGGGATGGTCACCACGGACAGCAGCGATCTGGCAGAGCGGCTGCGACTGCTCCGCGGACAGGGCATGGATCCGGAGCGGCGGTATTGGTTTCCCATCGTCGGGTTCAATTACCGCATGACAAACATCCAAGCCGCGATCGGTCTGGGGCAAATGGAGAACATCGACCGCACGCTCTCGCTGCGCCGGAAGCTGGCGGGGCGCTACCGGGACCTGCTGTCCAGCCTTGAAGACACGATCCTCCTGCCCACCGAAGCTCCGGACGTGAAGCACGCGTTCTGGATGTTCAATATCTTTCTCCGGCGCGGGGGAGAGAAGGAACGCGATGCCGTCATGACGGAACTCGCCGCCGCAGGCATCGAAACCCGACCGGTGTTCTACCCGCTGCACTGGCTCCCGCCTTACCGGGAGACGACACCCTATCCGGTAGCCGACCTCTGGGCCCCGCGCGGGATCAACCTCCCGACCCACTCCGGCTTGTCCGAAGCCGATCTGGAGCGGATTTGCATCGAACTGGCCAACGCGCTGGAACGCTGAAGCATGGAATCCCCAGCAAACGAAAACGCTCTTCTGCAGAGGATGGAATCCTTGGAAACGCGGCTCCGCCTCGCCGAGGCTTTCCACGGTGGCGGATTCTGGATGCTGCTGGACCGGATTGAGGAGCAGTCGTTGAAGGGCAGGCGGATCTCCTGTATTGTCTGCGGGTTCGAGGACGACTGCGGCGCGTTCCGGATGCATGCGGAACGCTGCATTTTCGGAGGTGGCCTGCTCAGGCGTTTCGAATGTCCGAGGTGCGACTGCATCTTCGGCCCAATGAAGTATCTCGACCTGGATGAGGAATTTGTGGCCAAGGATTACGCCCTTCTCTACTCGAAATATTCGGAGGGCGACTCGACCGCAAACGAGATCCAGTGCTTTCATGCTCTCCGCCCGGAAAAAGCCCCGGCAAAAAAATACCTCAACTGGGGCACGGGTGGAACATGGAGCCGGACGATGCAAATCCTGCGCGAGGAGGGATACGACGTGTGGGGCTACGAACCGATGCTGCCGCGCTCATCCGAGTTCGTCGCGTGCTCGAAGGCCGAGGTCAGCGCTAAGTTCGACGGCATTTTCTCAAACAACGTCATCGAGCACTTCCGCAAACCGGTGGACGAGTTTTTGTATTTTTCAGAAATTCTCGAAGAGGACGGAATCATGGTTCACCAGTCCCCGTGCTACGAATACAGCCATGCATTCACCAGGTTCCACACGTTGTTTTTGCTTGGCAAGTCCCCGCATGTCCTGGCGGAACGGACCGGCTTAACTGCCGTTCGCACGGTGCCGGGGAAGGACACCATGAGCTACCTGTTCAAAAAGGCATGAACCGCACTCATTATCCATGACAGCCTGTCGGCAGATGCGGAACCAATCCCGAAAAGAAGGCGTGGACCTCCGGCTCCCGGGCCGCATCCTATGAAAATCGCACTTTGCTCCACCTATGTTCCGTTCCTCCACGGCGGAGCGAGAAACATCGTCGAATGGCTGGAGGCAACCCTGAAGGAGGCCGGCCATTCGGTGGAACGGATCTATCTGCCGGAAACCGATGGTCCGGACTCCCTTTTCCAGCAGATGGCCGCCTTCCGCTGGATCGACCTATCCGCCGCGGACAGGATCGTGTGCTTCCGCCCTCAATCCCACCTCATCCCCCATCCGAACAAAATCCTGTGGTTCATCCACCACAAGAGGCAGTTCTACGATCTTTGGGATTCTCCCTACCGCGGCTTCCCGGATGACGAAAAGCACCGGAGCCTGCGCGAAGCGCTCCACCGCGCGGACACCGCCGCCTTCCGCGAAGCCCGGAAGATTTTTACGAACTCAAAGGTGGTATCCGACCGCCTGATGGCATTCAACGGCGTCTCCAGCGAAGTTCTGTATCCCCCGGTTTTCCAGCCCGGGCGCTTCCATTGCCGGAAGTATGGCGACGAAATCGTCTGCATAGCCCGGCTCGAGCACCACAAGCGGCAACACCTGCTGGTCCGCGCGTTGCCCTTCACAAAAACCCCCGTGCGGCTGCGCCTCTGCGGTGCGGGCAGCGGAAATGATTATCCGGACCAGCTCTGGGATCTGGCCGGAGAGCTGGGCTGCCGGGATCGGGTCAGCTTCGAGAACCGCTGGATCAGCGAACACGAAAAAGAGGAAATTCTTTCGGATTGTCTGGCCGCCGCCTACATTCCCTTCAATGAGGATTCGTATGGGTATCCGAGCGTGGAGGCGGCCCACGCATGCAAGGCGGTGCTAACCACGACAGATTCCGGAGGCGTGTTGGAGCTGGTGTCCGACGGAATCAACGGCCTGGAGGTGGAGCCGGACGCGGAGTCGCTCGCCAGGGCCATGGACCGGTTGTATATGGACCGCCAGGAGGCCGCCCGGATGGGGGAGCGGGCAGAGGGACGCCTGCGTGACCTCGGCATTTCCTGGGAGCACGTTCTGGAAGGCATCCTCGGATGAAGGTTCTGATCGTCAACAATATGGTCCCGTTCATTTGGGGAGGAGCCGAGGAACTTGCAGCTAACCTGGAAAAGCAGCTTGTCCTGGCCGGGCATGAAGCGGAAGTGCTTCGGATCCCGTTCCAGTGGAATCCCGCCGGCAAGATTCCCTCCCAGATGCTTCTGGCCCGCTCGCTCAGCCTCTGGAATGTCGATCATGTCATCGCGCTGAAGTTCCCGGCTTATCTCATCCGGCATCCGCGAAAGACCATGTGGCTGCTTCATCAATACCGCCAAGCCTACGATCTGCGCGGTGCTGGCTCGACTAATATTCCGGAGACCCCGGAGGGAGATGGCATTCTTTCGCTCATCCGGGAAGCCGATAATGAGTGCTTCCGGGAAAGCAGAAAAATCTTCACGAATTCCGAGGTCACCAGGAATCGGCTGAGAAAATATAACGGATTTGACGCGGAGGTTTTGCTCCCGCCGATCAACGATCAGGAAATATTC
>Ga0194053_10000487_pt1 | contig 30105 bp, 26 predicted proteins | sample SepL228m_MetaG_FD_161684 | JGI IMG/M metagenome (GOLD analysis project Ga0194053, IMG submission 161684) | Anoxic zone freshwater microbial communities from boreal shield lake in IISD Experimental Lakes Area, Ontario, Canada - Sep2016-L227-8m | ecosystem: Environmental > Aquatic > Freshwater >... | reverse complement strand
GGTAAATGGGCGGGAAATTTGGCAAGCCGCGAGGTCACCTATCCACTTTACACACCCCCCATTTAAAAAAGTTGCCACAGCAACCTCGGACTTTTCTATTTCCAATACCACGGCTCAAATGCTCGCGAATTTTTCGTAAAATCATACCAAAAGTTGTCATGACAACTTTTTTAAATGGGGGGGTCTAGAAAGAACATAGAGGTGTGCCGTTATGACGAGGCCTCACCTTTTTTCGCCCATACAAGGAAGCGCACCTGAAATCTCCCCCATCCTTCTTCCTCCTTTCTTCCTACATCCCCGCCAACGGATCGATCTTATTTCTCTGTATACTATCAACGAGAGTCATAACACTCCTACCATAGACGCAGGTACTACCGCCGCCGCCATAATACCTACAAGCAGCTCTCAACTCAGACGAGTACGTACCCGCTCCTGCGCCGAGATCATCTACGAAGACCGCCAAGGCCATGATGGCATGTGCGGGATTCCACGGATCGAGTTCGGAATTTAGCCCTAGATATGAGGCTGCCTTTTTCTTTATCAGATCCCAGGTCGAAGGTATGAACTGTGCCGGACCCATCGCTCCTCCATATCCTCTTCCAGAATAGTATGTTGCACTACCGATAGGACAAGATACTGACCTAGTCGACCATTCCAAGCCGAGTGCCGCCGTAATGGTTCGAAACACTTCCGTATCTCTGGGTGCTTTCATGACCTTCTCGAATATCACCCCAGAATCCTTACCTCTACCATTCCCTGTACTTAGATCAGTAACTAGACATTTACCAACATTCACACCCAGTGACGATTCCTTGGTCAAGATAGCCAGGATGAATGCTGGCCTAACGCCAGTTTTTTGTGAGGCCATATTTGCATACTGTAATGCCTGTGCGAATGGTATCGCCGCCGCATCGCGGAGTGTGAATAGTGCTGCCCTGATCTGTGTCGCCTTGGCCTGTTTTTGAGCCAATAGTGAGGTATAGGCCTTCTCATTGCCCTTGCTGATATTGAGAAGCTGAGTTTTCTGTGTCTGGTCAGATTGGATATTTTTCTGCTCCTGCTGAATCTCATATTTCGCATCCACCTCTATGTTCTGTCTCGTCATCAGAGCGTCCTTCTCGATCGTTGTTGAAGCCTCCTCTGACTGGAGTTCGTCAACGGCAGTACCCAAACTTTCCCGGACTGATTGGAAAGTATCGAGATCCTGGAAGAATCCAGTAACGCTAGACTGCGACAGCAAAACCTCTAGCAATGAATCAGAACTGATCTCATTGGTCTTTCGCAATATTTGCGCCAACGTCTCCTTACCCTTGGAGATATGACTCTCGAGATTATTGATATGACTCTGCTTCTGAGTGATGTCATTTCCCAGAGTCTGGATCAATAGATTCTTTGCTTTGATCTTTGCCTGTGCGACCTTGATCTTGGCATCCAGGACAGCGATCGCCTGCTTCAATGAACTGCTCTGTGCCTCCGCTTGGTCGAGCTGTGCCTGAGCGGCTTTGGCCTCGACTTCGGCTTGGGCTAGATCGGCCTGACACTGGACTTTTTCCGCAGGTGTATTGCATTGTAATGTCTGCGCATTTACTGTAACAGGTCTACCGGACATGATGACCAGTTCAAAGACAAAAAATAGCGTCATCCCTGCAATAATCTTCATACTTTTCATATGTATGATTATAGCAAAAATGCGCCTTTATTTCTTCTCTCCTTTCTTGTCATCACCCTTTCCTGCAGCACCCTTGGCATCACCTGCTGTTGCGGCACCTTCTTCACCTTCCTTCACTTCCTTGCCCTTGGCCTCGACTTCGATAGCTGACATGTCGATAGCGGCTGGTGCTTCCTCAACCTCTTCCTTGGCTTCTGAGATAGAAGCGATAACTTCTTCAGGACCGATCTTCAGCTCAACTCCAGCGGGAATACTGAGGTCCTTGGCCTTCACAACGTCGGTGAACTCCACCAATTTGGATATATCTACGATGATCTCATGAGGAAGATCGCGAGGAGCAGCCTCGATCTCCACTTCACGACGGACTTTGACGAGGATGGCGCCTTTGTCTTTCACAGCTGGAGAAACACCACTGTATACGAGTTTAACGGCGACTTTGACTTTCTTGCCCTTTTCGATAACATAGAAATCAGCGTGTCTAACATCACCTGAAAGTGGATGTATGTCTACTTCGTGTATCAAAACCTCATGTTCGTTGGCACCTTCCTTCAAGATGATAACTGAGGATTCACCGGCCTTTTTCCAGGTCTTTGTAAACTCCTTTGCATTCAAGATGATAGGTGTCGTGGCTTCCTTGGGACCATAAAAAACTGCAGGAATATTGCCCACTTTTCGGATGGCTTCCGGGTTCAGCTTCATATCTCGCTTTTCTACACTTAGTGACAGCATGTGTGCTATCTTACACTATTTTAAAAAATGTGCAAATTTTGACGCCCGATTATCACCGATATTATCAAGGTTAGACCTTGGCGGTAAAACGACCTACCCCGTACACACATCCCTAGGCTTTCCAGATTCGAAAAGATCAATGATATTTTGGGCACTCATAGCGGCCATATCCATACGCGCCTCGATCGTCGAAGAAGCTATATGTGGCGTGATGACCACGTTCCTGAGTTCCTTTAGACCCTCCGAAAGTGCCGGTTCATGCTCAAAAACGTCCAAACCAGCGCCCAGGATCGTTCCCGATCTCAACGCCTCCACTAGTGCCGACTCGTCGACGACCGCTCCTCTGGAAGTGTTTATGAGATACGCTGTCGGCTTCATCAGCCTCAACTTTTCTGCATTCATGAGGTGATGTGTGGTATCGAGTAATGGTACATGTAGAGATACGATGTCTGACTGTTTCAAAACATCCTCTACGGTTGGCCAATACGTCGCATTATGGAGACTTTCAATTTTCTCATTACGAACTATGTCATAGTAAGCGATCCTCATGCCAAAGCCTAGAGCACCGATCCGAGCGACTTCTGTACCGATACGACCAGCACCGATCAGTCCTAGAACTTTGCCGCGAACTATGGTGCCCTGCAGGAGCATAGGATCAAAACCAGTGAATTTCCCAGCTCGCACATATTCATCCCCCTCGACGGCATGACAAGTGAGCGCCAATATGAGTGCCCATGCATGCTCCGCCACTCGATCTACTCCTCCATGTGGAGTATTGGTTAGAAAAATCCCTCTTTTTTTCGCTTCTGTAATGTCAAAATTGTCATAACCGATGGCGTAATTGGCGAATATCTTTACACTCGGTGCCACATCGTAGACTTTCGCATCGATCTTGTCACTCAACATGCTGAGTACCGCATCATATTGCCTGGTCTCGAGGAAATTGATCAGTTCCTCCTGCGTTAATGGTCTCTCATGCGGACTCACATCCACCTCGTAACCTTTATCGCGCAACATAGTTATTCCATTTTCAGGAATTTTACGAGTTATAAAGACCTTTTTCATAGGTATATTTTAGCAGATCAGAAGGATCTATGTAAGGAGGGGAAAAGTACACTAGGCGATCACCTAGAAATTTCAGCGGCGCACCTCCATGTCCTTTCCGAGATCCCCCCATTTATCCGCCCGTCTATCCATATTTGCAGATATTTTCAACCGGCATTTTTTGGCCACCCTTCCTTCATAGCCGCCCCCCCTGTCCGCCGCAAGACCCCCCCATTCTGAAATCATGGTGTGCCAAGATTTTTACTTTTTTTGTCAAATGAAACCGATTCCACGTTGTATTTGCTGGGGCTAGAAGCATAAATTTTGGCAAATCATGGTGTGCCAAGATTTCAAAACAGGGGGGTGTGGCCGAGAAACATGTAGGAGCGGGAATGAATGAAATCGCGCCATCGCCATCTTACCGTCAAATTCATAGTTTGAAATTCAGACTTTCGCGCTCAGTTATTAGAATTTGTTTAGAATTTAGAATTTAGAATTTTAAATTTAAAAACTTCCCCTTGAACTCCTCGAACTTCCCTTCAATGATAGCCTTACGTGCCACTTTTGTGAGGTTCACCAAATAGTACAAATTGTGAATAGAGGCGAGCGTGGCCGCCAACATCTCTTTGGCTCTGAATAGATGAGCGAGGTACGCGCGAGTATAGTTCTTGCACGTGTAACAACCACAACCAGCATCGAGAGGCCTAAAATCTTCCTTGAATCTAGCGTTCAGCAGATTGACCGTCGTATTTCCCTCACGAACGTAGACAGAACCATTCCTGGCGATCCGAGTAGGCGCCACACAATCAAATGTATCCATTCCGTTCTCGATACCCATGATGAGATCCGATGGTTGACCGATACCAAGGAGGTGTCGTGGCTTGTTATCCGGCAGAGTGTCCGCAACCCAACCAACGGCTGTGCCGATATCATCCTTATCGAACGAACCACCTATTCCGAATCCCTCGAAATTCATCGAACCTATCTCACGAGCACTCTGCTTGCGCAGGTCTTCATAACGACCACCTTGCACTATTCCAAATACAGCTGGTTCATGGAGTAACTTGGAGTTATGGATTTGAGGGACTTGCGAACGCGACTGGCGCGAGTACGAGGAATTTCCTAGCGAGGAAATATCCGTGCCCGTAAAATCCTTAACTCCAAGTGACGACTTCAATAAATCTCTATGTGAAATAATACACCTCTTCGCCCACCTCGTCGTCCTTTCGACGGCCTCCTTCTGACGTTCATATGATTCCTGAGGAGAGATACACTCATCAAAGGCAAAGATGATATCTGCGCCGATGTCGTGTTGGATCTCTATCGATCGTTCTGGCGTGAATCTGTGAGTCGAACCGTCGATAATGGACTTGAAAGTAACACCGTCATCATCGAAAACTGCCGAGGGACTAGGGTCTAGGGTATAGGGTTTAGTTTCTACACCCTCGACCCTATCCCCTATACCCTTTTTCCCGATCTTCGATCTATGCTCCTGCATCCCACCCGCGAGCGAGAATGCCTGGAACCCGCCAGAATCAGTGAATGTCGGTCCAGACCAATTCATAAATTTTCCCAATCCACCAGCCTTCTTCAATATTTCAGGACCAGGCTGGAGATATAGATGGTATGTGTTAGCTAAGATCGCATGCGCACCAACATCCTGACTCATCTGTTCCGGAGTTAGTGATTTCACTGTAGCCTTCGTACCTACAGGTATGAATGCTGGTGTTTCTATGATGCCATGCGGCGTCTCGATAGTTCCTGCCCTTCCGCGACCATTGGCCAGCCGCGCTTGGATATCAAATTTGATCATATGATGAAGAATAGCTGAGAAATGACATACTCGCAACGGCAGCAAGGCCTCACCTTGTCGCTAAGCCCTCTACTATCTCCCCTCCGTAACCGCCTTCATAGATATAGGTCCAAAGAAACCCGTGACACTAATGCCGTGTTCTTTCTGGTACTTCATGAGGGCTGCTCTGGTAGCATGACCAAAGTAGTCTGTCTCATTACCGGGAGATCCTACTCCAGTTGAGTTAACGATGAATCCTTGAGTGTTCAGGAATACCTGTAGAGCCTTGACATCAGAACCAGTGAAATCGACAGTGAGAGAGCGGGTGAAGGTAAACAACGGAGTAGTTGCGGGTGCAATCTCAGATTCATTCAGTAGAGCTCTAGTCAGAGGTCCGACCTGTCCAACTCCTTGTAGGTTGTGGTCAGACTGATATTTCATAACTGCAGCTCTAGTTTGTTGACCAAAGTAGCCTGTTGGGGTGACTGATAGGTAGCCTAGGGTGTTCAACAACCGCTGCAAATGGAGTACCTCATCTCCTCTAGAGCCTAGAGAGATGTCTAGAGTCAAAATAGGAGTGGGTGCGGGTGTGATCTTTGGACTGAGTGTACAGATGAGACCTGAAGGACAGCCAGGAATGGTTGGTGTAGCTGTGGTGGTGGTTGCTGCGGCAATGAGTCGGTATACGGAGCCGCCACCGCTCGAACTGTAATTTGGAATGATGGGTGTTGGCGTAGGAGTAGGCGCTGGTGGCGGAGTGACAGTATCTGTAGTACAGGACACAGAAACACTCGTCACATTGGATGATGATACAATTCCTGAGCCATTTGATATGGTGCACGTTTGACCTGTAGGTTGAGTGAGGATGGTGACAACATAGCTTGCAGAATTATTCAACTGTGTTCCAAAGATGAAAGAGCCATTTGTCGATGTTGAGTAATCATTCCCTGCATTGTTCTGGAGTATGACTGTGCCCGAGAGACCAGAGATGGTGCCTCCGATCGTGTAGGTGGGCACACCCAAGGATGCGGCTGTAGTTGTTGAGAGGATTGTCCCAGTTGAGGTTCCTGCGGAGTTTACGGCGTAGGCACGAAAGTAGTAGGTGGTGTTCGGGGTGAGATTTGTTATATCTTTACTGAACATTCCAACATCAAATATTCCTGCTTCTGTGGTAGTAGCGATAACTGTCGCTAGTTGAGCATCAGTTCCGTAGGCAAACCCACGGACGGTAGAAGAAGCATATCCGTTGCTTGAAATATTTCCATTCAGTGTGAGAGTGGTGGCGGAGACAGAAGATGCTGCAGAAGTGGATACTATAGGAAGTGAGCACGATATACTCGACTCTGTCGAGTTTGCATCCTGCCCGGACAACGTTCGCCATGCAGCGAGAGTGTAATTCGCTACCGGACTGGTGAGGGGCGTTCGCTCAGACACAGAATTTATCGAATATGGATGACAATACAGATTGTAATCATATGTGCCGAAGGCCGAAGCTGTTGCATATATACTTTGGCGGCTTATTGCACCAGTTCCGAGCCAATAGTACACAGATGAGCTTGCTAATGTCTCAAATGTATTTCCCGTAACAGCATTACCGTATACAGTTCCAGCTCCCCCCATGTCTTCCGCTAAAAACAACCCTAGTCTTCTCGACCAGTACACATGATTACCAGAGAAGGTATTGTTATATCCGTTGTGCATAAATATACCGTATTCAGTATTATAGACAGTGTTATTGGATACAGTAAGCCCGTGATTTGAAGTATCGAGATAGATACCTTCAGACTGCAAATATGTCAACGTTGTACCACTATAAGTTCCTATAGAATTCATTATCGTATTACCTCTGATCGTGACGTTCCATGTTGGAGCAATGTAAATACCCCCACAATCATCGAGTACGAGACATGATCTGTCTATAGAATTATTTTGAATCACTGATTGGCTCCCTGTGAAATGTGATATGCCATTATACCCACTATTCGTTATGATATTGCCGTCGATATCAAAAGCTGAACCCATCACAGTTATCGACCCATAGGATGTCTTGGGCATCAATCCAATATTCCCGGCATTATTGATCGTATTATGAATGATACTTACATTACTGTTTGTACCGATAGAGACTTTTATTCCATCAGATAGAGTATCCCGCACAGAGTTGGCTTGAATACTGGATGTTGCCAGATTGGTTCCATATACTCCTATTTGTCCTCCTGTCAGGCTGAGGTTATTTACAGTGACATTGTTGGCACCAGAAACATAAACATCATTTTGATTGGCATTGGCAACTGCCAGATTTTGTACCGTTACGAAATTTTTACCTGTATTGTTTACAGCGTACGGTCTACTCGAAATCTCGACAGTATGACTTGTCGGATCATCACTACCTGATGTCCATATATATAGTTTTCCAGCTGCCGAATCATGGTACCACTCACCAGGAGAATCCAGCATCCAGAGCTTATCTTGTAAATAATATCCCCAACCCGTGCGCATATTCTGAACAGTACTCACCTGCACATTTATGGTGAACTTATTTGTTCCAGGATCATATGCAGTTATATGACCATAAGCCTCTAGCCAAGAGACTGGTTTCACTACAGCCGTAGCCCCTACGATCTGAGCGGTAGTCAAGGAAGCGAGATTAGAGTCTATAACAGTGTAAGCATTAGCCGAGTTGCCCGTAGCATATGACCAACCACTATTCGGATAGTGAGCAACATCGTAGAATGTTCCATCCACATATACTTGTGTTGACGTTGCGAAAACTCCTACATCAGCAACATAGATATTTCCACTATACTGACTCCAGCCAGTCACAACGTCCGCACCAGATATAACTGGAGATGATCCTGTTCCGTAGGCGTCAAAGGTGATGGGAAAATTGACTATTCCCGAAGAAGGTATGTTGAGTTGTTCTCGCCAGACACCTCCGCGTTTGAATAGGATACGATCGTTCAGTAGGAAAGCTGAACTGTTGACCTTAGCGATGGTTTTCCACGCCTGACCAGTCGATGTCCCCGTATTCGAGTCACTTCCGTCGACAGAGTCGACATAATAGATGTTTCCGACAGACGTTATATTCACAGTCTGACTAGCGCTCGCTGAAATATTTCCTGAAATATCTCTGACCCAGGCATAGGCTGTTTTCATATTCATTCCAGAAAAAGTAAATAACGTAGGAACTGTTGACGACCAATTACTATTATTGATCGACGGCATAGAGGATGACTCAGTTATGAGATATCCGGCCACACCGATATCATCAGAACCAGTAAATGATGTGACGGAAACAGTAAGGTTGGTTGCCGTTTCTGGCATACCAAAAGCCGTAACTGTCGGCACAGTGGAGTCGCTCGAAGGATACGCTTCGACCGCTCCAATGTCCCACGCAGATCCATATGGTCTGGTCAAGCCAGCGATGTCAGCACTGAAGGGGTTCTCAGGATCAGACGACAGATTCACACCTTGATCTTTAGCCGCAGAATCCCCAGAAACTAGATGGAAATCATTGTTAGCAATATCAGCGAATGCGACAGTAACCGAACTTATCGGATTGGATATCGCGGCGTCGAAATAAGATGGTATGTTATGCGTAGAGGAGGCAGTGAATGTGCCGTAGCCGACATAGCCATAACTGGCCGTCAAACCTTGGACGATATTATTTTTTAATGTAGTTGTGCTGGGATTCTGGCTGATGAAACCACTGTAGTTGTTGAACATTGTATTGTTATATACATACATAGTGAGTCCGACATTACGAATTCCACCGACACCTGTGTTCGAGCCATTTATAAAACCGTAAACGATATTGTTCCATATATGGGCAATATTATTACCCGCATTCGCATAGGCATATATACCAACACTACTGTTTACACTTCCACTCAGCACCCCTTGGATCAGGTTATTTGAGATTTGTAAATCAGTTACATCTGTAGCCAATTTACCAGTGATACGTATACCTTGTACAGATGATGCGGAACTGGCTATAATCCGAATCTGTAAACCATCTATTCTGAAAAAATTTACACGATTCAGGGCGTCGATGCCTTGAGCATTAGTCACGACCAATCGATACGCCGTATCTGTCCATTTACCATCGTGCCTCTGTGACTGATTGACTTCTGTAGTGCTCGTCGCCGTATATATACGTATAAAATTGGCAGCTGATGTTGTGGCAGTAGACAATAGCACCGACGTAGTGTCTGGACCATTGTCGTAGTAACAAGGGATATTCAAGGTCACATTTAATGCCACCAGATTGGTACTATTCAGATGACTAGCATTATATGCGCCACCATTAACTGCAGAGCTGAGTGAACTAAACTCGTGACCGATCGATACCACAGTAGAATTGGTAATATCTGCAGGAACTCCGCCTGTCGCGGTTTGGAGAGTCCAAACAGTCGGCGCCGTTCTGCCAGAAATATATGCCACGGAACTTGTGTTGTATGTCACTCGGTCACCAACACCGATGTTGCCAGTTTGTATGGTATCGAATGTAGCAACTCCGCTGGCGATGGTGACGTGTAAGGCGCCAGACGTAGAAGCCATGAGGTTACCGCCGGTGTCGTTGTATTTCACTTGACCGACCGAATAGTAAATGTTGGCAATGCCAGAAGTGTAGGTCAGATTTGCAGGATCAGTCAATATACCACTATTGATCGGCGTAAGCGTGATATTGCCTGTCGCAGTTGGAGTGATAGTGAAGGTTTGTGGAGCACTAGAGTTCGAGAAAGTCAGGACGATCGGTAGGAGTCCAAATCCAGTTGTTGTAGTTACGGTGATCGTGCCCGTATATGGTGCATTGGGAGTTACTGTAAAGATAGCCGAGGTGTTGTTAGTATTACCACTCGATGGGCCAGTAAATGTGTAACCCGTAGCGATAGGGTCCACTGTATATACCAAGCTTGGTGGATTGGTCATCGAGTTATCATTAGTCGGCGTAAAGGTAATAGCGCCAGTGGCCGTCGGAATGATGGTAAAAGTTTGAGGATCGCTCGAGTTTGAGAAAGTCAGAACGATCGGAGAAATTCCAAAACCACTCGTCGGGGTTATGGTGATGGTGCCTGTATATAGCCCATCAGGTATCACCGTGAAATCGGTTGACGGACTGTTGATATTGCCCTCTGTTGGCCCACTAAGAGTATATGTTGTGGCTCCTGGCACGTTGAATGTCCATCCCTCATTGTTACCTGCATTTATATTTCCATTGGCCGCATATGCCTGCCACGTTGCACCACCTGTAGCTTTGGAATAGCCCAGTGTACAGTAAGCGCATATGACGGTGCCGGATGATTGCGATATAGTAGATGTTGCTACAGAAGTAGCCCCGATAGTGATCTGATGACTAGCATCTCCTGTCGCTGTAAAAACTCCACCCATCGTCTGAGTAGCGCCCGATGTAAAACTAACCGTTGGACTATTAGTCTTGCTGATGGTGAGATTGTTGAATGTTGTGTTCCCTATGACAGTCTGTGTAGTACCATTCAGAGCAACCGTACCTGAACCAGGTGTAAACGTACCAGAATTACTCCAATTACCGGAAATGTTGAATGGCGACGACACGGTTGATATGGTTCCAGCTGATATTGTTAGATTTGTCAGGGTCGTTGTTCCGTTTAAGCCGAGAATGCCTGTACCTGCTTTGGTTAGACTATATGAGGGATTGTTCAGTATACCTCCCACAGCCATTGTCCCGGATGCGACAGTGATCTGTCGGCTAGCATTGAATATCACTGATCCAGATCCCAGATTCAAATTGTGAATGCTACCCGCATATGTAAAATCCCCATTCCAGTTCATGGGATAGTTCAAAGTTGTAATGTCTCCGACTGAAGTGTTATCGATCGTCCCGCCGTTGATAGTAGTTGTCGCGGTCACGTTTCCGAGAGCATGAGCATTGTTGATATTCAAGGTGCCTGCATTCAGGGTCGTAGTACCGGTATATGTATTTGCCCCTGACAGTGTCCACGTGCCGGCATCCTGTTTAGTGAGACCTCCTGATCCAACACCGAGAATACTTGCGAGTGTTCCTCCAGACGCGCCACCTAGAGTAAGGACGAAGCCTGAACCTGTGATGGTTCCGACATTGCTCACATTGATAGTACCTGTCGCGGCAATGATACTACTAGACGCTGTAAGTTTTAATAACCCGGGGTAAGTGGCCGCGGTAGTAGAACTATTCATCAGTGACCCATTGGAAGAAAAGCCTGTACCCCAGAGTGATAAAGCCTCAGCAGTGGTTAGACTGTAGCCGTTCAGATCGAGTGATGCGCTATTAGGAGTATTGATCGCGGTTCCACCGACTACCGTACCAAGTGGACCATTTGTACCGTCCCCTGCTCCGCCAAGCCGGAGGATACTGCCATTAACATAGGTTGTGCCAGAATATGTATTGTTGCCTGATAGAATAACAATTCCTTGGTTACCAGTACTAGGTATTGTCAGACTATTTGCACCAGAAATGACTCCAGAGAACGTCAAAGTTCCTCCGGCAGCATTTGACCTCATTGAAAGATTCCTATTCAAAGCGATATTACCAGAAATAACTGATGCTACCGCACCGCTATTGTATATCGTTATGGTTCCAGAGCCTGATTGGACGGTCATGTTACGACCTATAGTGTAGGCACTCGTTAAATATACTTCCAAATTTCCGGTAGTATCTCCAACTATGATATCGCTCGTGGCATTACCAAATACACCAGGTGAACCTGAGGGGGCATTTCCGCTAACCAATATAACTCCCCCTAACAAGGACGTCGTACCCGTATACGTGTTTGCGCCAACCAATACCAACGTCCCAGGGCCCGCCTTTGTCAGACTCGTTGCCCCACTGATAACACCACCAAACGTTAGTGAACTGTTGCTAACGTTACTACAATTGATCACGATATCGGCGCTCATCTTTATTGTACCGGTATTGTTACTCAAACTTTTCGTACCAGCGAACGTAAAATTTCCGTTCCAGTCCATTTTGTAATTCTGAAGAGTGATTGTACTCGCTGTCGTGTTATCGATCGTCCCACCATTGATAGTAGTCGTTCCTGCTGTTGTCCCCAATGCAGAGGCATTATTTATATTGAGTATCCCAGCGTTCAATGTCACGCCTCCCGTAAACGTATTAGCGGCACTCAGCGTCGTAGATGATGTGCCTGATTTTGTAACAGAACCTGCGCCCGTTATGACGAGACTGACAGCCGTACCGGTAGCAAAGGAATTGTTATCAGTTACACCAGTCGTGATGGAAACAGAATTACCAGCCAAAATATAACCGCCACCATTGATCGTTATTGAGTTGAAAACTGTTCCAGCGGTAAAATTGTTATTTGTTGTAGACGCTACGGCACTAGCGGGAAATACTAGATCATCGTTTGCCGCGGGCAAGGTGTCCCAATTTCCAGCTACATTCCAATTACTACTACTAGCCCCCGACCACGTCCTTGTTGCAGCATCGACATCAGATATACCAACACCAATAAAAAAAAACACTGTCATCAACAGAACAGAAAATATATAACTGCGCAGGGTTAATGATTCACTTTTAGAGGTAGTTAATAACTTGCTCTTCCTCTTTCCTTTATTCTCGATAATCGCTTGCTTGCCAGACTCGATGCCATTAGGAATGTTTGTATTTATAGAATTGTTCATATTTGGTATGTATTGTATGGAAGTATAGCACATATAGTTTTACCAACTCTGCTAAAGGGGGATAACTGCTAACTTCACTCAGCTTATACAGGAGCAACCTTCCACAAATCCTCATTCGACGCTATAATTCACCAATATGAAAAAACCAACCCGGGCGTTGCCAGTTATATTGATGGCCATATTTCTCGACCTCATCTGTAACGGCATCATCGTCCCGATCGTTCCGCAGCTCCTAGCAAATCCTGATTCGCCATACTACTTGCTCCCTTCCTACGTACCAGTCTCATACGGATACATCATCCTCGGACTACTCATCGCCGTATTCCCTATCGCCATGTTCCTCTCAACACCGATACTCGGAGAATATTCCGACTATGTCGGTAGACGCAAGATCATGGCACTATCTCTAGCTGGATCCGCTGTATCACTAGGCCTCTTTGCAGGTGGTATCTATATGGGGAGTCTGACACTGCTATTTATCGCTAGAATACTAGGAGGCATCATGGGGGGAAATCTGTCTGTTGCGCAAGCCGCTATCGCTGATATAACACCACCCAAACTCCGCGCATCGAGATTTGGCTTGATCGGTGCCGCGTATGGTGTCGGCTTCATCGTCGGACCAGTCGTGGGCGGAATATTGGCTGACAACAGCTTAGTATCATGGTTCAATGCGTCCACTCCATTCCTCTTTGCCGCTCTCCTGTCATTGGTCAGCGCCGCATTGGTCTATTGGTTAATGACGGAAACCAGAACATCCAAAGAGAAATTCGTCATTACATGGCACCTCGCCATTTCCCATATTTATCATGCATATGGAATGAAACGCCTACGTGTGATCTTCGCCACCAATTTCCTATTCCAAGCAGGCCTAGCACTTTTTGCAACATTCTTTAGCGTCTTCCTGATCAGCGGTTATGGTTACGATCAGATGGGTATCGGATATTTCATAGGTTTCGTCGGTATCTGGGCGATAGTATCTCAAGGAGTACTCTTGCGCATACTCAGCAAAAAGTTTGACGAATTCCTATTGCTTCGTGTCTTCCTATTACTCGGTTCTGCGGCCGTCTTTGCCTTCTATATTCCGAACCACACAGTTGGACTACTCATCGTCGGCGCCCTATTCGCCCTGACGAATGGTATCAGTATGGCCTCACTACCAAGTATCGTCAGTCGCCGAGCTTCCGCCGATTCTCAAGGTGAGATCCTCGGCATCAATGCCAGCGTCCAGGCACTCGCTCAAGCTGCCCCACCTATACTCGCAGGATTCCTCGCAGCAAAGATCTCTCCCTCCGCACCTGTCTACATCTCAGGTGGTGTGATCGGTCTGGCGTGGATCATATTTATCGTATTTGTAAAGAAGGAAGAGTGATGAATAATATAAAATGGAAAATGACAATTCGAACTCATAAAATACCACCTGATCAAATTTTACATTCTACATTTTCAATTTTACATAAATATGCCATAATATCACCATGAAAACACCCGCATCATTAGGTCAGGACGAATTATTCAAACGAGACATTCACGAGGGCGCGATAGAAGCACACATGGAACATATCCAGGCGGAGCTCAGACAAGGATTCGAATTCCTACGCAAATATCCGAAAACAGTGACTGTCTTCGGTTCAGCACAGATCAAACGTGACGATCCCATCTATGAAAAGGCCGTCAATCTAGCTGCCAAGATTTCCAAAGAAACAGGATACGCCATCCTCACCGGTGGAGGACCTGGCACGATGGAGGCCATCAATAAGGGTGCTGCCGAAGCAGGTGGCAAATCACTAGGATTCAATATCAGCTTGCCTCACAATCACGAAACCAATGACTTCGTCAATGATTCATTGAAATTCTCATACTTCTTCACGAGGAAGGCGATGATGACATTCACCGCAGAAACCTACATTTTCTTCCCAGGCGGATTCGGTACTTTCGATGAACTGTTCGGCTTGCTAACTCTGATCCAGACAGGCAAGATCCCTCATATACCAGTCATCCTTTTTGATTCTGAATATTGGAACCACGCCCTTACTCTCCTAGAAGATACGATGTTCCACGAATTTCACACCATCAAGGCGCGCGACCTGAAACTATTTACCATCACTGATGACCCCGCAGAAGTGATCGCTATCATCAAGACTGCACCAGTTACAACATGGTGGAGGAATTTGAATTAGGTTCTGAATATTAAGTACCAGGTTTTAAGTTCAAAATCGCAAACTATTGATTTGGTGGCGAGGTGGCAGCGAGGCGATTTCATTCATACTCGCTCCTACATGTTCCTCGGCTACCCCCCTCATTTTGAAATCTTGGTGTGCCATGATTTATTCATTTTTTGTCAAATGAAACCGATTCCACGTTGTATTTGCTGGGGCAAAAAACATAAATTTTGGCAAATCTTGGTGTGCCATGATTTCAAAATGGGTGGTCTCGCGATAGATAGAGTAGGGCGCGGCCGCCGGCAATCAAATCAATAGAATGATTTATTGTCCACCGGGTGTGCTGACCTTCAATACTTAACACCTAAGATCGACAACGAAAACACCCCGCAGTCTTACGACCATGGGGTGTTTTCTATAGCTAGAGCCTGCAAAATTATTGCTGGGTCTTTGGGCGAGCCTCTGAAACAACGATCTTGCGACCATCGAGTTCAGTGCCATTAAGCTTCTCTACAGCGGCATCTGCATCAGCATCATTTGTCATCTCAACGAAGCCGAAGCCCTTTGAGCGACCGGACATTTTGTCCATGATAACTGCTGCTGACTCTACTGCGCCGGCCTGTTCGAAGTGCTTCTTCAGGGTGGCCTCTGTGGTACCCCAGGCAAGACTGCCTATGAAAAGTCTCTTTGACATTTTCTTTATTACCCGCGATACGGATCACTTAAGACACGTTAGCGGAACTCTGCGTCATTAATTGCTAACGCGTAAGTGACGAGAAACTTACACGTGACAAGTATAGCATACTAAATAGAGAAATGCAAATTTTCTGCTAATTTTGATAGCATTTTGCATCAACGAAACGTGAGCGTAATTACAGCGCTAGAGAGCTGTTATAATCCTTAACTGCTTTCATCACTGCCGCATTCACCGTATCCACAGAACTTGTCGTAGTTGTTGGTTCTTTTCTAATCTGAATGTGTGCTGGGATAAGTGTTGTAGTCGTCTGCTCAGAAACAGGTGCTGGTATGGCAATACTATTACAAGAGAAAGATACGCTCTCACCAGCGCCATCAACGGTCGTCTGGGCAATACCACCACAGGAACTTCTCCAAGTTAACTTGGTGCCGTTAGTTGCGGTTACATTCGTAGTACATGTATTCGATCCGCTACAGGAATATAGATTCTCAGTACCAGAACTTCTCCCGCTGGTACATGATTGCTGTAAAGATGAACCACTAAAGACACATGTTACATTTTCTGATATCGAGGTATTAGCCGCATTAACTGTCGTAGTAACTGGTATGCTAATAACACTAGGATTGGTTGTATCCCTAGAAGGTACTGGCACCGTACCAGGAATAACTAGACTCAGATTTGGCGAGGAAGTATTCGCACCATAAGCTATACCATACCAATCATTGAGTTCACTCGTACCATTGACCACAGTGCAACTCGGTGCACGTCCCAGTTTCTGCATAAATATCTGAATTATCTGTTGCTTGGTAGGATATTCGATGCTTCCATTCTTCATGGCCTCCGTAATATTGCTCATGTCCCCTTCCCAATTCGTCCAATATTCCCAACCTTGAGCTTCTGGGTCTCGACACTGTATTGTATTATAAAGATTCTTTACTATATTCCTCTTTGCTTGATAGTCCATGCAAGTGGAACCTGTAGCAACCTGGCCGGATGGGCAACTTTGACCACCGTAATAATATGACCGATTCAAAACATTGTTGATCGTCGGATTGGTAGTCGTAATTTGAGTACAGGTGTATCCCGTTGGACAAACTGATGTCTCACTCACTCTCGGGACAACTCGAATAACTCTCTGGTCAGCCACACCGATAGTCCTGTCACTAGGATCGCGAGCTTCAAGGTTGAAATATATCTGCGAAACGGCAGAACTAGTATTTCCTGCATCGGCAGTAAGCATCAAATAGTCCGTTGTCGAGTCAAACATATTACTGCGATAATATGTCTGTGATGATTTCCCTGCTGCAAAACCGTCACATAATTTGCTTTTACCTGTGTCGAGCACAACGCCGCTTGAACATGTATAGGTAAGTACCCAATGATCGATTTTGGTATTCGTAGTGTAACCCGCTATCGATAGGCGTACGAACACATTACCAGCACCATCATATGTTGTACCATCTACAAGTTTGACTGGGAGTTGCTGTGTAGGATTCGTAGAAGTTATAGGGGTGCAAGTATAGCCTACTGGACAATTAGGAACCACCGTAATCGGTTCACAAACAAAGCCCTGAGGACATGCGGCGGCTCGAGTGTTCGTGATCGGTGCGGACGCCTGTACTACTGACCTCTGAGATATGAGTAACGAAGCGGCAATGATAACTGTGGTGACTGATGCGTATTTAATTGATATTTTCATAGATTTACTTTTATTAGCCACGGCCGATAACCGTAGTTGTATATACATGATACAACGATTTTTCGAAATGCGCCATATTACATCCCACCCCTACAACCACGACCTCATGAGCTGTAAAGTCTCTTCCGGACCACTGACTTCTATGCAATCAACCCCCGTAGCTCTGGCCGGAAAGTCATTGCCCCCTTCGAACAAAGCGTCGCCGACGAAAAGTATCTTTTCTGGAGCCAATTTCAGGAATCCCTCTATCTTCCTAATACCGTAGGCCTTGTTTACTCCCTTTCGAGTGATGTCTATAGAAGTCATGCCACCTATGTGAGTGTCGAACTGTGGAATTTTTGGTGCCAACAGATTGACGATGGCCTTCCTCTTCGTTCTATCTAGGTCCCAATCTTTCTTCGCTTCGATCGGCGCGTTCTGACCGAGCGCAGAGAATGTCACCTGTGAACCGCGATCTTCGATCGTTTCTCCATAGACTTCCTTGGCTTCGACGTATCCACTCTCCTTCAGAGCTTCCTCCAACGCCGCTCTGATAGTCATCTTTTCTGCCGGCGAGAGATTCTCGGCGTATTGTAGATCCCAATCATTCTTCCATATATATAAACATGATCCTGAAACTGGCATGATGAATAAGTTTGCATAGAATGATGAGCCCGATGGTAACATCTTCAGGAATTGATTCTCGAACTGTGCATAGGTACCACCAGAAATGACTGCCACTTTCTTGTGCTCCAATAACTTTAGAAGTACACTCGCCATCAATCCTTCCAATGGACCCTTGCTCGGTGCCAGAGTACCATCGAGATCGAACATTATGAGATCATATTTTGAAATGTTTTCTGACATATTATAAAATTTAAAATTGAAAAGTTACCTGCCTGCCGTCATGCGGGAAATGTAAAATGGGCACGTGTACATGAGAACATTTCTATTTTTACAGTGTAATTTTCCATTTTGCATTTTGCATTTTTTACCATCACACTTTCAACATCCCCTTCAGTACTGACAACTTCACAGTAACCACTCCGACAACCTTGTCTCCTCCACCATAGTAGATCATGACCGTATCGTTACGTACTATCATACCACAAGGAAAGACTACGTTCGACACAACACCAGCCGTCTCATATGCTTCCTCTGGCTCCAGGAACGGAACGGCTGTGCGTGCCTTTACCACAGTCGGATCATCGAGATCTAGCAGGATCGCACCAACACGATATATCGAACTCCATGATACTCCGTGATAGAGCAGGAGCCAACCATCTTCCGTCTTTATCGGCGGTGTCGAAATTCCGACCTTGTGGCCATCCCACATGCCATGTCGCGGCCCTACTATCTCGATGCATTTATTTACTTTTTCTTTACTGAAATCTAGCGAATCCACGAAGTCCGCACAGATACTGTCGTTCACTCGATGTATGACCATGTATTTACCATTAACTTTTTCTGGCAGAATGACGGCATCTTTGTCAGGTATACCCGGTGGCGTGATCGCTTCGGGACTGGCCCATGCTCCCCAACGCTTCTCCAGAAAATCATTCTTGGCTATCGAAGACACGACGACTCTAGGCGTCATACCATCATAACCGCTATAGGTTATATATAGACGTCCATCGATCTCGGTGATGCGAGCATCCTCACAACCACAATTATTTCCCGATCCATTCGTTTCGAACGGTGCTCGTCCCATATATATCGGTTTGTCAGGACGTTCACTCACAGTATATCCGTCGTGCGATATGGCGTATCCCATCGTCGAAACGTTCTTGTCAGAAACTGCGCGATATAGTATATGCACCTTGTTGTCTATGTCGATCGCCGCGGGATTGATCGTACCATTCATTTCCCAGAACAGACCATTCCTAGGCGAGATGATCGGGTTACCAGGGAAACGTTTTACCGCCTCCTTGTCGCCTCCAGTCATCGCGTAAAGTAGATCATTGATCGGTATTGTCGCCAATGCACAGTGTGTATCCGCCGCTCCATAGTATATCTCCAACTTGTCTCCACGGATCATCGTTCCAGACGGGAAAATGACATTGGCAACGTCGCCGACTCGCTCATAATATACCTCAGGGATCATGAATGGTCCCTTGGTACGACCGATCACTTTTCTCGGATCATTCTTGTCTAGAAGGACCGCTTCAACACCGAAAGCTTGGTCACTATGTCCATATCTCTGGATATGAGCGTAAACTATGAGCCAACCCTTGTCAGTCATGATCGGTGCCGCACCCAACTCTATATGCTCATCTGGCCTACGTCTGATATTGAGTTTGTTATCATCTATCTTCTTCATCCACTCAGTCCAGAAAGTAGGCGCCAGGATATCCTCCATCTTGTCAAATTCGACATAGACGATATGTGATGGTGGTTGGTCAGTATTGATAGTCACCAGTGCCGCGTATTTTCCATTTATCTTCTCAGAGAATAGCGCCATACCCTTGGAATTGAATGTTGTTACTAGATGTTTCTCAGTGATCGTCTCCAGATCATCTGATATAGCTACCGCGATACGGATGTTCTCTGCAGAAAATGGATACCCCCCGAGAGCGGTATAGAAAATGTAATATTTTCCGTCCATCTTGGTGACGCGCGGATCCTCGCAGCCGTACCTATCAAAATCCCGATCAGGATGTATCAAAACTTTGCGATCAGTATATTCACCATTTACAGGCACGGCTCTAGCGATCACCGACATACGCATATGTGGAGGTTTCAATAGATCTGGACCTGACATCGCTCGGTATACGAGTACAGTCTTCCTGTTTCTAACTACAGGGCAAGCGTTGAACGCGGCCATCGATTCCCATGGATGTTCTTCGTTCGGTGAAAGAAGTGGATTTTTCTCTGATCTGGTTAATGTAAACATTTTAATTAGGGTAAGCCTCTAAATATTTCTCAAACCTTGCCATATTCCACCATCCAATCTAGTAAAGTTTTGAGCGGTGTCTCGGCGATACATACATGTTTGTCGCCACCACCATAATACACCATCAGATTGTCACCTAGTATGACCGCACCAGAGGCATAGACAATGCCAGGTTTACCATCGTTCTCATAATGTGCATCCGGAGCCAGGATCGGCTGAGGAGAACGATACAAGATCTTGCTAGGATCATTCATGTCCAAGATCATCGCACCCAGCTTGTACTTGCTCGGCTCACGTTCATCGATCGCATGATATAGGAGGAGCCATCCCTTGTCAGTCTTCACAGGCGGTGGTCCAGCGCCACGGATCCTCGTATCCCAGAAACCTTTTCTACCGGGCTGTGGGCCATGTAGTCTCGGACTGTCGATATGCTGAGCGATGTTGTCGAGGTTATCGACATATTCGATGCCGATATTTGGCACGATACTGTGGAGAATAGCGTACTTGCCATTTATTTTTTCAGGGAAAATCACCCAATTCTTGGCGACTTGACCGACCGGCGAGAGGAATTGCGGTCTTTTCCATTTCCAACGCCTATTTTTGAGATCATCCAATCCGATCGAGGTGAGAGCGATACGTACAGAATTCCATCCTTCAAAAGCGACATAGGACATATATACTTTGTCACCTATACGAACCATTCGTGGATCTTCCGAACCTCCCCATCCTCCACCCGATGTGTATATACCTGGGTCATAGACCTTCGGCCCGGTTGCTTTGGCTGGATCTGGCATACCATATCCGATGAGTGGTTCAAAGACAGGATATGTCGAACGATAATTGAAACTCTTGCCATCAGTACTAGACGCATAGCCTATGCGTGACAGACCATCAGCGCCGATCGCTCTGTATAGTAGATGCACTTTGTTCTCGTCGTCCTTTATCGCGGCAGGATTGAACGTACCTCCCATCTCCCAAGTGCGGAATGGTAATGGTGAGATCACGGGATTCTTCTCGTGACGAGAAAGTTTATGATGTTTGTGATATTTGGATTCCCTGGAAGCATCCTTGCTGCCCGAAAAGTAGATATATGTGCAAGCTAACAGAATGACGACGAAGGCTATGATTGAAAGAAGGATGATGATATTCATATGCTAATGTTGATACTACTACACAGTCACAACTCTAAACGCGGCCGTATCGATCTTCTAGGCGTACGATATCCATTTCATCAAATTCGCCGTAGATGATCTCGAGCAACACCAAAGGTTCTGTTCCGCCGGTAAAGCGATGTCTGGTCTCTCTGGGTACGAAATAGTCTTCCCCGACGGTAGCCGGAACGGTCTCGGTGCCGATCACGACCGATCCATTTCCAGACAAAACTCGCCAATACTCATCGCGATGGTGATGATATTGGAGGCTGCAAGATTCTCCAGGTTGGACGGTAATGATCTTCACCATCGAAGGAGAATTTTTCGTCAACCACAATTCTGCGCCCCAAGGACGAGTATTAGTGAAGGGTTTAGGTTTTTCCATATATATCTTAATCAGATTATATCACATGCCGAGGCAAAAAATATGCAACATCTACCTGTGTATAACTCAGCAAATGTTCCTCCATGGAATACCTGTGGAATAGCTCAAAATCGATATTCCCTACCATCTACAAATCCAGTAGAACGGTCTTTTCTCTATATGTTGCACCACTTATGATCGCCACTCTAGCTTTCGATGTATGAAAATGCTCGGCCAGGAGCTCCACCACTCGTTGATTGGCCTTACCATTCTCTGGTGGCGCATTTACACGCACTTTGAATGATCCGTCGGCCATCTCCTCGACTTTCTCTGTTTTTGCACCAGCGGACACGCGGATTTTGATGATTTTTGACATGATGCTAGTTGGCTGTTCCCAAAAAAACTTTCTCCAGAGTTCCCTTGGCGATGATCTCTCCCGGATCCCCTTCAGCGTAGACTTTTCCTTTGTCGAGAACGTACGCCCTCTTCGTGATTTCCAGTAATGATTTTAGATTGTGTTCAACAACGAAGATGGCCGTCTTCCTGCGTTCATTGATTTCTCTGATTTTCTCGAAAACTTCCTTGACGATCTTTGGTGCGAGACCGAGAGAAGGTTCATCGAGTAACAATACTTTCGGATCCGGCATCAGTCCACGTGCGATAGCTAGCATTTGTTGCTGACCACCAGACAATGTTCCAGACTTGGCCTTTAGCTTACTTTTCAATACAGGAAATAGATCGAGAACATTCGCTAGTCGCTCCTTGCGTTCAGATGCACTCCTGATATTGATACCCCCAACTTCGAGATTCTCGAGAACTGTAAGGTGACGGAATACTCTGCGACCCTGCGGAACGAAAGAAACTCCCCTTTCAACAACTTCATAAGAAACAGGTTTGAATGGTTGCCCCTCCCAGAGTACTTGTCCCGCATCTATCGGCGCCAATCCGAATATGGCTTTGAGTATTGTCGACTTTCCCGCTCCATTCGGTCCCATGAGAGCGACTATCTCTCCTGCGTCTATGAAAACTGATGCGCCATCGAGTGCTTTCACACCGCCATAGTGGACATGGATATCTTTTAGTTGTAATAGGGTTTCAGAGTTTGACATTTGTCCTAGCGTAAAAACGACAACAATACTAAAGAAAATAATTTTCGACCGCGAAGTCAAACTGTTCCAGAAACAACTTTTTCATATAAGCAGCATTCTGGAGTTCATAAAATATCGTGATGGCCTTTTTGTATTCAGTTTCATCAATACTTCGCAGAGACAATGGACAAATATTATTAGCGATCAAGCACGCATTGGCAATAATACGAGAGGTTCTCTTGTTTCCATCTTCAAATGGTTGAATGTACGCGATCATAACAAGTGCGATAAGTGCCATGCTCCAAGGATCAGATGCTGAATTAATTTTCTTTATGGTCTTTTCTAATGCCTCAGAAATCTGTTGACCATTGTCGAGTGGACGGTAATGGCTCCCAGTAATGCCAACAGCCCGCGACCTGATTCCAGTCTGTATATCTAACTCATCTGTTAGAAGCCTGTGAACATTTTCGACTTCTCTCAGAGAAATAGACTTGAATCTTTCTCTGTTCGAAAAGATGTAATCCAGCGCCTTTTTATGATTTAAAATCATATTTGCCTCTTCCTTGCTATGTCCTTTAGCCTCTTTATGTTCCTTGATAAGAATCTCCGTGTCGATCAACGAATAGGTATTACCCTCAATCCTGGACGATTTCCACGAAAGCTCTATCGTAATCCTCTCAAATTCTTTTTTGAGTAATGTCGGGGACAAACCTATTATCCTCTCTTGATATTCATCATTCTTCTTTAGTAAAATTGAAATTTCATTCTTACTCAAAATATTATCAAACTTATCTAAGGTCTCATGATTGAACGTGATCGGCGGACGAGTTTTACTACGATTTGCCTGTGAAAAATAACTGTCTACATCAATGCTCTCCAAAAGTGGATGTCTACTCGAATGTTCATATCTAATATTTCTCCCCTTGCCCAATTGCCTTATTTCTCCTGATTCAAGGAGTTCATTTAGGTCTCTGATCAGGGTGATGCGCGAAACCACAGCCCCTTTTTGACCAAGGAAAGTGCTTATTTCATGATTAGCAACAGTTCCTTTTTCTTTAATGAACTGTACTATCATCTGTTGCCTGTCATTTAATCGTATCATTTGATTGACCTAATTGTATCATTTCCGGTCCAAAACATGCAACTATTGGCTTATTCATTGGTTCTAATTGTATCATTACACCTCATGATATCTGGAAAAAATACCTCAACATACCACGAACTATTCCTCCAATTTTATAAACTGCCCATTTTTGAATATATGCCTCTCAGAAGCTGCCAGTCGTGTTCCACTTTCATCAAACTTCACTGGCCCAGACACACCATTGAATGACGCCGCTTGTATCTTTTCGGTCCATTGATCCTTGGTAACGCCGACTAGACTCTTGACGATCGTCATAGCATCAAAACCCCAGTCTGCACCTATAAGTGGATTGCTTCCGTACTTATCAAAATACAACTGCTTGAATGAACTGGACGTCAGATTCGGTAAATTTGTTGAAATACAACCTTCGAATGTGCTAGTACCAACTGCTTTTATATAATCAGCCAATGCAAACTCTGTATTCACATCACAGATCAAGGAAATTTTCTTTTTCCCCTTCTGTGCATTCAATTCCTTGATGAATTTTATACCGTCTGCCAAAGCAAAGATATTCGTAACTGCATCAGGATTACTAGCAAGTATCTTCGTCACTTCCGAACGAAAATCTGTACCACTAGAAACTCTTGTTTCATTTACCAGCATACTCGTTGAAGCTATGCCCTGTTTGAAAAATTCCGCATCTATCGAAAGTACATTCTTGAATGATTCCCCCAGACTTCCATACTGTCCAGTAAGGGGAGCTATCACTCCAACCTTGATTGTATTTGTTGAAGATGAATATGAACTACTAATGACTTTCATTATAGTCTCCCATACCTAGGAACACAATGAATATGGCCGGCCCGTATCAAATTGAAGGACCATTGCACTTCAAATATCCATATTCCTATCCAAGAACATCTCTACATACACTACCTGTAAATTTGACCAACTTTTCGTCAAATTATAGTAAGGGAATATGACAACACCCCTCATCGACGCCGCACAAATGGCAGACAGTATTCCAACGACAGGCACCATACTACCCGAAGATATTCTCGGTCTGAGTGCCGCCGAGAAACGGATTATCCAAGTAACATCAAAGATGGCTATAGGTATGTCACAAATATCCAAAAAGGCCAAGATTCCCCGCTCCTCAGTACCATATATGTTAGAGAAACTGAAGGTCAGAGGTTTTATAAAATCTTCAACAGATCTCCGTCTCAAGAAAAAGAAGGTTTGGAGATCAGACATAACACAACCGATAAAGTCTCTTGGAAATATTAAAAAATCATCCTTCGTAGGTGGACGAGATGTCACAGATATCGGCCGCAGCGTAGTGACCTATCATGGTGCAGGCCATATCTTGGACATATTTTACAAAATGACTGAACTACCGAAAAATTCCAGGATCATCGCATTCCAGCCCGATAGTTCTGTACGATATGCATTACGAAAAAATCTTCTGAGCAACCTTCTAAAGATCAATGAAGACATCAAACGCAAAGCCCTGATCGTCGAGGGGATAGTTCACGAAAAGTCTGTTACTACGATTACCCAAGAAATCGGAATGAAAAGTAGTCAGAAAGTCTTCCATAGTTTCATAGGTCGCCTAGAAGATTACGTCAAGATCCCTGATGAATTTGCTGATGTTGAATCAGAAATATACATATTCGGAGGTGCAGCATATCTCATCAATTGGAATAGAGAGATCGCTGTCTGTATAGATGACGGAGCAATGGTTCAGCTGCTCACTGCCATGATCACGTGCGTGAAGGAATTTGGCCAACGATACAGTCAAAATGAAAAGATGAAACTCTATTCCCCCAAATAAGCTTCGACAACATCTCTACGAGCCAACACCTCTCTAGGTTCGCCTTCAGCCAACATTTCGCCCGAGTCAAGGACGTAGATATGATCTGACAATTCGCGTATGAGGTCCATATTGTGTTCGATCAAGATGACTGCTCTGCCCTGATCTCGCAATTCCTTCATCACGACCGTCACGATCTTGATCATTTCTGGAAATAGACCAGCGAATGGTTCGTCTAGAAAGATGACATTGATATCACCAACGCCTCCATGGATCATCGCTAGAACACGTGCGATCTCGAGAAGCTTGCGCTGGCCGTATGATAGGTTCTTGGCCAGTTCGTTACGTTTTTCCCACAATCCGACCTTCTTCAATACCTCCTCCGCTTTTTCCAGATGAAACGCACCGTGCTTTTCGAACAATGATTTCCATATACTTCGTTCCGTGAGCACAACTAGGATGTTGTCTATAACAGGCATCTGCTCAAATAACTTCACATCCTGGAATGTTCTAGTCATACCCAATGTCGACACTTCATGAGCTCGAACTCTATGCAATCTTTCTCCACCAGCAATCACGATTTCACCAGAGTCAACGGGTATCATTCCAGTCAATGTATTTATGAGCGTCGACTTACCCGAACCATTGGGACCGATGATGCCTGTGATCTTTCCCGCTTCAAAACTGATGGAAAGATTATTGACTGCATAGACGCCGTCAAAGTGTTTGGTTAAATGTTTCGTTTCGAGAATTGGCATATGTACTACATTTTTCCACATTTTTCGAATAAAGTAAACAAAACCGCGCAGTCAGCCGAAGCTAACTGCGCGTAGTGATCTCAAGATTGGAGATGTTATTCCTCCATCAGACGCTTGAGCGCCTTGTCCCATCGCTTGCCGATGCCGTTGAAGAACAGAACCTTCTGCCCATTCACGGTGGCGCCTTTGATGTGATCAAACATCGCTGACACCCAACCCTCATGGTGATTGCCATCAGTAACGACAGCGACCGGCATTCCCCGCTCGGTCATTTCCAGGACGACTGCGAAACCGTACGGGACCTTCTCGTCGACCGCATAGTGATCGAGGTTGAGCGAGGAGTAGTGCTTGTCCGGAGGCATCTCCATGTCGGTGAGGACTGCGTCGAAATGTTGCTGGCCAAGTTTGACCATGGCATCTCGTAGTGATCCCGCAACCGTCACAGAATGTTTCTCGAGGACAGACTCGGCGATGCGGAGATTCTGCTCCGTATCGTCGATGACCAGAACCGAGTAGCACTTCCTGAAGGTGGCTACATCCGAGAATTTCGGAAGTTCCACTTTTGGGGTAGTGCTTTCGGTTGTGGTCTTACTGCGCCTCTCGATCAACTCGATAAGGTGAGGAATACCGCTATTGCCTTCGAAAAGCTTCAGGCTATCGAGCAGGCAAACGTTTTCCGGCTGATTGGTGACAACTCGTTGCCCAGGAATCGAGAGTACGCAGAACAGTTGTCTCTCGTTGTACAGGGCGCGGAGGTCATCCGATCCCGCGAGTAGGACGATGTCAGCCGACTTTTGATCAGAGACCTCGACCAAGTTTGCGTCGGTCAAACCGACGACTTGCAGAAAGGCCTTGCTCACAGGCCCCGATTTATGAGCATAGATGTTGGTGTTCATAATTGGAAATGTTCAGTGTTCGCTTGGTACTCTAACATACCTACTTGCTTATGTCAAGGATTTATGCTATACTATTCAGGTAAGCTTTTTTGACAATTTACGCAGAAAACCATCAACCAAAAAGGTCAAATGAACGACAAGAAATCGTCCTATATGGTCAAGCGTCTTGAGACCATGCTTCGAGTTTGGGAACAGACATTGTTTGTTGCCAACGCCGAAGTGAAGCCGACTCGCCCCGAGTTCTTCAAAGGTGCCATTGCAAATTGGCACCGATTCCGAAGGGCTGTGCTTGATCGCACCAAGCCCTTCAAGAATGAAGACTTCGAGATGCCGATCGATCTGTTCTATGCATATTTCGTGGAAGTTATTTGTTACAATTTCTTTCCCGATGTATTTGCGAATTGGACACGATCGTCACGCAGGGTCTACTCGCTGTCAAAAGACATGCAAATAGATCTTGAGCTCACTTCGGTAGCCGGAGTGACATGGGGTGATCTTCACCCTCCATTTCCTTGCTTTATCATTTCTTTGCCTATTCCCCTTCCGGGAATGTTCAACAACTTGATAGACACCCTTGTGGTGGAAACAGGGAATGGATTCATCCGTGTACTCGCCCTTGGAAATGAGCTTGATGCGTTCAAGGTCATGCCCCAGGAGATGAAGAACGGAATCGCCAATGCTTCTCGCAATGGAAACCTGCAAAAACTTCTTACCCGTTGCCAAGCGGCACGTGCAGGCGGTTACTGTTACATTCCCTCGAACCAGTATGGAGAGAGGCTCTGTAACAATCCCAACCTTGAGATCATTCCGGATAAAGTCGGAGTGGAAAAGGTTGAGTTTGCCGGCATCCAGCCACTCTCCGAAGAGGAGAAGGAAAAATCGTTGCGATTCTGGATACCTATCTATCGCATCATCATCGGCCTGTGTATGCACCTAGACGATCTTCAGCAGAAGAATGTCGGGGCGCTAGTTGCACCAGTAGACGCGACGCCAGTGGAAATTCCGACAACGGAAGATCCGAAGGCAGTCACTTCTACTGACAATCTCGTGACATTGGATTGTGAACACGAGCTTACGGCTGATGAACGCCGAATCCACGGCATCATTCGAGAGAAAGGCTCGATCGAAGCATTGCGTGAGCTTTCAGCTCATTTCCGCTCTGCTTACCGCCGTCGTCCACCAGGACAAGGCGACAACCCAAATGCTCGCAAGAGCGTGAAGGTGCGGTGGACAATCGTCAATGAAAAGCGATTGCCCGAGCATGCCCTACCAGCGGGCTCTCTCGTCGAGGTCAAGTGATCTCGATAGTTCCTTACGCAACCAGCCGCACGGTTTACACCGAGCGGCTGATTTTTGTTTAAAATATTTATTTACCACTATTCTTTCCAGACGAGAGTTGGCTTGCCATCTTGGATTTTATAAATTCCAGGAAGAGACGCAAAGTAATTTGTACCACTATTCTTGTATTGTCTTCCCACCAAGCCTTTATATTCGGTGAGGCCAGAGAGATATGTTCCCATATCTCCGCCTTTTTCAAATCCCTTCACTAACATCATAAAAGCATCGTAACCATAAGGAGCTGTGCGTACATTGAATCTTACATCAGGATATGCCTTTTGGAATCTGTCAGTAAAGGAAGCGTCAGAAAGTGATTCACTGTACCAATTGCCCTCGTAAAAAGCGGGATTTGCTGAGATGGTGAATGCGCCCGAACCAGCAGCAAGGTTTTTTACACCGAGACCGTAAAGTTCTTTACCAAGAATATCTAGAGAGGGTGGAAGAGCTTGGATATAATATACATCCGCCTTTGCCGCAGCAGCTTTCGCAGCAATAGTTTTGAAATCTCGATTATTTCCATCAAATCTTTCTTCGTATACAATCTGTACACCCTGTTTCAAAGCTGCTCCTTTTATACCATCAGCAACAGCATTTATCCCTGGATGAATTTGATTGAGCATTCCAAGAGTCTTAACCCCTGTCTTTACGGCATAATCAATGTAAACCTTTCCTTCATCTTCAGGCTGGATTGAGCTTGTATAACTGTAGGCACCAACAGCAATTTTTCTATCAGCACAAGCTACACATATTTGAGGAATCTTTGCTGTAGTGATGATAGGCATAATTGCATTTCCTGTACCAGAAGTTGCAGAGATAATTGCTTGTACCTTATCTATTTGTATTAATTTTTGTGCAGCACTTGCAGACTTAGCTGGATTAGTAGCGTCATCTTCTATAACTATTTCATAATTATATTTTGAATCTTTCGGAACATCCTTTAAGGCAAGTTCGAGGGCTTTCACAAGGGGTTGTCCGAAAGCAGAAGCGGGACCAGTGACGGGAGCGATAACTCCGATCTTAATGGTCTGTTTTTCTGATACTGATTTCTTATTTGACGAATAAGAAACGATAAGCCCGACGATTACCACCGCAACAATGATTCCAATAATGATTTTAATATTTTTCATATGATGACGCCACACTTATTGATAATGGCATTATTGTAACCCATTATTAATCTATACACAAAGGTAACCCCTCACACCCCTTTTAGGTAAGTCGCCATCATGCCTTTTTGCCTGTAGGACATTAGTACCGAGCAAAGGATTGCAAGAGTCTCCGCTGTTTTCTCTC
>Ga0194053_10000485_pt1 | contig 30138 bp, 22 predicted proteins | sample SepL228m_MetaG_FD_161684 | JGI IMG/M metagenome (GOLD analysis project Ga0194053, IMG submission 161684) | Anoxic zone freshwater microbial communities from boreal shield lake in IISD Experimental Lakes Area, Ontario, Canada - Sep2016-L227-8m | ecosystem: Environmental > Aquatic > Freshwater >... | reverse complement strand
CAGTTAAATCCCGTGAACACAGGCAATGGGGTAGCGGAACGCGTCGAGGGAAACAAGCCTTCTTTGGCCTTTTCTAAGCCGTGTCAGGGCGGATTCAAGAACCTGCAGAATCGTAATCGTTGACGGCGGTCGGCGCACTTTTCCTCAATTACTGAGGTCAGCGCCGACTGCCATCGGCGGCTACGATTTCTTGAAACCACCCTGGCGTCTCCCACGTGTCGCGTCTCCCACCTTGGTTAGATATTGCTCTCGAAACATTCTGTCCTGCGCCCGCGCGGACATTCCTGTCCAATGCCGCTAGGATTTGATCCCAGAGAAGGCCCGATAAACCGATCCAAGCCTTTGTCCCGGAGGGACATGCGAGAATAGCCCAACGTTTAAACGTTGGGAACCAGCGCCCGCAGCACGATAAGTCCTGAAAGGACGACTGACCGATCTCGCAGGGGGTTCAGCCGTCCCTGTCGGGACTTATGCACATCTAGACCCGCGCACCCAACGTTTAAACGTTGGGCTATTGTCGGCCATCCCTCCGGGATGAGGAGGCTCAAATCCTAGCGGCATTGGACATTCCTGTCCGCTTCCGGGTTGACTGACCTCCGGGAGCGGACATTCCTGTCCAATGCCGCTAGGATTTGAGCCAGCCTTGCGGAAATTTCAGATGAATCCCAAAGGGATTCCGCCCCAAAGCCCGGGGTTGCGCGCGGCGTGCTACCCCGGGCTAAGTGATTTCATCCTTTCAGGATGGAGTGCCGCGGAAAATGTCCAAACTCCACCCGCTGACGGGAGTCGGCGCACTCTGGCTGGAGCGGACGGGTTAGCGCCGGCTGCCGGGACCGCCACGAAGGCCGCGTGCGCAATCCGATCAGTGTTTGCCGGGCGGGCCGCGCAGGAATGCGAAAACCGAAATCCGAAATCCGAACCTCGAACCTCGAATGAAGGCGCGAATGGCATTTACTGGAATCACGCATCACGCATCACGCATCATGCCTCCCTTGGAAGACATGGATGTGACTTTCTTTGCGTTCTTTCTCTGTGGTTAATGCCTTCCGGTTACCCGACTGATTTAGCCGCAGAGAAGGCAAAGATCGCAAAGAGAAGTGAGTTTTGGTCGGACGTGGACCGGGCGCGAGCCCAATGGAAGTGAATCCTCTACGACGTCCGGCCAGGCTTTATCCGGGTGATGATCGTTCGCCACCACAAGCGGCACCCAGAATTGGGTCTCGATAGGCGATGCCCAACTACGTCCGACAAGAAGCTGTGGAAAAGTGTTCGCCACAGTGAGTTCGGGGATTATATTGGGGGCATGACAGAAACCGTGGTCAGCAACGTAATGGATCGTGTGCTCGATCCTTTGAGCCGCAACCTGACTGCGGAGGCGGCCCGCATCCTGGGCGCCCTTCGCCTGGATGACGCCTCCCAAGCGCGCCTGGAGGAGTTGGCATCCAGAAACACCGAAGGCCAGCTTACGCCGGAGGAGCGCGCCGAGTATGAAGCCTGGGTGTCGGCGTGTGATCTCGTCGCCATATTGCAGTCGAAAGCCCGGGCTTGGCTGAATCACGCGCACGCTGGGTGATGGACACCGCGCTGCGCCAGCGGGTGCGGGATCGGGCCGGCCACCGGTGCGAGTATTGCCGTTTGCGCCAGGAGCACCAACCGGTCTGCCGGTTTCATATCGAGCACATCATCCCCCGGCAGCATGGGGGTGGAGACGAGGAGGAGAACCTGGCTTTGGCCTGTTTCCAGTGCAACCTGCACAAGGGTACCAACCTCACAGGGCTTGACCCCGACTCGGGCGAGATTGTGGGGCTGTTTCATCCGCGCCGGGATCGCTGGCGCGATCACTTTGGATGGCACGGCCTCGCGTTGGTTGGCCTAACGGCCATGGGGCGTACGACCATCCAAGTGCTCAAAATCAACGCGCCCCGTCGGCTGGAGTTGCGGGCTTCGGTGCTGAAGTGGAGCGACCTCGATTGAACTGCTGCTGCTGCGTGGCGAGGGTGATGATGTTGGGTGCCGTGTTTGGTGCGCATCTTAGATTTTTCGGAGCGAGGACAGGGGCGCAAGACAGAATTGGTCGAAGCCTGCGATTTCATGGGGATCAAATCTAAAAACAGCAGTTGGAACCACGGATTTCGGATAACAGGATAAAGAAGGGATTGCGGTGCAAGGGGTGTTCACCCGGCGGGTGGCGGCTTATTCGCTCCTGACGCGGTAGAACGCCGCAGCTTCCGAACCCGACGAGACAGTGAACGTGCCAGGCGTGGCGAAGTTAGTGCGCACCCGCGTCCAACCGGCCAGCGGGGCGGCAGCATTCGCTGACTTCATGAGGACGAACTGCGAGCCGGCGCCGCCGCCGTAGGTCAGCGTGGCGCCGATGATGTTGCTGATGGTCGTCGAGGCCAGCGTCGGCTCGGTAAAGGGATTGCCATAAACGCTCATCAGATCGAACCGGATGGTGCCGCCGGTGGAGTAAGAACTGGCGCTACCGGCATAATTGGAGTTGCTGTTGCCAATGGCGGTCGATTCCCATTCGGAGACGATGCGGAGGGCGAAGTTGGGGTTATTGTTGACGCCGGGGATGGCTGACAGGTTGATCACGTAGAACACCCAGTCGCCGTTGGTCGAGGTCATGGTGATCAGGCCGCCATCGACGAAAGTGCTTCCATCGGTGGTGTATTGGAGGCGGGTGTATTTGCTGGCGGTCGCACTGTGCTTTTCCTCCCAGGCGAGCAGAATATCCTGGAAGCCCAGTGTGCTGACATTGAATTGAACGCCGGCGGTCTTGTTGCTTGTTCCCTGGGGCGGATAGGAGGTGGTATTCCAGCCGCTGTTGGCGGCACCCGGGGGGCCGGCCGGATCGGAGAACGTGCCTGAGGAGAAGGCACCTTTGGTGCCGTTGACCATGCCAGCGGTGCCGTTGCCAATGGAAGAGACGGGGGCGTTGGTCGCCAAGCTGTTGGTGGCATTGAAATCCCATCGGGCAATGTTGGCCGTCGGTGTGGCCAGCAAGGTCAGATTTGCCACGGAGCTGGTCGCATAGCCGACGGTGTAGTCATTGTTCCCGACCACCACCGAATAGCCGCCCTGGTTGGCGGACTGGACGTTCAGGACGTTGAGCGAGCTGAATGTGGCATCGGGAATGGCCGTCCCGTTGAAGCGCCACTGGTATGACAGGGGAAACCCGGTGCCGGCGGCCGCGACAAAGAAATTGGCGGTATCACCGGCGATGTTGGTGCGGCTCAGAGGCTGCGTGTTTACAGCCGGATCGATGACCGTGAGCACGGCGGCGGAGCTGAGGACGGAGTCGGCGCCATTGTACACCGTGACGGCGTAGCTGCCGACGTCAGCCACCAATACATTGGAGATGCTTAACGACGGGGTGGTCGAGCCGGAGACTTTGACGCCATCCATTAAGTCGTTCCCATCCAGGTGCCATTGGTAATTCAACGGGCTGCCGGTTGCTGTGACGGTAAACGTGGCCCGTGTGCCGGCGTTGTTGGTTCGGCTCGAAGGCTGACCGCTGGGGTCGATGGCGGGCGGGTTCGTCACGGCGACAACGCCGGTGAATGAAATGGTGAGGTCGTCAACCGCCATACCGTGATCGTTACCCGCATCATTAGGGTCGAACCAACGGAAGAAGATTTCCTGGCCAGGGAACACAACGACGGTGGTCAACAGAGTAGGGGAAAAGACCTGTCGGTTGGCGGGGGCATTGCCGTCCAGCGCCGCGGCGGTTGCGCCCACGGTTGGGGAGTTAAAGCTCAGGGCACTGAAGGAGACCCAGGCATTCGCGCCGGCAGCGTCCGAGCTGAGGATGGGAATGCTGTCGATGAAATAGGAGAAGGCCAGGGTTTGCACCGCCGTATTGCCGCCATTGCGCCACTGCTCGCCGGTATAGCTGATGGTGATGTTGGTTATGGCCAGGGTGGTGTCGTTCTGGAACCGGACGCCATAGGCGAGGTTGCCCGGAGTGCCCGAGGCGATCGAACCTAGCGCTCGGTCGGTGATCGGGTTCACTCCGGCGACCCCGTAGCTATAAATCGCGCCGGTGTTGGCGGTCCCGGTGTCAGCGCGATAGGTGGTAATGGCTCCGACCTGGACCTTGGAGGCATACCAGCCCGGCAATGTGCTGTTATCTGTCCACGTGTTGGTAGTGCCCGAACTGGCCAGGGAATCGAAATCCTGGGTGTAGGGAGAACCGGCGCTGAAGAGGATTTGACCGGAGGCGGATTCGACGAACAGACCCGCGGTGAGACAGGCGGCAACGACGAGGTTGAGGGGGAGCGTTCTTTTCATGATGGATGTCGAGTTTCGACTGCCTTTGGCCTCTGATCAAGGGTCCAAAGGAGGGCGTTAGATTTAACAGTGTTTCAGATCGGCGATTCTTTGCGACTGCGCAATCAGCCCAACCAACCTGGCGGGCAACGGCAACCCTGCGGCTACGTGCCTGACTCATACTGAGTTGTGCTATCGATATTGTGGCATATTCGATTGTCCTGCAAGCGTGAAATTCAGACAATTCGCAACGAACGATCATCGGCTTTGGAATGTGTGCTGCGGGCGCTTATGGGCATTACCACGATCTCCGTATCCCAGAGGATCGGAGTGCCTGCTTTGGACGACCGACAGGCGACCCCGCCAGCCGGTAAGGAACTGCGATCTAAGCCGGCTAAAGCCGGCGCTCCGGTTGCTGCCCATAAGGATACTGTTTGCGATTGAAATGACCGGGTGATTTCGCACAATTGGCGGCGGTGTGAAGGCCCGGACTTACAGCTTGGCGTGTCAGGGGTTGATTTGCCTGGCCCTCGGGCTGATCACCCTGGGGGTCTTTGCGCCCTCACTCAGCCATGAGTTCCTGGCGTACGATGACCAGGCGTATGTGACGGAAAACCCTCACGTCCAGGCGGGACTGACCTGGCCGGGGGTGCGGTGGGCCTTCCGAAGCTACGCGGCCAGCAACTGGCATCCCGTGACCTGGCTTTCCCACATGCTGGACTGCCAGCTTTACGGCTTAAGACCCGCCGGTCATCACCTGACGAACCTGCTCTTGCACACCGCCAATACCCTCCTGCTCTTTCTCGTCTTGAACCGCATGACAGGCGCGATGTGGCGCAGCGCCTCTGTCGCGGCGTTGTTTGCCTGGCACCCGCTCCATGTCGAGTCAGTGGCGTGGGTGGCCGAGCGGAAAGACCTATTGGGCGCCTTTTTCTGGCTGCTGACGCTCTGGACCTACGCCCGCTACACAAAAGTCCGAACCCCAAAGTCCGCCCCCAAAACTCCGGAACCAGCCCCCATCATCACGCATCACGCATCACGCATCACGTTTCACGCATCACGCATCACGTCTCACGCATCACGCATCACGCATCACGTTTCCCCCTACTACCCCCTCTCCCTCCTCTTCTTCGCCCTCGGCCTGATGAGCAAGCCAATGGTGGTGACACTGCCCTTCGTGCTCCTGCTGCTGGACTATTGGCCGCTCAGAAGAATGGCGCCATTCGGCATGGGCGACGCGGCATCACAAGAGACGGAAGGTCCAGCCACCCGGACATCCTGGACCCGTTTACTGGCGGAAAAGGTTCCGTTCCTGGCGTTAAGCGTCATTGCCTGCATATTGACCGTGCGAGCCCAGCAGGGAACTTACTCGGTGGTTTCGATGGCGGGGCTGCCCTTTTCCCGACGAATCCCGCATGTGCTGGTGGCCTATGCGCATTACCTGGGCGCAATGGCCGTGCCACGGCACCTGGCCGCGCACTACCCTTACCCAACCGCGACGCCCGCCGCTGCGCTTGCGGCAGCGGTTGTCGTTCTGGCGCTATTGTCCATCCTCGCGTTTCGGTTTGCCAGGAGCCGGCCTTATCTGCTGGTGGGGTGGCTCTGGTATTTGGGGACGCTCGTGCCGGTCATCGGCCTCGTCCAGGTGGGAGATCAAGCCTGGGCAGACCGCTACACGTATCTGCCGCTGATTGGCATATTCCTGGCCCTTGTCTGGGGTGCGGGCGACCTGGCCCAGGAGAAATGGGTTGGAGGACATCGGACAAAGGAGGCACGCGCCGTCCTGGGCGGCGTGGCAGTCGTTCTCGGGTTGGGGTTGTTGGCGGGGACCTGGCTTCAACTCCGCTATTGGAAAAACACGCGCAGTCTCTTTGCGCGCGCGGCGGAAGTCACCCGGCACAATGCGCGAGCCATCACCGTCCTGGGCAGCCTGCTGGCCAAGGAAGGCAAACTGTCGGAGGCGATGGGTCTCTACGCTGAGGCCCTGCGTTACAAGCCCGACAATCCCGAAGCCCATTTCTTCCTCGGCAACGCCCTCGATCAGCAGGGCAAACTCGATGAAGCTGTCGCCGAATACAGCCAGGCCCTGTGGTTCAAGCCGCTCCAGGAAAAGACGCGCCTGGCCCTCGGGGTTGCTCTCGCCAAACAAAAGCGATTCGAGGAGGCGGCGGGGCACTATCGGGCGGCGCTGGCCATCAATCCGGAATCGGCCATCGCGCACAACAACCTGGCGCGGCTCCTCCATACCCAGGGCCGGTTGGACGAAGCGATCGAACAGTATTCGGCGGCGCTGAAACTCGAACCCAGGCTGGCGCAGGCCCACAACAATCTTGGGGTCGTCCTGATCCAGAAAGGCCGCCTGACCGATGGGGCTGCCCACCTTCAGGAAGCTGCGCGGCTTAATCCCGCCGACGGCGAGTCACAGTACAATCTCGCCCTGGCGCTGAATCAGCAGGAGAAATGGGATCAGGCGGTGGCCATCTTTTCCCGGCTGGCTCCCGGCCGGCCAAATGATGCGAACCTGTATTACCAGTTCGGGCTGGCCCTGGCGCATCTGCAAAGAAGGCGCGAGGCGATGAGCCGCTACGCGCATGGCTTGCTGATCCAGCCGGATTTCCCGGACGCCCTCGACCGGTTGGCGTGGATTCTGTCCACCGCTCCCCAGGCTGAGTTTCGGAACGGCGAGGAGGCGGTCCAGATGGCGGAACGGGCATGCGAGTTGACGCGGCATAAACAGCCCCGGTTAGTGGCCACACTGGCGGCGGCGTACGCCGAAGCCGGGCGATTTCCCGAGGCGGTCAGCACCGCGGAACAAGCACGGAACCTTGCCGTCGGCGCGGGCCAAAAGGAGACGACGGTAGAATACAGCGCTTTGCTGGAAACCATCCGCTCGGGAACACCGTGGCGGGAAAGTCGCTGAGGCGTGAACTTCAGCCTTGGCCGCGAGCGAGCGCTATTACTCCCGGGTCTTCCAATCCCAGATAATGTCCGGGTTCTGGGGTTCGCTGGCGCCGGTGGGATTATTGGTCACATTGAAGATTTTGAAGTAGGCTGCATGCCCATCGGTGAAGTTGATGACCGTCCCGCCTTCGTGGCGCGTCCCGATGCTTCGATAACGGTTGGCGGGATTGACTGAATTGTATTGGGGCGAAGCGTTGACGGCTTCTGTCACCGGATTGAACACCACGTCAAACATGAGCACCGTGGACGAGGGCTTCTTCAGGTTCCCAAGCTTGGGCATCCAGTTGGGGTAAATCCCGCCGGCGGTCTTTGTCTTGAGATCGATGTTATAGGCAAAGCTGAAGAAACCGTATTGTCCCCCATTCGCCAGCTTCGTGTAATCACTGTCACTCATGGTTGCGCTGGGACAAAGCCAGATTTTCGAGCCGCTCTGGCGGCCTGGGAATGGAAACTTATTGCGCGGATCGCCCCCGGGGCGGTGGTAATAATCGCGATACGTGTTTTTATCGCCGATGTAAGACGCCGTAGCATTGAACCAGGCGTGCGGGTCATCCGGTGTGCCTGAAGTGTAACCCTCGGGGGCGTAGGCGCCATCCGGGCCCCAGATTCCGGTCGTGCCCATACCATCGTTCGGGAGGGTATCGTTGTTGTCGCCCGCGCACATGAACTGCGCCAACCCCCACTGTTTCATGTCGTTGGTGCAACTGATCCTCATAGCCTTGGACTTGGCCTTGGCCAGCGCCGGCAGCAGCAGAGCGGCGAGAATGGCAATGATGGCAATCACAACCAGCAACTCGATCAAGGTGAAAGCTAATCTCGGTTTGAACTGTCGTTTCATAGAGCAACTGGATGTCACTGTCGATTTTCCATCCTGCTAACGTTTACCACCTGCGCGCCGCTCAAGGCAAGGTTTTCTTTTGCTATTCGAGAGCCAAACCGGTGGCAAAAAGTGCCCCGGACGGCGAACGTCCGGGGCGCGTCGCTGATTAGAATCGGCGCGCCATTGTTACGGACTGGCGATCTTGTAGAACTTCTGGGTGCCAAGCAGCGCGTTGGGGTGCGTGTAGGTGCCGTTGGTCGTGTTAAAGGCCAGGCCGGTGACCAGCGGAACATAGGGACCGGCGATGTCATCAGCCGCCAGGACGCTATACGAATAGGCGCCGCGCGTGTCAGGGGTGTATGGCACCGCCGTCCAATTGAGGATAACGTCGCTGCCAGCGGTGATTGCCGTTGCCGTGACGGCCGGGGGCGGGTCGGTGACGATGTCTCCAATCCGCGTCACGTAGAGTTCGTAGCCCGAACTGGCATACGCGCCCGACTTGTATTGAGCCATAACACCCGTAATGGTCCAGGCGAAGCGGTTCGAAATGATCTGGCTGCGAACATCCGGATCCGTCGCACCAGGGAGATAGATCTGGAATGGCACGCTGCTGGATGAGTTGGTGACATAGAGCGACGTATTGCCGGCGCCGGTAGTCAAGGCGCCGGTGAACCCAACATTGGTGAGCATGACAATCTTGCCCTCGATGTTGGTTTCCATCAGACCCGCATTATTGGTGAGGCTCAGCGGCCCGAAAACCAGCGGAGCGGGCACCAAATTCGTATGTCCGACAATATAATAGAATTCATACGGGTTGGATATGTCGATGAGCAACTCGATCGAGTTATTATATGACGAGAGCGTGCCGGAGACGTTGACGATGTCACCCATCGTCGGCCGGAACGTCGCATCGCCGGTCACGAACAGGTTGAGGCCCCCGGTGGCGTCCTGAATGTAATACGAGGCGGTGACACCACCGGTGACATTGGTGTACATGGTGACCACGGCGTTTGAAATCGTATAGATGCCGGTGGTGTCGGTCACCTGCCAGGTGTTGGTATCCTCCAGGCTGCGAATGTAGGCGATGCTGACCGCGCGCGCCGGACTGACGGTAACCGCAACCACGGTGTTGGTGGTGCTGGGCGACACGGCGCCGCCACTCGTCACGACGAGCGAAAAGTTGCCGGAGTCATTGGTGCTCAGGCCGGTAACGGTCAGCGCGGGCGACTGCGCGCCAGACACGACGCTGCGATCGCTGGGATCGCCCGTCACGGGGTTGCCATTAACGAGCGGGGTGCCGTTGAAAGACCACAAGAAACTCAAGGGGCCGGTGCCGGAGGCGGCAGTTGTCAAAGTCAGTTTCCCCCCCACGCTCGCGCTGAGTGTGGCCGCCGGTTTTGAGGTGAAGAACGGCGAAGTCGGCGTTGTGTTCACTGAAATGTAGAAGCTGGTCCCGCTGAGGGCACCCTGGGTACCCGAAGCATTGGTCACGGCGCAGAAGTAATTTCCTGTGTGCGAGCCGGCCAGACTGGCTACCAAGTACGTCTGGCTGTTGCCGCCAACCGGATTGGTGACGCCGCCGGCAATCTGATACCATTGGTAGCTGAGGGCGCCGCCCCCGATGCTGCTGGCAAACACTTCCAAAAGGCCCGGATTGCCAGCATAATTGGTCACGGTATTGTAGTTGGTGGCGACGAGCACCGGACTGGTTGCTGCCGTGTTGGTCATCACGTCGGCGAAACTGAGACCGACCACGACATCGCGAATGTCCACCGTGCCGCCAGTCGTCCGCTGACGGAACAGCAGGCCGGCGAGACCATTGACCGCAGCGCCGGTGTCACTGGTGGGACCCGCCATGTTGGCGGTGTCGCTTTCGGAGGCGGGATTCACCCAGAGCGTGGCTGTGGCGTTGTCGATGTCATATTTCAGGACGAGCTGGTAATCGACATTCGCTACCGCATCAATCGCCGGAAACAGGATGCTCGGGAGGCCGCTCGGCGCGTCGGCTGCAGCATTGGCAATTCCCCATTGGAAGGTCTTCGACACCCTGGTGGTAAATGGATAGACATTCGTAGCGCCGATTTCCGAGATGCGGCCGCGGAAGTCAAAGCCGTTGGTGGCGGTCTGCGGAGGGTTGTTGGTGTCGGCATTATTGAAAGCCGCAAAATAAGTTCCCACGCCCGCGGCCGGAACATAGTTCGCGTTGGCAATAAAGCTGGCCCACAGAATGGTGCCCGAGCCGGTATAGTAAACATTGGTGGTGGCCGGATCAAACAGCCGCATGATGTACTGCGAGTTGAGCCCGTTGATTCTCAGGTGTTTGCCGTTCACGGCCGCACCCGAGGTGTAGGTGTTCGTTATGACTAGCGCATCGGTCGCCGTGGCCGACCCGGGCGCATGGGGGAACCAGAGGCCGCCGGAGTTGGTCGTTATGCAGCCGCCGGGATAATTCGTGATGACATCATACCAAATCGGCGCGGCGGACGCGCCGGCGGCGGCCAGAGATAGCAATAGTGAGGCGAGCAGGGTCTTTCTCATACAATCAGTTGTGTTCGATACTTTGCCGTTTACCGGCCCGAAACTTCCCGCCGCCGAAAACAATCGGCAAGCCCTTTCGGATTCGGTGTCAGGCACTACGTTAACTTCTTTCGCAGCTTAAGAATTTGCGCGCTGAAATACAACAGTTTTCCAGGCTAAGTTATTAACAATCTGATGACAATTGGGTGACAATTCGGTGACAAGACGCTCGATGGCCTCAGAATTGCCGAATCCACAGATTTGTAGCCGCCGGCGGCGAGGCAAGCGCGACGAGGCAAAAAGCTCCTTTTGGAGCGGCATGTTTATAGCCAGAGATGCCACCGGGTCCGCCAAGCTCCAGCGGAGCGGCATGGGTTGGCGTTGACGGCCCCACCACTGAAGGGCTGTGGGATGCAAAATGCCATTCATGCCGCTCCAAAAGGAGCTTGGCCGAGCATCCGGGGTGGGCGTTACTATAAACATGGCGCTCCTAACGGAGCTGGGAACTCGGAGAGTTGGTTCATGGGTTTGGGATTGAACAGGAGGAAACGGAGATAACGGAGAAATAGATATGCCTTTGCCTGAATCGGGCAGGCGCTTATGTTGGCCTTCCATCTCTGATCCCTCGGTTATCCACCTGTGGCGGCCAAGATGGCCGAAGAACTCAATGCCACGGAAACCATCTTTCCAGGCACCAAACTGCATAACGTGTTCAAATTGGTATCAGGTTGAAATCCTGTGGGGATCCGCCCACGGCGGCGGTTTTCGTTTGCGAAGCCTTTTTGCGTGGAGGATACTTTCTGATCTCTAATTCTGACGCTTGTGAATTTAGCGCGATACATCATTTTGTGGTTCTGGCTGCTGTTGCCCTTGTTTTCCGGGGTCGGGGCACCGGGAGAAGCTTGGCCGATGTTTCGCGGCGGGCCGGCGTTGGCGGGCGTCGCCGGAGGCAGCCTGCCGGCAGGGTTGGAGCTGCTCTGGACTTTCAAAGCGGCCGGCCCGGTTAAATCCTCGGCCGCCATCGTCCAGGAGCGGGTGTTCATCGGGTCAGACGACAACAACGTCTATGCGCTCAGGCTCGCGGATGGCAAGAAAGTCTGGGCCTTCAAAACAGGCGGCGGGGTCGAATCCTCCCCACTTGTTCTGGCCGGCAAGGTGTTTGTGGGTTCGAGCGACGGTTTCCTTTACGCATTGGACGCCCAGACCGGCAAGCTGCTGTGGAAGTACGAGACGGGCGACAAAATCCTTGGCGCGCCGAATTGGGAAAGGACGGGTGAGCGGACGGCGGTCCTGGTGGGCAGCTACGATTTCAAGCTGCATTGCGTGGATGCCGTCAGCGGCAAGAGCAACTGGGTCTATGAGACGGGCAATTACATCAATGGCTCGCCCGCCGTCGAGAATGGACAAGCTGTTTTTGGCGGGTGCGACGGGTTGTTGCACGTCATCTCGCTGGCGAACGGTACCCAGGTGAAAGAGGTGGAGGCAGGGGCATATATTGCCGGGTCGGTGGCGCTGGCAGACGGTCGCGCGTATTTCGGTCAGTACGAAAACGAGTTTCTTTGCGCCGACCTGAAGGAAGGGAAGAAGGTATGGGCCTTCAAGGACCGCAATTTCCCGTATTTCTCTTCGCCGGCGCTGACAAAAGATTTCGTCGTGTTCGGCGGGCGGGACAAACTGCTGCACTGCGTCAAGCGGGCGGATGGCAAAGCCGTATGGGGTTTCCCGACGCGCGGCAAGGTGGACAGTTCGCCCGTGATCTGCGGCGACAAGGTGATCGTGGGGTCGGACGACGGGCGGGTTTACCTCGTGGCGCTCGATACGGGCAAAGAGCTTTGGTCTTATGAAATTGGCCAGCCGGTGCAGAGTTCGGCGGCGGTAGCGGGAGGAAAGGTGGTGATTGGGGGGGATGATGGCAATGTGTATTGTTTTGGAGGAAGGCGTGCGGGCCAAGTTAAATGAGTTACAGGGCATAGGTTAACTTGAACATCTTCCAACTCACTCCCGGCGCCGGCGCCATGTTCTGCGGGAATTGCCTTCGGGACAACGCGCTGGTGACGGCGTTGCGCAATATGGGGCATCAGGTGCTCATGCTGCCGCTGTACCTGCCATTGACGCTGGACGAGGAAGACCAGAGCGCTGGCCGTCCGATCTTCTACAGCGGCATCAACGTCTATCTGGACCAAAAATCAGCGCTGTTCCGCGGCGCACCGGGCTGGTTTCGCGATCTGTTTGCTTCGCGACGACTGCTGCATTGGGCGGCGGGCAAAGCAGCCAAAACCCGGGCGCAGGATTTAGGCGAGGTGACGCTTTCCATGCTGCGCGGAGAGGCCGGCAATCAGGCGCGCCAACTCGCCGAGCTGATTGCCTGGCTCAAGACCCAGCCAAAGCCGGACGTGATTTGTTTGTCCAACGCCTTGCTGATCGGCATGGCTCGCCAACTCAAAACCGAACTGGGCGCCGCGCTCGTGTGTACGTTGCAAGGCGAAGATTATTTCCTGGATCTCTTGCCCGAATCACACCGTGCGGCCTGTTGGAAAACCTTGGCGGAGCGGGCAGCGGAGGTGGACCTGTTCATCGCACCCAGCCGTTATTTCGGCGATTTGATGCGCGAGCGGCTCGGCTTGCCTCCGAACCGCGTGTGCGTGATCCATAACGGCATCAACCTGGACGGATACGACCGCCAGGGGCGAAGTGCGAAATCCGAAGTCCTCTCGACCCTCGACCCTCGACCCTCGTCACCTGCCCTGGGTTTCTTCGCCCGAATGTGCCGGGAGAAGGGCCTGGACACCTTGGTCGAAGCCTACATCGTGTTGCGGCAGCGTGGACGCGTCAAGGGTCTCAAGCTGCGGATCGGCGGCAGTTGCGGGCCGGCAGACAAACCGTTCGTGGATGCCTTGCGCCGGCAGTTGCAGACAAGCGGCTTGTTGGACGAAGTGGAGTTCCATCCAAATCTCGACCGGGCGGGCAAGCTCGAGTTCCTGCGCGCGCTTTCCGTCTTTTCCGTTCCGGCGCGTTACGGTGAGGCTTTCGGGTTGTATGTGGTCGAGGCGCTGGCGGCGGGTGTGCCGGTGGTCCAACCCCGGCAGGGCGCTTTTCCCGAATTGATTGACGCGACCGGCGGAGGCCTCTTATGCGCCGCGGGCGATCCGAATGCCCTGGCCGATGCGATCGAAGAGTTGCTCCTGAATCCCAGCCGGGCCCGGGCGCTGGGCGAAGCCGGCCGGCTAGCCGTGTTCGAGAGATTTAGCGCAGAAGCGATGGCGCAAGCCACGCTGCAAGAATTGCGCCGACAGTTGTTGGTTGCTTGAATCCGCCCTATCGGAAACTGTTTGAGGATGCCGAGCGCGGCAGCGATTGTACTTGCGTTTATGGCTCGTTTGCGATCACCCCAACAAAGAACGCGGAATTGACCGTTCGTGGGGGTGGGTGAAGACGCTGGTCATTGCGCGGCCGGCACCTGCAGCACGTTTCCGTGCGGGCGCGTTCCCACCAGTTGACCGTCGCGACTCACTTCAAAGCCTGTTGGCGTGAGGGTTACGTCGTACGTATGCCCGCGCATCCGGAAGTTCCGCAGCCGCGCCGTGCCCAGTTCGGGGTTCCACGCCGGCTGGACGCGCAGGCTGCCGTCCACTTGCGGTTGCAGACCGAACACGCCGAACCACACTGCTTCCAGCCCCGCGCCCGCCGAAATCTCCGTCGGCATGGACGAATGGTCCTGAGAGGCCCGGTCAGTGCGCGGGTTCTGTGGGATGTACGGAAAGAACTCCACGTAGCGGCTGAAGCGTCGCAGCACGTCCCAGCCCAGCAACGGCTGGCCAATCCGGTAAAGATTCCGCGCGATGCGCAGCGGCATGCCCGCATACTGGCCGCCGCCGCCCCAATCGGAATCAATCCGGTCCCAACGCACCAGGTCGCGGCGCGCGATGGAGTAAAAGCCATAGCGTCCCAGAAACTCGCCCTCGCGAATGTGCGAGACCAGCGCCCCCTCCTGTTCGGCAGATAGCACGCCGGTGCCCAACAGATCGAACAGGTGGTAGGTCCACACCGGCTCACGGGTGCCGTCGGGATAGAGGTTGTCGAACCAGCCTTCCTCCACGTTCCACAGCTTGGCCTGCATCTCCCGGTGGGTCTGTTCTGCCCAGCTCACGAATTTCACGACGTCAGGATCGTTGAAGTGCTTCGCCCAGCGGGCCATCCACCGGTAGTACTTCACAGCCAGCCCATTGACCACGGGGATAATGTGGTTGTAGCCGTCGGTGCGAAGCTCGATGCTCTCCTCGGCACTGGGGCCGATGTCGATCAAGCCGTCAGGCCGTCCATAGTGGTCGTGGAGTCGCGCGGCCCAACGTTTGAGCCATTCATACACTGTCGCATCACCGATCCGTTCGTTAAAAACATCGTCCCGGCCGGTCTGGGTGACGTAGGCCTCGACCATCGTCTGCAAGGCGAAAGGCTCCTGCATGTATAACCCACCCCAGCGGGCACCATACCAGCCGACGTAAGTCTTTTCCATCTTCACTTCCCGCAGTCCGGTGACCACCGCGAGCTTGAGGCTCTCAGGGTCGAGCATGGCGATGAGGTCCGAGGCGAACGAAGTGTCCCAGGTGATGGTGAAAACCCAGGTGCCCACGGACCAGAACGGGTTGGCCACGAAGTTGGTGCGCTCCCAGCGGCACATGAGGACAGTCTGAAGGCAGCGCCGGTAGAAGTCGTCGAGCTGCGGACAATCCGTTTGCAGCGACGCGACGCGCCCGGAAGCCCAACGCAGTCGGTCGCGCACCTTGGCCTGTGCTGTGTCCATGCGGGCAGCGATCCCGAGGTCGTGCAGGTCGGGCAACGGTTTGCTGCCGGCCACCATTTTCACCGCGAAAACAAGGATCTGCGTCTCGCCCGCTGGAAGAGTGACTTCGAACCCTTTCTCGACGCGCGTCGCATGAGCCGAGCATACCCGAACGGCGAGTTGCTCGCTGGCGATGGTGAATGGGTCTGGGCGCGCGACTTTCGAGGCACCTTTGCCATCAAACACCGCCAACTGGGCGGCGACCTGCTCCGGAACGAGCGTGAGCGTGAGGGGCAACTTGGTGCGATTGCGCAGTTCGATCTTAAGAAAGACTTCGTCTTCGGTGGCCGAAACGGCGGTCCACGTTCTGATCGCAAAGGAGACCCAGCGATCTCCGTGTTTCTTATGGTAAGTGCCGGTGCGGGAATCGACGTCGGGTTGCCAGACTTCGTCCTGGGTCACCAGCACCATGGCAAAACCCGGACGCAAGTTTGAGCCAAGCGGATCGCTGCCCGTCCCGGTTTCTTTCCACTGCTTCCACATGGCCGGCACGTCGTCGCGGATGAATGTGCCGCTGGCGTTGTCGAGGAAATTGAAGTGAAAGTCGTAGCCCCGGAGGTCCACCGGCGGAAACACAGGCCAGCCAAAGCCGGTCAGGCTGTTTTCCTTCACGTGAACGAAACCGCGGCCATTGAACAGAATGACCTGCGGGTCTTCCAAGTTCATCTGCTCGCGCGGCATCGCCAGCATTTCGGGGGTGAGCACCAGCTTCGCCTGGTCATCACGGACCAGCCCATTGCTCGAAGGGGGATGAACCCCGGACTTGGCGTCCGCCGAGGTCGTGGTTCCAATCGTTAAGAGCAGAGCAAGATGAATGAGGAGACACATGCCCAGTTGTCGTCGCATCCAGACCGGGGCCGGGCTTGCTGTTGGTTTTGTTCGCGGCAGCGCCATCGCACGGGTGAATGAGGTTAAGTATTCCTCGAGTGTTCGCCTCATAGCACTGTTGTTTGCCCGGTTTTTACGATTGGATAACGCCCGTGCGCATCGGACATGACCGGCGGACTTGAATCCTTCGTCATCGAGTCGAGGTCGGGATTTCCTTCGGAGGCGAGATGAACTGCCAGGGGGTCCAACTCCTGCAGGAACCTCATCCCGATCCCGTGATAGTTGGCGCCGGTGAGCGTCACCACGTTAGTCCTGAGCCCAACCTCGAAAAGTCCGCCTTGGCTAAACAACGATTTCATTCCTGGCGAAGTCAAATTTTACCACCTTGTCTTTCAGCAGGCTGAGCATCGCCATGTTTAACGCCGCCTGGACGTGGAGGCCGAACTCGACGTCGCTGACCGGCTTCTCGCGCGTGCGCACGCATTTGATGAAATTCTGCCAGTGCGCTGCCGTTGTATCGCTCTTTTGCATGGGAAACACCTGCCGTTCTCCCTTGCGAGGGACAACGGTGACGGCGTCAATGCCCACGTTCCACTCGCCGGGGTTTTGCAGCGTGAGTGTGCCCTCGTCGCCGTGAATCGCGGGTTCGGTGACGTAGTCGTTGGCCAGAGTGGAAACTACGACCACCGACAGCTTCTCGGGATAGTCGAGACACATGTTGAAGGTGTCCGGAACCTCGCGGTCGTAGGTCGTGTACTTGAAGATGCCGCCCGAGGCCACGGCGCGCGAGGGAAACCTCAGCCCGATGGCGCTGGCGAATGGCGTGAATAAATGCGGCAGCAGATCGGTGCAAGGTCCGCCGGCGTAGTCCAGGTATTTCCGCCAACTGAAGAAGCGCTGAACGCTGAACGGTACTTTCGGCGCATCGCCCAGAAACGCCTCCCAGTCGAGGTCCGGCCCCGGCAGCGCTGAGGGATCGATGATCGGCATGCGTTCGCCCCAGTCGCCATACCGATAAAACCCTGCGTTGACCAATTGCACCCGGCCGATGGCGCCTTGCTGAACCAGTGCCTTCACCTTTTGCCATGCCGGGCTGGAGTTGCCCTGGTTGCCGATCTGCACCACGCGCTTCAGCTTCGCTGTTTCTTCGCAAAACTGCTTGCTCAGGGTGAACTGCGTCCAATGGCCCATCGGTTTCTCGCAATAGACATCTTTGCCCGCGCGAATGGCATCGATCGCTTGCGGCACGTGCAAGCGGTCGGGCGTAGCGATGCAAACCACATCGACGTTTGGGTCCGCCAACAACTCGGCATGCTTCATATACGCTTTGGCGGAGCTCGCCTTGGCCGCTTCGTCCAAGCGGTAACGGAAGACATCGTTGACAGCCACGATTTTGAGGTTTTCCCCCGCTTGGATCAGCTTTTGGACCGTAGCCATGTGGCTGGATCCCCGGCCGCCGACTCCGATGAAACCGATCCCGATGCGGTCGTTGGCGCCGATGACTTTGCCGCGTGAAACAAACGGCGCGGCCACTGCGGCGGCGGTGGCATATTTCATGGTGAGGCCGATAAAATCGCGGCGGCTTAGGGCGGAAGAAAGCGGCGTTGGTGCTTTTGATGAGTTAGTCATGCTTTGGTTCGTAGGTTAAAAGTAGATTGATAGAAGCACAAATGGAAATAGAGTTTTATTGTCCGCCGGCCGCCGGGTCCAGCCAGGGTGTCCCGGACCAATACCACACGGAAAACCTGAGTGATTCGGCATGGCCATCCACGAAAGCAACCACGCTTCGGGAACTGGGGCGAGTTTTTGACTGTAATCGAGTTGGCTCGGGCTATACTCCAAGGGTCATGCGAAATGAATTCACACATGGCTGATCCCTCCAAAGGGCGGCACGAGAACTCGCGTCCGGCGGTTTTCTCCAGCATGGGTGAGATGTATCACGCCGATCTGACCCCGGGCGAGTACCTCGTCCATTGTTCGCGTCGTGACGCCGGATGCTTTTGTATCGCTGCTCAACCGCAACGTCGGCAAAAATCGGGCGCACATTGCAGCGCCCGATTCCGTGGTTTCCTTTTGCCCCCGCTCAGCGGTTCTTACGTGTTCTGGATCGATCCGGAGGCACGACTGGCCTCGCCCAATGCCGATCTCCAATAGGCCATGCTCCCGCAAAGCTTGAGAGAATTCGCCAGCCAGGTCCACGGCCAACTCTTCGGTCACATCCTGCCGTTTTGGACCGGACCTGCGGTGGACCACGAGCAAGGCGGCTGGCTGGCCTGGATGTCGAATGATTTGAGGGTGGACCGTTCGCAGCCCAAGGGCCTCATCCTCAATAGCCGCATCCTGTGGGCATTCTCGGCCGCTTATCGTGCCCAACCCCAGCCGCTTTACCGGGAAATGGCCAACCGCGCTTTTGATGTGGTGATGAAGGGATTTTGGGATCCTAAATATGGAGGTGCCTTTTGGCAGATCGACGGTGAGGGGCGCGTTCAGGATGACTCGAAGAAAACCTATGGCCAGGCCTTTTACATTTACGCACTCGCCGAATTTGGCCAGGCGTTCGGTGGGTCCGTCGCGTTGGACAGGGCGAAGGAGTTATTTGAGCTGATCGAGCGCCATACACATGACCCACAGTCGGGTGGCTATTTGGAAATGCGCCGGCGTGACTGGTCCGAAGCGGCGGATGTGCGGCTCAGCGACAAAGACATGAACGAGAAGAAGTCGATGAACAACCATCTTCACGTTCTGGAGGCTTGCACCAACCTTTATCGCGTCTGGAAGGAGCCGCGCGTCGAGCGGCGGTTGCGCGAGCTTATCGACCTGTTCGAGACGCGCATCCTCGACCCCCATAGCGGGCATTTGCAGCACTTTTTCGACGAGCAATGGCATGTGCGCTCGGACACTTACACCTTCGGCCATGACATCGAAGGAAGCTGGCTGTTGTGGGAGGCGGCCGAAGTGCTCGGAGACACAGCGCTGCTCCGGCGCCTGCGGCATGTGGTTCTGCGAATGGCGGAAGTTGTGCTTTCGGAAGGTATCGATACCGACGGCGCGCTTTGTTACGAAGGCAAAGCCGGAAGAATCATCGACCCGCGCAAGGAATGCTGGCCACAGGCCGAGGCGATAGTCGGCTTCATCAACGCCTTCCAGCTCTCGGACGATGCGAAATATCTCGAAGCGGCTCGCCGCGTCTGGAGCTACCTTGAGCAACACCTCGTTGACCGTATCCACGGCGAATGGTTCTGGCGTATCAACGCCGATGGCCGCCCAGCCCAGGATTTGCCAAAAGTCAGCGAATGGAAAGGCCCTTATCACGGCTCGCGGGCCTGCCTCGAAACGTTGCGCCGCCTGAAACAAATCGACCCAACTCAATCCTTATGAATAAAAAGAACTTCGACTCGAAACTCAAGCAACTCGAACAGCAACACCGAAAGCTGGCGCAACGGCCAAACCCCAAACAAAAGGAGGGCAATGGCATCTTCGATCGCTACCGCTTCCCGGTCTTGACTGCCGATCATACGCCGTTGTCCTGGCGTTACGATTTCGACCACGCCACCAACCCGCATCTGATGACCCGGCTCGGCATCAACAGCGTCTTCAACGTCGGCGCGATGGAATGGAATGGAAACATCCTCCTGATGGCGCGCGTCGAAGGCTGGGACCGCAAGTCCTTCTTCGCCGTCGCCGAAAGCAAAAGCGGCGTGGACCGGTTCCAGTTTTGGGATTACCCGGTGCGCCTGCCGGACTTCGAGACCCAGGAAACCAATGTCTATGACATGCGTCTGGTCCGCCACGAGGACGGCTGGATTTACGGCCTCTTTTGCGCCGAGCGGCACGATGACTCCCGCCCGGGAGATCTCTCCGCCGCCATTGCCCGCTGCGGCATCGCCCGCACCAGGGATCTCGTTGCCTGGGAGCGCCTGCCCGACCTCAAGACGAATTCGCTGCACCAGCGCAACTGCGTCCTGCACCCCGAATTCGTCAACCGCATGTATGCCTTCTACACGCGCCCCATGACCGATTTCGCCGCCACCGGCGCCGGCGACGGCATCGGCTGGGGCTTGTGCGAAGACATCGCGAACGCCTCGATTGACCAGGAACAAATCATCGACCCGCGCGCCTACCACACGATCAATGAAGGAAAGAACGGCCTCGGCCCGGCTCCCATCAAAACGAAGGAAGGTTGGTTGCACCTCGCTCACGGAGTCCGCAACACCGCGGCAGGCATGCGTTACGTGCTATACCTGTTCCTGTGCGATCTTCAGCATCCTGCCAAACTCCTGAAGAAGCCCGGTGGCTATTTGCTCGCGCCTGAAGCCGAGGAACGCGTGGGTGACGTATCGAATGTTGTGTTCGCCAATGGTTGGGTCGCGCGTCCCAACGGCGACGTTTTTATCTACTACGGCTCCTCGGACACCCGCACCCATGTCGCCACCACCACGGTTGACCAGTTGCTCGATTACGTCCTGAGCACGCCAGAGGACGCAATGCGATCTTCCCTTTGTGTGCAGCAACGATGTCGGCTGATCGAACGAAATCTGCGCCTTGCCGCAAAAGTGCGTCGGTTGCGAAAACCGCTCTGAATCGCCCCCATGTCCGTGCGAAACGATCGTGATCCCTGATCGACGTGCTTACCCGTTGGGACCGGGATGGAACCTCGAATCCGGGCTGTCAGGGACGTGTTTCAGCGGCGACGGCCTTGACACTTTCGGCAATTTTCATGGCATCTTTGCGCGCCATTCCATTGACCTGGAAAATCGCCTGGACGTCGGCGATGATAGCCTGCATCTGCGCCGGCTGAATATTCGCCGGGTTAAGCGCGGCCGCCAAGTCGGTCAGCAGGCGATTGCGGTCTGTATCCGGCAGAGGCTTCTGGAGAAAAGCGGCTGATAAATCTTCCGCCAAACCAGCAACCGTCGCCTGGGAAGGCTTCTTCGCGCCCTGAGCAGTGGCCAGTATGTCCTTGGCAAGCTGCTGCTTTTGCGCTGCGGTGACCGGGGAATTCGGTTGGATGGCCGCAAGGTCGGTCCGCACCCGGGCGAGACTCTGTTGCACCGGGGTTACAGCGGCGGATGTGGCGGACGGAGTGGCTGCCGGACTCGGCCGCGTCGATTGGCTGGGCGGTGTCACCCCTTGCCGGACGTTATTTTGGCTGTTGATTTCCCTGGCGCGTTGCTTGATGATCATATCAGCTTGGGCAAACGCGCTGGTGGCGAGAAGGGTGCTGAAACCGATCAGGGCCAGGCTGATTTTCATCGATTCAGAAGGTTGATGCCCGGCTAATGTCCAGCAGTCACCGGACTTCCTTTGCGCAATACGGAAAGGTAATCCACCAGAATATGTTCAGTTTCCGTCAGGGGCGCATCCTGTGCCGCTGGTTTCTCTTCGTCCGTCTCGTCTATGCTATCTTCCGAGGCGGAGTTGCCGGTGGCAACCGCGGCTGAATTCCTGCCGGCGCCAGAAACACCAGTTGCCCCGCGAATCGAAAGATTCGCCAACGCCGCGTTGGTCTTGGCGACCGGCGGTGGCAGCCCCGGCAGATCCACCTGCTTCAGTGTCAGCTCGTATATCTTTTCCGTCGGTTCCGGCCGCGCCAAACGTTCTTTGTCCCGCGCTTTGATGCGCTCGTCCAACTGCTGATTTTCCTTGAGCCGCACTTTCTCGTTGAGCGAGAGGGTCTTGTCGGCTTGCTGTTTCTTGAATCGCTCCATGTCCTCGCGCACGTAGGCAAACTCCTTATCCGCCGCAACGCGCTCGGCCGAGTGTTTGCGCAGGTCCGTCAAATAAGGCTCAACGAGGTTCAAGTGGTCAAACTTTGCGCTGGGGATTTCGTCCCACACCAGCGGGTTTTCCAGCGCGCGTTCACCAATGTCCTTCGATTCGTTCGCCACCGACGGCAGGATGATGTCGGGAACAACGCCCCGCAACTGCGTGGACGCACCGCTGGGACGATAGAATTTCTTGATCGTCATCTTCAAGGCACCGGGATCGTTGGTCAGCGACTTGTTCGCCAGATTCATGTATGGCCGCAACTGGTTCACGCTTTGAACAGTGCCTTTGCCGTGGGTCGAGATGTCGCCGACGACCAAAGCCCGGCCATAATCCTGCAACGCCCCAGCCACAATTTCCGACGCCGATGCGCTGCCGCGGCTCGTCAGCACCACGAGTGGGCCGTCGTAGAGCACCGTAGGATCCTCGTCTTTGGCTTCCTGCACCGAATCGCCTTCTTTGACCAGGACGACCGGACCGGTCTTGATAAACAAGCCCGTAAGTTTGATTGCCTCTTCCAGCGAGCCGCCCCCATTGCGGCGCAAATCCAAAATCACCCCGGCGACGTTTTCCTGCTTCAGCTTCGTGAGCAGCCGCGCCACATCGACCGTCGTGCTTTTCGGTTCCGGCTTGTCTTTGGACCCCGAGGTGTCAAACGTGGCGTAAAAGGAGGGCAGATCGATCACCCCGATCCGGAGGGTTCCCCCGTGACCGTCCGACGATTCGATGATCTTAGCCTTTGCCGCCGATTCTTCCAGCGGGATTTCATCGCGGATAATGGAGACGACCGTCCGGCTGGAAGCATCCGCCGCCGCGGGAATAATGGTCAGCCGCACTTCGGTCCCCTTGGGTCCGCGAATGAGCTGGACGGCCTTGTTGAGGCTCATCTCCACGATATCCACGGGCGGCTGATTGCTTTGGGCGACGGCGACGATGCGGTCGTTTTCCTTGATCTTCTGGCCCTTGATCGCCGGTCCTCCAGGCAGCAGCCGGCGAATCCGACAATAACCATCCTCGGAGACCAATTCCGCGCCGATGCCGAATAGACTGAGGTTCATGCTGATGGAAAACTGCTCCAACTGCGCGCGGCCAAGGTAATCCGAGTGCGGGTCGTACACGCGGGCCAGCGCGGTGAGATAAGTCTGGAGGACATCCTCGTTATTCCAATCCGTGAAAAACCGCAGGTTGCGGTGATACCGATGGGAGAGCGTCTCGATGATCTCTTCGGCTTCTGTTTTCTTTGGCGTCGCAAGAGCGGCGCCATTGGTTGCCCCGGAGCCGCGCGCCGCGGTTTCGACCCGCGGCGGATTCTGCTTCGCCCCAGCGCCAGCGCCGGATTCGATCATCTTGTCATGCAACGCCTGGCGAAGACGATCGTAGGTGGCAGGGTCAAGCGCGCCGGTCTGGGCTTCATTCGGGAACTCCGAAGTCTTGCCCGGGGCGCTTGTCCCGGTGGTCGGCGTTTTCTTCTTCGCCGCCAACGTGGCAGCCTTTTTCCGGGCGCCAAGCTTGCCCAGTCTTTCCTGCAAGTACTCGAACCGCAACTGTTCCCGCCAAAGCTGCTTCGCCTCTTCAATATCCTTGGGATAAGGCAGTCCTTTGCGGTTGAACGTAACCCGCTCGTCCGTATTGAACGTGAACTTCTCGTTCTTCAGCAGTTGGTCCACGTAAGCGGTCCGTTGTTCCAGCCGCTCGACGTAACGGTTGAAGATTTCGCAAGCCGGTGTCGTGTCACCCACCCGGCGCTCGGTAATCGTCAGATGATCGAGATTCGTCCGGTAATGATCAAACTCCGCAATGTCGGCCTGGGTGAACACACGGTGTTGCGGATCAAACGTCTCCAGGTAAAGGTCCAAGAACTTGCTGGACAGCGAGGCGTCGAACGGCAGCTTCAGGTAATGGTTGTGCTCGAGCATCGACGCGGCAAGGAATGCGATCCGGCCATCGATGATGCCAGGCGTCACCGGGTGAAAGGAATTGGTGGACTTGTCAGAACTTGCGGCTGCCACGACATCGCTGTCCGGCGCGCGAACGGCGGACTCAGCGGAGCGCAACGGCAGAACCAACTGCCCACTCAGGAGGAGCAACAGTACTCTTGCAACAAAACGTTCAATCATGATCTTCTAGTGCCTAACAATAGCACAACTTAGACGCACCGCAGCAAGAACTGTTCACAGCTAACCGGACGTGCCCGGCAGGCGCATCGAGGCTATCTGGTGCTCCACCCACGCCCGCGCCTCCGCCTTCGTCTTGAGTTCATCCTGCAACTGCTTCTCCCGAATTGTGGCCAGCAATGCGCCCAACGCCGGGCCAGGCACCATCCCTAACGTGATCAGCTCGTCTCCGGTCAATAAGGGCGGACGGATTTGCGGCTGCCGCTCCAGTTCTTTGGCTTGGCAAACGAGATAATCGTAGATTTCGAGCCGGCCATGCGCGCCAAGACAATCGAGCCGGTGCAACTCCAGTTCGAGCGGAAACGTCGGACGCAGCAACAGTCGGCGCAAGGTGGATTTGCGCATCTCCAAGGCATCCTTGAATTGCATGTGGCAGCGCACCGCTTGGACGATCTCTTCGATTTGCCTCCGAGGGAAGCGGAGTCGTTCGAGAATATCCCCGGCCATTTCCGCACCGATCTTTTCGTGCCCGTAAAAATGGATGCTGCCCGCCTGAGGGTCGGCCGAAGCGGTCACCGGCTTGGCCACGTCATGCAGCAAAACTGCCCATGGCAACGCCGGAGCTGCGTCAGGCGGCAGTTGATCGAGCATCGACCGCAGGTGGTTGAACACAGAGCCTTCGGGATGGAAGTCTGGCGATTGCTCGCAGGTGATGGTGGCCGCGATTTCCGGAATCAACTGTTCGAGCAAACCGCTCTCACGAAGCAATTCCAACCCCAGCCCGGCGTGCGGCGGACGGAACAGCTTGAGCAATTCGTCGCGAATGCGCTCGGCGCTGATGCCTTTAATCCTCGATGCGCTGGCTTTGAGCGCATCGAAGGTTCCAGCCTCAATTTGGAAGCCCAGTTGCGCCGCAAAACGCACCGCTCGCAGCAATCGCAAATGGTCCTCGGCGAACCGGTCAGCCGGCGCGCCAATCGTGCGAATGAGCTTGGCGCCCAAATCCGCTTTGCCACCGACCCAGTCGTGCAACCTCCCCCGCACCGGATCGTAGAACAAGCCGTTGACGGTGAAATCACGCCGCCGGGCGTCTGCCCGGGCATCGCCAAAGATAATCTGCTCCGGATGACGGCCATCCCGATAATCAGCTTCCGCCCGAAACGTGGCGACCTGAAACTGGTGGCGACGTTCCACAACCACCAGCACGCCGAATTTTCGTCCGACGGCGAGCGTGCGCTTGAAAAGCGCCTCGATCTGCTCCGGCAGCGCCGCGGTGACGATGTCATAATCGGCCGGTTGCCGGTGGAGCAGAAAATCACGCACACAGCCGCCGACCCAGAAAGCCGCGAAACCCGCCTCCTGCAAGCGGCGAACGATTTCGGCGGCCGTGTCGCGCAGAGGTGTGCCCCGAGGCTTAGTCATCCCCCCAAACCCGCTTGATATGCTCGACTCCGCTCTTCACCTCTTCGACGGTCAACGATGGACTCAGTTCAAATACCTTGATGTGCTCAGGTTTGATCAGCGGCTTCAGCGCGGCAAAATCAATCGTGCCGGTCCCCGGCGCACAGTGGTCGCGACCCGGCGGTTGCACGTCGTGGATGTGCAAGCCGAACAGCCGGTCGCGCAATGATTCCAATTGCATCGCGTGATGGAGGAACCCGAGGTTTTCCTTGATCTGCGCGTGGCCTGTGTCGTGCCAATAGACCATGTTCGGGCTGGAGAGCTCGCGGAAAAGGAATTGAAAATCGCTGTCGAGCGGCAGCTCTTCGAGCGCCTGACGGTTCTCCGCCCCCAGCTTGATGCCGCGCGATTCCGCCTCCGGCAGCAGCTTCTTCAGAAGTTCATTGACCCGCTCGACGAACGGTCCCTTCTTGGCTTCCCGCTTTTCATCCACTTCGGTGCAGAGCTTGGCGTATTTGGGAATCTCCTTCTGCCCGCGAACGATCATCCCCAGCAGTTTCTCATTGTAATCCTTCATTTCAATGCTCCCCAAGTGCAGCACCACGGCTTGGGCCTTGACGCGGGTCGCGAAATCAAGGGTCTTCATCGTGTAACGCTCGGCCATTTCCCGCTCGCGCAGCCGTTCCGCCGAAAATTGGTAGAGATTGGGCGCGGCGTAAGTAACCCCGATGGGCAGCGGACAAAAGTTGTGCAAACTGGAAATCCGAATCTCGCCCGCATCGACAGCCTCCAGGATACCCGGCAACAGGCTGATTCGGGTGCCGTGGCTCAGTTCGGCGTAACCGAAACCTAGCTCGCGAATCTCGCGCAACATGGCCCGGCCATCGGTGTGCCGATGCGAATTCCAACACGTGGACAATGAATACATAAGTGCAAGGAAGTGATGGAGAGATCAAGTATTGGAGTGCCGGCGGGAGGAGTGGTCGGCGGCATTTTGACCCTCCTCTGCTCCAACACTCTCGCGCTTCGCTGATTGGTCAGCCGGATGCAGCAATCCGACCGCTCCCGGCAATAAGGGCCGCGTTTACATCAGCAGGCTCGCGTTTCTTAAGCTTAATTCCATTCAAAACTCTTTTATTTCCTCTCCAAAGACCATGCGGCGAGCGCACAGCCTTCATGGCCGACGCTCCAGTCCGGATGCAGGGTATCTCACCCTGCACCGTTGTCAACCGGCGAACCGGCGAAACCTGGGTTGAAGCAGGGCGAATTCAAGAAATCGTAGCGCAGGTTTTCCAACCTGCCGTATCGCCGACTTTCAGTCGGCAGACCGTCCGAAGCTTCTCCGCTGTGTACCCTCCATCCTTGGCCACATTGGCCTGGTGCATTGGGCTGCTCGGAAGTTGCCGATTGACGCCCAGGGTCAATCTGGTGGAAGGTAGCTCCTGTTTATGGAGAAAATTCGACGCGCATTGCTTTCGGTTTCGAACAAAACGGAGCTCGTGCCCCTGGCACGGATGCTGGCGGAGAGAGGTGTGGAGTTAATATCCACCGGCGGCACGGCCAGGAATTTGCGAGAGGCTGGACTGATGGTCACCGACCTGAGTGCTTATACGGGGTTTCCGGAAATGCTCGATGGTCGAGTGAAAACGTTACACCCAAAAGTCCACGGAGGTCTCCTGTATGTCCGCGGGAATGAAGATCATGAGGCAGCGGTCCTGGCACACGGGATCCAATCGATCGACCTCGTAGTCGTGAATCTCTATCCCTTCGAGCAGACGGTGGCGCGGCCAAACGCCACGATGGCCGAGGCCATCGAGAACATCGACATTGGCGGACCGTCCATGCTGCGCAGCGCGGCAAAGAATCATCAGAGTGTGACGGTGGTGGTGGATCCGGCGGATTACCCAACGGTGGCCAGCCAGATTCAGGAAACCGGCCACACAACTTTGGATCTGCGGCGGCGGCTGGCCGCAAAAGTCTTTGCGCGCACCGCATCTTACGACGCAGCCATTGCCACGCATCTGGGACAGATGTTCCAAACGGCCGCTCCGTCAACGACGCCCGCCTTGCTGCAGATCCAGACCCCACTCGCCCAGTCCTTGCGGTATGGTGAAAACCCCCACCAAAAAGCGGCTCTTTACGGGCGATTCCATGAATATTTTCACCAACTGCACGGCAAGGAGCTTTCGTATAACAACATTCTGGACCTGACGGCAGCAGAGAACCTGATCGCGGAATTCGCGGCTGATCCGCCAACGCTGGCAATCATCAAACACACAAACCCGTGCGGCGTGGGGCAAGCCGCGAGCTTGCCTGAAGCGTGGTATCTCGCGCTTGCCACCGACCGACAAGCCCCTTTTGGCGGCATCATTGCGGTGAACCAGCCTCTTGACATCGGTTGCGCGGAGGCCATCGCAGGAGTTTTCAGCGAAGTGATCGTCGCGCCTGACTTCACCGCTGAAGCTCTCGATCTCCTGCGCAAGAAGAAGAATCTGCGCCTGCTTAAAGTCCTGAAATCGCCGCTCGCAGCCCAGCCGTGGGACTTGCGGAGCGTAGGCGCAGATTCATTTCTGTGGCAGGAGCGAGATATGAAAATCACGAGCGAGGAGAACCTCAAGGTCGTCACTCGCCGCCACCCCACCGCCGAGGAGCTTAAGGCCATGTTGTTCGGCTGGCGGGTGGTGAAGCATCTGAAGTCCAACGCCATCGTTTACGTCGCCGCCAACCGGACACTGGGCATTGGCGCAGGCCAAATGAGCCGGGTGGATGCAAGCCGGCTCGCGGTTTGGAAAGCGGGTCAGGCGGGACTTTCCTTGCAAGGCAGCGTGGTTTGCAGCGACGCGTTCTTTCCGTTTCCAGACGGCTTAATCGCGGCGGCACAAGCGGGGGCAAGCGCTGCGATTCAACCCGGGGGCTCGGTGCGTGATACGGAGGTGATCGCCGCAGCAGACGAGCATAATGTGGCGATGACGTTCACCGGGCTAAGGCATTTCCGGCACTAATCAGCGCAGCAGCCAGTAGATGAGGGCAATCTGACCGAGGGAGATGGCCGCAATGGCAGACCACGTAAGGCCTTCGCGAAGCCGCAAACCGGCCTGCCGGGTTTCGCTCAGCCAAAATTGCATTCTTGACGAGCCTATGTCGATGGCATCGCCGTTGCGCAAAACGGTCTGCTCAACGAGTTGGCCGTTGACGGACGCAAGGGCGTCAGGCTGAGCGGTCAGAACCAGCCCCACAGCGGGATTGAAATCGAGCCGCAGATGCTGGTCCCAGACCCCGTCCTCCTCCAGTTGCAGGTCGGCGGCAGCCGAACGTCCGATTCTTACAGGAAAACGGCGGGCGACCCATGCGGTGCCCGCCTTTTTCCCGGACAGGATCTTAAGCTGAATCATTAGAAGATCTTGCGAGGAACAAAAACCCTGTCACCTGGATAGACTTCCAAGTCAAGGCTGGAGTCCTCTCTGGCTTTGACGCAGTTGACAGTGAATTTTCGGCCATCCACACGGGACAACCTCACGGCTTTCTTCTTGGCAAAGTCAGTGAACCCCTGTGCCGAGGCAATTGCTTTGAGGACGGTTGTCCGTTCAATATAAGTCTGTCGAGCGGGCCCCTTGACCTCGCCATCGACGTAGTAAAAGAGAGTTTGCTCCTTTGGCTTGATCGTGACGGTCATGTACTTGTAGTACTTGGGCACGTAACACTCCCGAATCTCCTTCTCCAGGGCACCGCGGGTCTTGCCAGCCGCGATGAACGTCTGATTCAACAGCAGCGTAATGGTGCCATCATCCTTTAGTTTTTCCTCAAACGCCGGAGGTTGAGTGGGCAAATCTGTGAAAACAATCGTCACGGAGTCGCCCACACGGAATACGTCAGGTTCCTTATTGCCAGGCGCGCCCGCGCCGGTGTCGAGCCGCTCACCAGGCGATTGCTTGGGTGAAGCCGTCTGGCATCCGGCCAACAAAAGTCCTGCCAACAACAACGCACAAATCGCGCCCCAACGCCCCAATCTCTTACCGACAATTTTAATGCTCATTTGAACCCAAATCCCTCTTAATATTTCTGCTTGATGTCCAGTTTGGCTTTGTCGCCGGACTTGGCGTCCGCCCGCGCTCCCGTTTCGGATTCCTCGCTGCGGTAATAGTAATCGTGGTAATATCCGCTGTAGTAATAGTAGCTTTCGTCCTGCGACATGTTGATGTTGTTGAGGACAATACCGACGAGGTTGCCCCCGACTTTTTCGATCAACTGCTTGGCACGTATATTCATCGGCTGCGGATAGCGGCGGTACTGGATGACCTGCAAGGTCATGTCCACTTCGCTGGCCAGAATGGAGGCGTCACTGACGCCCATAATGGGTGGGGAATCAAAGAAGACGAAATCGTAGCGCTGCTTCAGCTCACTAATCAAGTCCCTCATTTGGCCGGAACTGAGAATGCCCAATGAGCTGCTGGGCAATTTCCCGCTGGGCAGGAAATCCAAGGTCGGAAGCTTGGTGGTTTGAATCACCTCTTCCAAGGTGTTCTGCTTCAATAAATAGTTAGTCAGGCCGAGGTTGTTGGTCACCTTGAGCATCTTATGCAAGGTGGGGCGTCGCAGATCGGAATCCACGACGATGA
>Ga0194053_10000480_pt1 | contig 30191 bp, 24 predicted proteins | sample SepL228m_MetaG_FD_161684 | JGI IMG/M metagenome (GOLD analysis project Ga0194053, IMG submission 161684) | Anoxic zone freshwater microbial communities from boreal shield lake in IISD Experimental Lakes Area, Ontario, Canada - Sep2016-L227-8m | ecosystem: Environmental > Aquatic > Freshwater >... | reverse complement strand
GATTTGTACGGGAGGGGTTTTTGGTCTGATTTATAAAAATGCTGACTCAGGATGGGGTAAAGGGTTTCATTGATTAGGGAAGATTTTCCACTCCCCGAAAGGCCGGTAACACAAATGAATTTTCCAAGTGGAAGTTCAAGGTCAACGTTCTTCAGGTTATTGCCCGAAGCCCCCGTCAATGTTAACATTTGACCGTTGCCTGGCCTGCGTTCGCCGGGGATATTGATTTTCCGTTTTCCGCTCAGGTAAAGCCCGGTAAGATGGTCGTTTTTCATAATTTCTTCCGGTGTTCCCTGGGCCACGATCCTTCCTCCATGAACTCCGGCTCCCGGACCGATATCGATCACATGATCGGCTGACATAATGGTTTCCTGGTCGTGTTCAACCACAATGACTGAATTCCCGGCATCACGCAGACTCTTCAATGCATGGATCAATCGCAGGTTGTCGTGCTGGTGCAGGCCAATGCTGGGTTCATCCAGGATATAGAGAACCCCGACCAGTTGAGAACCAATCTGGGTGGCCAGCCTGATCCGCTGGCTCTCTCCGCCGGAAAGACTGCGCGCCGTGCGATTCAATGTCAAATATCCGATGCCTACATCAAGCAGGAATTGGATCCGGTTTCTTATCTCACGAATGATTTCGTATGAAATTGTTTTTTTCCGTTCATCGAGCCGGGCAGGAAGCTGGTCAAACCAGGTTGAAAGATTTACCAGGTCGGTATCGGCCAGTTCGGAAATATTTTTACCCCCGATCCTGAAATAAAGTGATTCCTTTTTCAGCCTTGCTCCATTGCACTCGGGACAAGACTTTTTATTCATAAAACTGCTGACCCATTTCATGATGCTGGCCGGGGCAGCCTCGGCATGCTGAGAGTTGATGAAACTGACAATCCCTTCAAAATTCAATGAATAGCTTGAAGATACGCCCAGGTATTCGTTTTTCACCCTGAAAATCTCATCAGATCCATTTAAAATAACATGTATGGCATTCTCGGAAATTTCAGAGATGGGCGTATTGATGTCGAAACCATATTTCACACCGATGGCTTCAATCTGTTTGAAGATCCAGGAATTTTTGTATTCCCCGATCGGAACAATCCCTCCCTTTTTAATGCTTTTTGAACGATCGGGGATAATCTTGTTCAGGTCAATCTCTGAAACTGTTCCGAGACCATTGCAGTTTGGACAGGCTCCATAGGGGGAATTGAATGAAAAGGAATTCGGTTCCGGTTCGCTGTAAGAGATTCCGGAGGTAGGACACATCAGCAAACGGCTGAAATGGCGTATTGCGCTGCTGGCCTGATCGTGGATCATCAGCACATCTTTGCCGTGACGCATGGCCAGAGTGACTGAGCCGGAAAGCCTTGATTTAGATTCAGGTTTTATGGTGATCTGGTCAATGAGGATTTCTATATCATGAATTTTATAACGATCCAGTTGCAACCCATGACTGATCTCCTTAACCTCCCCATCAATCCTGACATTGAGGAAGCCCTGCTTCCGGATCTGCTCAAATAATTCCCGGTAATGACCTTTCCGGCCCTTGACAACCGGCGCCAGGATCAGGATATCTTTTCCGGTATAGTTTGAAATGATCAAATCAACGATTTGCTGTTCACTGTATCTCACCATCTGTTCGCCGGTGACGTATGAATGCGCATCGGCTGCCCTGGCAAAAAGCAGGCGCATGAAATCATAGATTTCTGTGATGGTCCCAACGGTTGAACGAGGATTGCGGTTTGTCGATTTTTGTTCGATTGAGATGACGGGGCTTAACCCGTTGATTTTATCGACATCGGGCCGTTCGAGATTCCCTATAAACTGGCGGGCGTAGGCCGAAAAGGTCTCCATGTAACGACGCTGACCTTCGGCATAGATTGTATCAAAAGCGAGTGAGGACTTGCCGCTGCCACTCAGACCGGTAAAGACCACCAGCTTATGCCGGGGAATGACCAGGTCGATGTTTTTCAGGTTGTGGACCCTGGCACCGAATACTTCCAAATGTTCTTCCAAGGCAGTAGTGAAAAGCGGTTTTGTTAGTGAATTTCGTTGATTTTAAGCGTGTCATGAAAAAAGGTGTCTTGCAGCGGAACTTTTTTCATCAGCGTCTCATAATTCATGGCTCCCTCAGCCGGGATTTTGAAGGAGTAAGTTTTTCTGGATTTGTTAGGCAATGTATAATTCTGTATCCAGGGATTCATCTCCCGAAGAATCCTGTAGTTAACCGAAAGATGCTTTGCAAATGCAGGAAGGTTGCCAATGGTACTGTCGATGGATACTACCCGATAGGGTATTTCCGGATAAAAATCCTGCTGACGAAGGTAGAACCCATAACGAACCGGATGGTTGTACACCTCCTTCATGGCAATGATGCGAAAAATATAACGGGCGGTCTCGTCATTGAGATACAGGTCGTAATAGTCCGTCACACCCTGTTTGTCCAGTGCTTTGTCCATGCCATCCATTCCACGGTTATACGATGCAGCCACCAGAGTCCAGTTGTTGAATTTCCTGAAGGCATCCTTGAAATAATCACATGCAGCCTGGGTCGCCAGTTCCATGTTATACCGCTCATCCACGTTGTCATTGATTTCAAGCCCCATTTTCTGTCCGGTGGGTTTGATGAATTGCCAGTAGCCTTCAGCACCCGCAGGTGAAACGACATTGGCCAGATTGCTTTCGGCCAGGGCAAGGAACTTGAAATCATCGGGGATCCCGTTCTTTTTCAGGATAGGTTCAATAACCGGGAACCATCGGTTCGCCCGTTTGAACATGAGCAGAGATGAGGTATGCATGAAGGTGGTTGCCATAATTTCACGCTCAAAGGCCTCTTTAACATAATACAAATCCTGGGGGACCTCTTCGCCGGAAAAACTGGCCTTTGGAGGCGCTTCAGGAGAGAATATCTTCATATGCCGGAAAAACAATCCCTGGTATTCCTTCTCCTGGTTTTTCACCTCGAAAACGGCGCAAACTGACATGGTGCATGCTAAAATCAGCCCGATGCCGGCAATATAATAATATGTTTTTTTTGTCATTTTACCATCCTTTTATTTTCGGGTTTACGCTTCGGGGCCATGGCAGCCCGGTCGTTTTAAAACGGGCTTACAATCTCGGCAAATCGGGGCGAAACCCTGTCTTTGTCAGAAATTGTCGGATCTTTCACCTCCCAGTTGATATTCAGATCAGGATCATTCCAGAGAATACTGCCCTCTGAAATCTTACTGTACACATTGGTGCATTTGTAGAAAAAGATGGTATCATCCTCCAGCGTGGCAAATCCATGGGCAAATCCGGGAGGAATCCAGTACATCCATTTATTTTGCCCGGATAGAACGATGGATTCCCACTTTCCAAATGTCGGAGAATGTTTCCTGATATCCACGGCCACATCCAGCACTGAACCGCGCATGACACGAACCAGCTTGCCCTGGGCAAACGGAGGAGCCTGGTAGTGGAGCCCGCGTAAAACACCCTTCCTTGACTTGGATTCATTATCCTGCATGAATTGAAGGTCAAGACCGGCCTTGAGAAATTTTTCCTGATTAAAAGATTCAAAAAAATAGCCACGCTCATCCTCAAACACATCCGGTTTAATGATCAGTAAGCCTTCCAGCGGAGTTGTAATAATTTCCATTTACACTGATGATTATAATCAAAAATAATTTCCTTGAATTTTCAGCATTTTCATTTTTGTCAGCAACCGATGATTTGGTTGCATTATTTTAAAGATGGATGCACTCCCCATAGGCCTGGGCAACAGCCTCCATAATTGCTTCCTACATCGTGGGATGAGGGTGAACAGCCTCTATGATCTCTTTTCCGGTGGTTTCCAGCTTCCGGGCCACAACCACCTCTGCAATCATTTCGGTTACATTGTCGCCAATCATATGGGCACCAAGCCATTCTCCGTACTTTGAATCGAAGATCACCTTGATAAAACCGTCTCTGGCTCCCGCAGCAGTGGCCTTCCCGGAAGCGGTAAATGGGAATTTCCCAACCAGAATTTCATAGCCGGCATCTTTTGCTGCCTTCTCGGTCATCCCAACCGATGCTATTTCAGGATGGGTATAGGTGCATCCCGGGATATTGCCATAGTCGAGCGGTTCAACATATTTTCCGGCGATTTTTTCTACACAAATGATCCCTTCATGCGAGGCAACATGTGCCAGGGCTGGTCCATGAACAATATCCCCAATGGCATAATAACCCTCTTCACTGGTCTTGTAATAATCATCGACTACCACCTTCCCCCGTTCTGTTTTGATACCTGTATCTTCCAGGCCAATGCCTTCGATGTTGGAGGCAATGCCTACTGCCGATAATACAATATCGCACTCAAGGGTCTCATCGCCCTTCTTGGTCTTGATATTAACCCTGCACCCCTCACCCGTGGCGTCGACTGATTCAACCGAGACACCGGTAAGTACCTTCATCCCTGCTTTTTTGAAGGAACGTTCAAGTGCTTTTGACACCTCCTCATCCTCAATCGGTACGATATTCGGCAATACCTCAACAAGGGTGACCCTGGTACCCAATGAATGATAAAACCAGGCGAATTCAGAACCGATGGCGCCTGAACCGACAACAACCATGGATTCAGGTTGAGAGGGTAGCGTCATGGCTTCACGGTAGCCGATCACTTTTTTGCCATCCTGTTTAAGGTTTGGCAACTCACGTGATCGTGCCCCTGTGGCAATAATGATATGATTTGCAGTGTATTCCGTTTTTATTCCGGTGGAATCAGTTACCTCAACGATCCTGCCCGGCTTTACCTTTCCTGATCCCTGGATGTGGTCTATTTTATTTTTTTTCAGGAGGAACTGAACCCCTTTGCTCATCTGTTCAGCAACGCCGCGACTCCGGTTTATCATCGAAGTGAAATCAACCCTGGCTTCACCGGCAACGATCCCATACTCGGATGCGTGTTGAAAATACTGGAAAACAGCGGCGCTTTTCAGCAAGGCCTTTGTGGGGATACAGCCCCAGTTCAGGCAAATCCCGCCAAGTTCGTTCCGTTCTACAATGCCTGTCTTGAAACCCAGCTGGGCGGCACGGATGGCTGCAACGTAACCGCCCGGACCACTGCCAATTACTATGATATCGTAATTCATAATACGAATTTTTGGAATTCGCAAAGATAGTAAAATATCACATGGATATATGCCAGGGACCTTGGCCGGTTATAGGAAAAGCAAAGGACTTTTCAACAGATTTTAACAGGGGTCTGAAAAGCATAAAGCCCCCTGCCAAATCTGGCGGGGGGCTTAAAGATCACAGGCAGGCTTCCTATCCGATAAACAAACCTTCGATCCTTACTTTATAACTTCCATCGGGAAGACGGGTAATGGCATTGACCAGGCCGCTGTGCCTCCACTGCAACATACACCGGCGGGGCAGGAACCAGTAACGGCGCCCAAGTTCAATTTTCTCTTTCGATTCTTTGATGATCCCTTCATAACCCTGGGCAACATAGTAGCCGATATCCACAAATCCTTCAGCCCTTGGCCTGAGTGGCCCGGTAACACACCAGTTGATGACCCCGTTCCTGGGATCAGAATCGGTCACGACACCGCAATGGGTGATGGGGCATCCGCACGACATTCCCATCGGACGACCAATCATGACGTCTCCTTTCTTCACCCCAAGTTCTTTAATTAGCTGCGGATTATAGGGCAGGATGGTCTCCCTTGGTCCTGGCTCATTGTCAAAGGAGTCAAGGATAAAATCAAAATCCCGTTTCAGATGATCTTTCCAGTTCATCTTTTCACCCATCTGGCCGGCATCTTTGCAACTAATGCAATTGGTGGCACTTTTGGATTCCGTTCCGTTATGCTTTACGTGTATGCACAACTTCATCTTGACTTCCGACTTGTCCACTGCCTCAGCGAATTCCTCGCATGTTTTATATCCACATACCCCGCAGTTCAGTTGCGGTAACAAATCAAAGGTTTTACTTTCTTTTACTACTGTTTCCATTTTTATTTTCGTTTTTCATTGTTGACCGCAAAAATTTGAATTTGTAGAAAATATGGAGGTCAGGCTGTTTAAAACACCCTTCAGGGAGTGAATGAATACCTCGACATCATTTTCTGTTGTAAACCGGCCCATACTCACCCTGATTGCTCCCCTTGCCTCCAGGGGATTGAGCCCGATAGCCTTGAGCACGTGCGAAGTATGGTGCGACTTATCATTGGAAGAGCAGGCCGATCCTGCTGAAACACCAATGCCCATCTCATCGAGCAAAAGGAGCAACCGGATGGTTTCACCTTCCAGGCCATGAAAACTAAAACTCAGATGACCGGGTAACCGCAATTCGGGATGTCCATTCATGTAAAAGCTTTCATATTCCGATTGTAGAACCTGGACTAGTTTTTCCCGGAGCAAGGTTAACCGGGCAGCTTCATTATTCAATTCATGCAGGCAAAGTTCAGCAGCCCTGGCAAATCCCACAATGGCCGGAATGTTTTCAGTGGATGACCGTAAACCAGCCTCCTGACCGCCTCCGTGCAAAAGAGGAACAATGTTGACTCCTTTCCTGATGTATAAAGCCCCGATGCCTTTGGGGCCGTAGATTTTGTGGGAATTGATCGTGAGCAGGTCAATCCCCGTTTTGTCCACATCGACCGGGATTTTCCCGAATGACTGACAGGCATCGGAATGGAAGTAGACCTGGTTCTCTTTGCATATCCGGCTGATCTCCTCAATGGGTTCGATTGTGCCAATTTCATTGTTGGCGTGCATGACGGAAACGAGGATGGTTTTTGGATTTATGGACTGTTTCAGTGCAAAAATATCGACCATTCCATCTGAATCGACAGGCAGGTATGTCACGAAAAAACCCTCATCGGTAAGCCAGTTGCAGGTATTCAGGATGCAGTCATGTTCAATAGCTGAAACGATGATGTGCCTGCCTTTGTGCCGGTTTGCCCTGGCGATGCTTTTCAACGCCCAGTTGTTGGATTCTGTTCCGCTCGAGGTGAAATATACTTCGTTCGTCGCTGCCCCGATACAACGGGCGATTGTTGCCCTGGAGTTTTCCATTAACTCCTTTGCCTGGGTGCCAAAATGATGGAGACTTGAGGCATTCCCGTATATTTGGGTGAAACCGGGGATCATAGACTGGATCACCCTTTCGTCAACACAGGTTGTTGCTGCGTTATCCAGATATATTCCTTTTTTCAGCATGTTTTCATTATTCACCAACATAAAAAAGCTCCTGATCAAGCGTGCGGAGAACTCCAAAGTGATTTTTCGCACCAATCTCCTTTTTTCCTACACAGATGGTGCATGTTCCCACAGGCGGATTTCCCCTGAGAAACATGGGGAACTCCACTTCAGGGGTTTTAAGGATTTGTTTCACAATGGGATCAATCCCGATTCCGTATAAAGCATTGCTTTCTACAACCGTTATCCCTTTGGCCGATTCAAGCACGCGATAGCGGAACACCTCACGCTCAGCCTGAGAGATGAGATCGATCTTCGTAATGACACTGATGTCGGCCAGCGTAAGCATCGGGCCGATTTTCCTGGGAAGATTCATGCCGCTGGTTGCCTCAAGAACAACGACACCCAGTGAATTTTCAACATAGGGAGAACACCGGAGGCAAAGACCAGCCGTTTCGACAAAAAGGTAACTTGCACCGGATTTTTCAGCCCATTCAACTGCTTCATCCAACACGACGACATTACAATGGTCGGGACACAACTCACCAGAATAGATTTTCTTAACCGGGATACCAAATTCCTTTTGAATAATGGTATCGTCATCAGCATAAAGAACATCGATTTTAAGATAGGCTGTTTTAATCAGTTTTGCAGCCATTCGCTTCAGTATCTGCCTGATGACAGTGGTTTTTCCACAGGTTGGCGGACCGGCAAAAATCACGAGTTTCATATAGTCATATTAAAAGGTTAACACTTTAAAACTATCCTTGAACACAGACTCGGTAAGTTCATCGCCCGAACGGATGATCTGCCTGAAATCAAGCATCATGTCATCGATCTGTTTCATTTTGGTCGCAACATTCTTCTCCTCCAGGCGGGTTGTGATCAGTTGTTGCATCGCCCCGTTTTTCATGACGATTCTGAAATCCGACATAAGGGCTATACAGGGGTCGTGCGTGACGAAGACAAATATTTTTTTATACCGCTTCAGTAATTCAAGCGCCTTTGAACGATGGATCCCCGCATTTTCGATCTCATCCAGCAGAATAATAGGAGAGTTGCCGATGACAACAGCATCTGCAATAAGCAATGACCTGGTTTGACCGCCCGACAATTCGGTCATCCCGATGTCCCTTATGATGGCTTCCCCGGTAAGTTCATTGGCAAAGTTCAGCGTCTCCGTGATGATGGATTCAACATCTTTTGCTCCCCTTACGGTTGCATGAATGGTTAGAAATTCCTCGACAGGTAAATCACTCAGAAAATTGGTATGCTGCGAAATCAATGCAATGGGATGATTTGAAGGATCGAAGATAAAATCCTCCGGAACCGGCTCATCATTGATTGAAACCCGTCTGCCTGAAGGGGTGTTCTCGTTTGCAAACAGTTCAATGTCATTGATCAGGGTGGTCTTTCCACAACCCGTTGGGCCGACAATACTGACAATATCGCCAACCTCCATGCTGAATTCTTTAACTTTCTCCGGTGAACCGTCTTTGCCAAAGCCTCCGAACAGGGTAATCTTATTTACTTCCATGGTCATTTTAATTTTTTACAAAAATATACACTATGTACACCAATTTAGTGTACATTTGTCCAAAACATTCAATACTGGGATATTAAATTTTTTATACCCGAACATTAAAAAATATGGATTCAGTTGAAAATATTGACAACCTTTTCAATTGCAAAAATTGCGTCTTAAATACCCTGACAGGATTTTATTTAAGTGAAAGCGAACGCAGTGATATTTGCGGGAGTGCAAACCAGTTGCATTTCAAGAAGGGAGAGGTGATTTTAAAGCAGGGTGCAAATTCAACCAGCCTTGGTTTCCTTCACAAGGGGATAGTGAAATTTACCTATCAAAAGGATGCTAAGAAAAATTACATCATGACCGTGGTCTCCGGACCAAAACTGATCGGCCAGGCGAATTTATTCTTTAAGGAGAAAAATATTTTTTCGATCATTGCAGTCGAGGATTGTGATATCTGCTTTTTAGAAAGCCGGAAAGTAATTGACACACTGGTGAATCATGGTAAGTTCCTTCTGGCCATGGTTGAGCGGTCGTCAGACATGTTTCAGTCTTCCATTTTCAATTTCATCAGCCTGGCGCACAATCATGTGCATGGCCGGATTGCGGATATCCTGATTTTTCTCTGGGAAAATGTATACCGGAACTCAGAATATGAATTTACCATGACCCGAAAGGAGATTGCCGAATTTGCAGCCTGCTCCCACGAAAATGTCATCTCGGTTTTATCTACCTATAACAAGGAGGGTCTGATCGGATTTGAAGGAAGAAAAATTATTATCAAGGATCTGAACAAGCTAAAGGAAATCAGTAAAAACGGATAATCGCGTACCATGCTCTCACAAAAAACACGATACGCAATGGTTGCACTGACCAGGCTTGCCCGGGAATACGGCCAGGGTACGCTGATGATCAGTGAACTTGCGAAGAGTGAAAAACTTCCTCAGCGTTTTCTTGAAAACATTTTACTGGAATTAAAAAAAATGGGAATCCTTGGAAGCAAGCTGGGGAAATCGGGCGGGTATTTCCTGTTGAAACACCCAAAAGATGTCAACCTGGCCGAAATTGTCCGCATGTTTGAAGGACCCATCGCGTTGCTTTCGTGTGTGTCTGAAAGAGCTTACCAATCCTGTGAGTTCTGCAAAGACGAAAATACCTGTAACATTCGCAAAGTATTCAAGGAGATCAGGGATGCTACTTTTGAAATCCTGGAACATGCCACACTTGAAGAACTTATCAAGTAACAGCGAAAAAAGTTAAAGCCGTAACCCTTCATTCTCACCCAGAATATCCTGCCAAAAATCAAAGTTAATGAAGGATTTATCCCCACAATAAAGTAAATTTGTACCTGGAACCAATCAAATCATCCGGGTATGAAAACAGATCCATCAACTAAGATTTTCGAACTTTTACAATTTGGCGAATACGGGGATGTAAACCCCTCAGTTTGCGATTCGGCCACATTTACTTTCATGCAGGCTAAAACCATGATGGATACCTTTCATGGAGAATCCGAAGGATGTTTCCTTTACTCTCGTCACTGGAACCCCAGCAATAAATACCTTGCCGATGCCCTGGCCGCCATGGAAGGAACGGAATCAGCCTGGGTTACCGCCTCCGGAATGGCTGCCATCACCTGCTCCATCCTGCAGATATGCAGCAGCGGCGATCACATTGTCTGCAGCCTCACGACCTATGGGGGCACCTTTGCCTTCCTCTTCAATTATGTGAAGAAATTCAACATCGACGTAACTTTCGTGGATATAACAAATCTTGACCTGGTAGAGCAGGCCATTCGTCCCAACACGAAGATGATCTACACCGAAACAATGACCAATCCCCTGCTGCAGATCTCGGATATTCCTGCCCTGGCCAAGATCGCCGACACTCACAACCTCAAATTGGTGGTCGACAATACCTTCACGCCGATGATCGTTGCCCCGCATCGGTTGGGTGCCCATGTTGTTGTATACAGCATGACCAAGTTCATCAATGGCAAAAACGATTGTGTTGCCGGCGCCATTTGTGCATCTCATGATTTTATCAATTCTTTGAGCGATGTCAATGCCGGAACCGCCATGCTGCTTGGTCCCGCGCTCGATCCTTTGCGATCGTCGAGCATTCTTAAAAACATGCATACACTGCACATCCGGATGAAGCAGCATTCGAGTAATGCAATGTATATAGCGGAAAAATTCAAAGAATCCGGTGTAAAAATCAACTACCCCGGACTTCCGGGCCATAAGGGCCATAAAAAACTCAAGGAGATGATGGTCCCCGAATTTGGTTTCGGCGGATTGATTGCCATTGATATGGTGACGGCCGAGCGTGCCTCCAAGTTGATGGAAATGATGGAGTTAGCCGGCGTTGGATACCTTGCGGTCAGCCTGGGTTATTTTAAAACCCTTTTCAGCAATTCAGGGAAGAGTACCTCCTCGGAGGTCCCTGAGGAGATCCAGCGTGAAATGGGGTTGTCCGAAGGTCTTGTCCGCTTTTCCGTTGGCCTTGACAATGATATAGATCATACCTGGCAAAAAATCAAGGGTTGCCTCGAAAAAATGTGATGTCTATGGCCCTTGACCCCAAAGTCAAAGAACTGCTGACAGCCATTGCGGCTGCAGGTTTACCTTCCATCGATTCAATTCCCCTGGAGGCCGTCCGGGAGATGGTAGAGAAGGGATATGCGGCAATGAGAATTCCGGTGATGGCGGTAGGTTCCATCCGGAACAGGAGTTTTTCTATTTCAGACGGCAAGATCGATGTCAGAATTTATATTCCCCGGGGTGAAGGGCCCTTTCCGGTGATGGTTTTCTTCCACGGCGGGGGATGGGTGTTATTTCATCTGGATGCCTACGATCCCATTTGCAGCCATATTTGTGCATTGGCAGGAATTATCGTGGTCTCAGTCGAATATCGGCTCTCTCCGGAGTATAAATTCCCTCTCGCCACGGATGATTGTTTGGAAGCAACCCGTTGGACTGCCAAACATTGCAGGGAATGGAACGGAGATCCCTTCCGGATATTCCTGGCGGGTGACAGTGCTGGAGGAAACCTTGCTGCAGTGACTGCAATGCGTATCCGTGATGAAGGAGGGCCAGATATCAGGGGCCAGGTGCTCATCTATCCTGCCACTGATTATTATGAGCCCGAAAAACCATCCTATGTTGAATTTGCTGCCGGTTATAATCTCTCTATGGATGATATGAAATGGTTCTGGAAAATGTACCTCCACAACAAGGAGGATGCAAAGAACCCCATAGCTGCCCCCTTGCTGGCTGCTGATCTTTCAGGTCTTCCGCCGGCACTGGTGATAGTTTCAGGGTTCGATCCATTGCGTGATGAAGGAATCGCCTATGCTGATCGTTTGAAAAAATCCGGTATACTAGTCAGGCTTTCTGTTTACGAGGAAATGATCCATGGCTTCCTGAGCTATCTGGGAATCCTGAAACAGGCCAAAACCGCCATCGAAGAGATATCCGGATGGCTCAATGAACGTATCTGACCTCCGCTATTTTTTAACCGGGGCAAATTTCAACAGGTTGTATTGCTTCCAGTCAGCATAAATATTCTGTGCAATGCTTGCTGCAGCCTGGTCAACATAATTCGGGTCGGTTACAGTAATATCGGCAGTCCATAATGGGTCCTTGCTTGCCTTGGTATAAACACTTGCCTTCAGGTTTATAACAGAGGTGGTTGTCCAGTAACCACCGGTAGTCACTGCACCACCACCATAGCCGCCATAATAGCCGCCGTAATAGCCGCCGCCCCAGTAACCCCCGCCCCAGTAGCCACCAAATCCGCCGGTTACATAAGTTGTTGGGGGAATATAGCTTTCTGATTTATCAGTTCCTTTATAAACAAATACCAAAATGGCATCGGCGCCCAGACTATCGCATTTTTTCTTGATATCGGAAATCTCGTACTTAATGTTTGGATTCAGAAAATCAAGAGAACCGATGGCCTTCAGTCCCTGTGAATTGAAATAGGCATCCATGGCCTGTTCAAAAGGTTTCATGTATTCGAGTTTTTCGAATAACGGCATGACCACAACTTTTGAAATCTGCGAGTTGTCAGCAGGATTCTTCCAGCTGGTTAATGTGACAGGAGATCCGCAGGAGGTGATAACAAAGGCAGCAACGACTGCCAAAAGACTGAAGTAAATTTTACTTGTTTTCATAAAAATTGGTTTAGGTTATAAAGATATAACTTTTTTCCACTTATCCGGAAACACAGCAAAGATTCCGGTCCCCGAAAGCGTCATCAATCCTTGTCACTGTTGGCCAATATTTATCTTCTTTTAATGTTTCAACAGGAAAAGCAGCCTTCTGCCGCGAATAGGGGAGAATCCATTCGTTTGCCGAGACCATCTGCACCGTGTGGGGCGCTTTCATGATGACATTCACCGATTTATCTGCCTTACCAGAGTCAATTTCATCTATTTCGGCCTTGATCATCACCATGGCTTCGATAAACCGGTTCAGTTCAGAGTAGGGTTCGCTTTCCGTAGGTTCAACCATCAGGGTGCCATGCACAGGAAATGCTACGGTAGGGGCATGAAACCCGTAATCCATAAGTCGCTTGGCAATATCAATGGCGCCTATGCCGGTCTGTTTGGTTATCCCGTTGCAATCAACGATCATCTCGTGGGCGCAGCGTCCGTTCTTGCCTGAATACAGGATCGGGTAATGGGGTTCCAGACATGATTTAAGATAGTTGGCATTCAGGATGGCCATTTTTGTTGCCTCGGTGAGTCCGCCGCCACCCATCAATTTGATGTAGGCATAGGAAATGGTCAGGATCAGTGCACTGCCATAGGGAGCTGAGGCAACGGCTGTAATACCATCACTGCCGCCTGTTTCTACCCAGACATGTTTGGGCAGATAGGGGGAGAGATGCTTTGCAACAGCAATAGGACCTTCGCCCGGACCACCGCCGCCATGAGGAATGGCAAATGTTTTATGCAGATTCAGATGACAAACATCGGCTTTTATAATCCCGGGGTTGGTTAATCCTACCTGCGCATTCATGTTGGCGCCATCCATGTAAACCTGTCCTCCGTTTTCATGAATGATGCTGATAATGTCAAGGATATCCTCCTCGAAAACGCCATGTGTTGAGGGATAGGTTACCATCAGCGCTGACAGGGTCTCCCTGAACTGCACTGCTTTCTCCCGAAGATCATCGACATCAATGTTGCCCTTTTCATCGCATTTAACAACCACTACCTTCATCCCGGCCATCGCAGCGCTGGCAGGGTTGGTGCCGTGGGCCGAAGAGGGAATGATGCAAACATTACGGTGACCCTCGCCATGGGCGATATGATATTGCCTTATTACCATCAGGCCGGCATATTCTCCTGCCGCACCGGAATTAGGCATGAATGATACTTTGTCAAAACCGGTGATGGTAGCCAGGTCTTTTGCCAGTTCAGCAATCAGGAACTGGTAACCTTCAGCCTGGTCCTTGGGAACAAATGGATGCATCCCCCCAAATTCGGGATAGCTGAGTGCGAATAATTCAGATGCAGCATTCAGCTTCATGGTGCATGACCCCAGCGGGATCATTGAACGGTTCAATGAAAGGTCTTTGATCTCCAGTTTTTTTATATAGCGCATCATTTCCGTCTCGGAATGATATGCGTTAAATACTTTTTGTTTAAGGAACCCGGTGGTACGTGTCAGCGCCTGCGGAAGGGTGGTGATCATTTCACACTCTTTGGGATTGCAAACGAATTCCACATAGGTTTTTCCATTGGCTTTAGCCAGTATTCCAACAAGGGTGTTGATGTCTGAAAGAGCGGTGGTTTCATCTATGCTGACACCAATACGTTTGCCATCGATGTAGCGCAGATTCATCTGATGTTCAAGGGCACCATGGCGGATTGTCTCCATCTGCACATCTGCTGGTAACTCAATCAAAACAGTATCGAAAAAGGATTTGTTCAGTTGTTTGTAGCCGTACTTGTGAACCTCCTGCGATAAGACTCCGGTGAGAATGTTAATATGACGGGCAATCTGGCGGATTCCTGTCGGGCCATGATATACGGCGTACATTCCTGCCATTACGGCCAGGAGAACCTGGGAGGTGCAGATGTTTGAGGTAGCTTTTTCGCGCTTGATATGTTGCTCCCGTGTCTGGAGAGCCATGCGTAAAGCCCTGTTTCCATTGGCATCAACTGAGATTCCGATGATCCGGCCCGGCATCTGTCGTTTATATTCATCACGGGTTGCAAAAAAGGCTGCATGAGGACCGCCATAACCCATCGGGATACCGAAACGCTGTGTGGAACCAAATACGATATCAGCGCCCCATTCCCCCGGAGGAGTCAGCAGGGTCAGGCTTAGGAGATCAGTTGCAACTGCCACCATGGCGCCAGCTTCATGCGCCTTGCTTACAAATGCGGAATGATCGTGCACGGCCCCCAATTGGTTCGGATACTGGATCACACATCCGAAAACCATATCACTGAAATTGAACTCATCCGCCTTCCCGATAATCAACTGGATCCCAAGGGGAATGGCACGGGTACGGATAACATCGATCGACTGTGGAAAAAGCTCCTCCGATACGAAGAACTGGTCTGCGCCTCTTTTGACCGCATCCCTCGACCGGCTGTTGAAAAGCATGATCATGGCCTCCGATGCCGCTGTACCTTCATCCAGCAACGATGCGTTGGCAATCGGCATCGCCGTTAAATCGCAAACCATGGTTTGAAAATTCAGCAAAGCCTCGAGCCGGCCTTGCGAAATTTCAGCCTGGTAAGGAGTATAGGCGGTATACCATCCCGGATTCTCAAGAATGTTGCGCAGAATGACCGCGGGAACAATCGTATCGTAATATCCCAGGCCGATAAAACTTTTATACAGCTTGTTTTTCGCCCCGATGGATTTGATATGGTTGAGGTATTGGTACTCATTCATTCCATCCGGAAGAGGGAGAGGCTCTTTCATCTGGATGGATGGTGGAACTGTTTGATTAATAAGTTGATCGATGGAATTAACTCCGATTTTAGCAAGCATTGCGGTGATTTCTTCACCGACTGGTCCGTTGTGTCTTCTTGCAAAGTTATTGCTGATCATATGGAAGGATTTGGTGGATTAACGAATACAACGCAAAAGTATCAAAACTTTGTGAAAGAATAAACAAATTTACCCTGTCAGTATGGAACTAAACCGAAAGGATTCCAATAAAAAAGCCGCCCTGGATTCCGGAGCGGCTTTTTTATTCCCAATGGGTTTCCTATTTGGTTTTTATCAGTTTTACAACAAGGTTCGTCCCTTCTGATGAATGGATCCTCAGGGAATATATTCCTGTTGGAAGCGATGAAACAACCAGCTCGAAGTGGTTTGCTCCACGCATCAGGGCGAACTGTTTCGTGATCAGTAAATGACCGGTAAGATCATAGATGTCAGCCTGTACCGTAGAAGATTGTTTTATATCCAGGTCGACCGAAACCTTGTCATTTACCGGGTTCGGATATACGTTCCATGAAGAGACCGTGGATATCTCCTCTTTCATTCCAAGAATGCTGTTCCCGACAAATGTCATGGTCACCTCGGCATTCGGTTTTTCAGGCGTAAGTTCGATCATAACATTGTCGCTTGTAATGCCGGGCATTTCAGGATGCAGGAAATAGGTGCCAAAGGCCAGGGTTGGGAAGTTGAATTCGCCGGCATTGGATACATCGGTGAATCCGATCGCGGTTCCCTGTGCATTCAACAGGATCATGCTGACTTTATCAACCAGGAAGGTCGACTTCAGCTGATCCATGTTGATCTGTCCCGTTGCTGATCCTGGTCCGTTTGTCATATTGCCGGATGCTAAAAGGTTGATGTTATATGGATTATTGGCCGTGCCCAGACTGATGACCGTGGCCTGCTGCCATGTAAGTACATTCCCGTAGTAGGTTGGCAGGTAAGCTGTTGAATCGAATGGGATGGCCAGGATGTAGTAATTCCCGTTGGGGACCATGGTAAAATAATACACCCCGTTCGAATCGATGGGGAAAACATCAATATAGGGTTGATAATTGCCGGTAGTATCGATCGAGAAAATCATCGCCATTCCCATGTTGATCGGGAAATTTCCGGCAAATACCTGGCCGTAAACCTGGTGATAGTTTACACTGTCCAGAATCTCAACTGTCTTGCAAAGGATACTGGTGCAGTTATTCCCTGCAATGGTAAGACAAACGTTATAATAGCCGGGTGTTGTATAGGTGTGGCTTGGATTCTGAATGGTCGAACTATTGTTGGAGCCCGACAGGGGATCCCCGAAATTCCAGGACCAGGATAGCGGATTCCCCTGCGAAAGGTCGGTGAATGTTACAATATTGTTCCCCGGGCCGGGATTGATGGCATAGGAGAAATTGGCCTGGCACCCGGGACCGGTTCCGACAGAAATCGTATCACAGAAAACATCAGAACAGTTCCCGGATCCGTAAATGGTCAGGCAAACCATATAGTAGCCTGGTATGCTGAAGGCATGTATGGGATTTTGTAACTGTGACACATTGTTGGCCCCGCTTGCAGGATCACCAAAGTTCCAGGACCAGGAAATAATGCCGGGCGATCCGGTCGACAGGTCAGTGAAATGATATGTGTTTATGCTGTCAGCAATGGCTGTATATGCTGCATGGCAGGGTGTCGGAGTTCCGACTACCAGGGTGTCACAGTAGTTGTCATAGCAACTGCTGTCATTTCCCTGGATCGACAAGCAGACTAAATAGGTGCCTGGCGAAGAATAGGTGTGGTTAACATTGGGATTCCCCGGAAAAGTAATGGTCTGGCTTTGACCATCGCCAAAACTCCATGTAAATATTGCGATGTTCCCCGTGGATTGGTTGGCAAAATAATAGGAATTGACAGCGTTACTGTCGGGATAAACCATAAAATCGGCATGGCATCCTGTTGATCCCAGGGTAGTGAAAGTAGCGTCATTTCCGTAGGAGGTCCCGTTTGAGTTGGTTCCCATGAGCCGGTAATGATAAAGGGTTCCCGGGGTAAGGCCAGTCAGTTCCTGGGTGACCGGGTAGATTGAATCCCCTGTAAATTGACCACAGGATAAATAGAAGCCATACGAGGATGTTGTTCCAAACTCAAAGTTGACACTGGTTTGTGATCCGTTTGGATTTACCAATCCGTTAAGTATTGCACTCGTACTGGTTATCCCGGTGGCTGATCCGGTTGAAAGTATGGGAAGCCCTGGTGAAGCAGTACCGCAAATCTGAAAGTTCACGGTGAATGTCATTGAAGAAGGATTATAAGTCAACACCGCCTGATGCAGGTTGTTCTGGCAATCACTGGTCCTGACATACAGAATTCCCTGGCTTCCCGATGGAACCGGAACCGTATCCATGTAAAATCCATTGTCATTGGTGTAAGTTGTGTGATAATAGAACCATCCAGCGGTAGAGTCATTTGAGATGGTCACCGCATGGTTAGGAATGGGATTGCCTGTGACCGAGTCAGTAATTGTCCCGCTTATGGATACAAGTCCCTGCGCCATGACGGGAAAAACAAAGAGTAAAAACAGGATCGGGAGAAGTAGCTTTTTCATTTTTTTTAAGTTTTAATGATGCATTTTTATCTGATAACCTTAGAAACACTTTCCGGATGTTTTCTTATCTATTAACCCGGCCCTTTCCAAAGGTTGCCTGTAAAATTGAATTAATTGAAACTGATAATTATTGCAGTCCGGATGCCCAGGGACCAGGGTTTAGTGTTATTAACAGGTTTTTCGTATACGGAATTGAAGTAATACCGGCCACATGGCTCAATTTCAAGAATCAAATTCCTGGTTAAATTTATCGACGCATTGAGCCCGCCCATGATCTGCCAGTTCAGGTTCACCTGCCCGGGTGTGATGTCGTTGATGCTGACGATACGTTTTGTCCCGGGATCATATTCCCCCGATAACTGTTTTGTCGTGAGAAGTACCGACATGACTGGTCCCACCCGGATCCCCACCGAGAATTTTTCAGACCGCCAGAAATCATATCCCATGATCAACGGAATCTGAATATAGGTATATCTTTTTATAACCTTCGGGTAGTCGAGCTTTAACAAACTGTCCCATATGTCCTGCTGGGTCATGTAATAGGTTGGAATATACTGGTGTGAAGGATCATTCCACGCAAATTTCATCGAATCCAGTTGATTGTAGGCCCCCAGAAAATCATTGTATTCAACGGTAAGTTCATTCGTTCCTTTTGCCACAGACAGCCCTGCACCGGTGCGAACCGAAAACCTGCCAAAATGAAATGTTCCCTCCACTCCGAAATTGTTGACAAATTTTGACCCTTCCATGGTGTTGAACATCCATTCCGGAGTATAATAGAAACCAATGTTTGGCATCCATCTCCTGTCCTTTTCAACAGCTCTCCTGAGGTTGTTGTTTTGCAATGTATCAGAACTTGCAATGGTACCCGGTTCTTTATTCATGATTGATATCCCGGAATCTGCCGATGTGGTTGTTCCCTGTTCTGTTACCACGGCAATACCGGGAGGATTTAAACTATCGGAGTCCGGCTTTTGGATGTTATTAAAGGGTTTTATTTGATCCTCACCCACCAAATAACTTTTCACACCTGATGTATCCGGTACAACAGATTTTAATACAGCGACCTGATTTTGCCCGGATGCTTTTGCATCAGGAACTAAAGATTTTTGGACTAACCCGGGTTGACTTGATGCAGGAAGATGTACCGGGTTTTTGTTAACCTGGGTTGTAAAACCCCTGCTGGTTTGATTTGTTGAGCTAAACGATTTGTTTATGGATGATTTTGATTCGTTGGCTGAATTTGGGGATGATTTGTGTGAATTGATAGACCACATGAATATGCCGGCTCCAATGAGTGCAATGAGAATGACCCCAAGAAGGATTATTCCTTTTCTCCGTTTTTTATCGGATCGGGGAAGCTGCATGGCATCGCTGAGGAAGGCCTTTTTACCGGCATCCGAAGGCGTTATCTGATGATCCTTCAGGTTTTCCCTGAAATACCCATCAACAGGATGGTTATACTTTTTCATAGGTCGCTAATGTTTTTACGTTGACCATTTGATTCAATTTTTTCCGAAGCATAGCACGGGCCTTTGAAAGTTGTGATTTCGATGTATTTTCCGAGAACTGGAGGAGCTCAGCGATCTCCTTATGGCCATATTCCTCAAACACATACATGTTGAATACAGTTCTGTAGCCAGCGGGCAATTCACAAATGAGATTCATGATCTTTTCCTGGCCCATGCTGAGGTATTTCTCCTCCTCATCAATCTTCTCTTCATCATAATGGTTAAGTTTCTCAAGGATGGGGTCAATATCCACGAAACTTTTCTCTTTCATTCTGTCCCGAAGAAAATTCAGGGCAGTGTTGACCATAATACGGCGCATCCAGGCTTCCAGGGATCCATCATTACGCATCCTAAACGTCTGGATTTTCTGGATAATTTTAATGAATCCATCGTGAAGGATATCTTCAGCATCTTCCCGGTTACCGCAGTAGCGGAAGCAAACACTTAACAACGAAGGAGCATAGCGATCATACAACGCTTCAATGGCGCTTGCATCCCTTGCAATTGCTTTTTTTATGAGGGCTTCCTCCACGTTAATCAACAATGATCCATAAAGGTAACACGAATAGATCCAAAGGTTGTCTTGATTCTGATAAAAAAAAGAGGCTGAAGGAACTATTCCCGCAGCCTCTTTAATGCAAGTAGTTGAAAGTTAGTCTCTAATGCGCATCTTATAAAATGAACGGTAAACAAAATATAATGCTACCGCAAAAAACGCCAATCCGATATAATGAGCAATGGGTCTGAAATCGGCCGATAAAGCAATTTCCATCGCCAGCAATCCAAAAAGGGTGGTAAACTTGATAATGGGATTCATGGCCACGGATGAAGTATCTTTAAATGGATCCCCCACAGTATCGCCAACAACCGACGCTGCATGAAGTTCTGTTCCCTTTTCCTTCATGTCAACTTCAATCACCTTCTTAGCGTTATCCCATGCACCTCCGGCATTGGCCATAAAGATGGCCTGGTATAAACCGAAAAAGGCAATCGAAATCAGGTAACTGACAAATAGTGACACCGGCAGGGCGTAATTCAGTTTTTCAGCAGGACTCATGGAGTCGGTCAATCCAACAGGGGAAGAGAGAAAGGCAAACGCCAGTGCAAAGGAGAAAATGGCAATGAAAATATTGAGCATCCCCTTTTGAGCGTAAACCGTACAGATCTGAACAACCTCTTTTGATTTGGCTGTGTCGGCTTTTTTTGGTGCATTCGGATCAAGGTTGATGTTGTTCTTGATATAGGCAACGGCCCTGCTTGCTCCGGTGGTGACCGCCTGGATGGAAGCACCGCTGAACCAGTAAATGACCGCCCCGCCAAGTAAAAACCCAAGGATAGTGTAGGGATTCAAAAGGTTCAGAACCTGTTCAGGTTCAATGCCCAGCGATTTTTTTATCACCAGGATGAGCGAGAAGATCATCGTGGTGGCCCCGACTACGGCAGTTCCGATCAGCACCGGTTTTGCCGTTGCCTTGAAAGTGTTGCCGGCGCCATCGTTGGCCTCCAGATAATGTTTTGATTTTTCAAAATCAGGTTTAAAACCAAAATCCCGTTCTATTTCAGCAGAAATACCAGGAATCTCCTCGATCAGCGAAAGCTCATAAATGGATTGTGCATTGTCGGTAACCGGGCCATAACTGTCAACAGCAATGGTTACTGGTCCCATGCCCAGCATACCAAATGCAACCAGGCCGAATGCAAAGATGGAGGGATAGATCATGAAATTGCTCAATCCGAAAGTGCTTGCAAAATATGCGATGAACATCAGCAGGAAAAAAACCATGCCCTGCCAGAAGCCGCTGAAATTTCCGGCAACAAGTCCTGAAAGGATGTTCAGGGAAGCGCCACCTTCCTGCGATGCAATGACCACCTCTTTTACGTGGGTGGATTTGGGAGAGGTGAAAAGTTTTGTGAACTCCGGGATCAGCGCAGCACCGAGCGTGCCGGCCGAGATGATCACCGACAAGGTGATCCAAAGGTCATGAGGAAGATCACTGATCGTCACATAACTGATGGCAAAGGTTACAAGAATGGAAAGAATCGAGGTGATCCACACGAGTGAGGTCAAAGGTTTTTCAAAGTCAAGATCATCAACATTGAAGTATTTGGCTTTACTGATGGCATTGTTGATCCAGAAAGATACAATGGAAGTGATGATCATAAAGATTCTCATGACAAAGATCCAGGTAAGCAATTGAACCTGAATATTCACGTCGGCAACAGCCAGGATGATAAATGAGATCAGTGCAACACCGGTTACACCGTAGGTTTCGAAACCATCGGCCGTCGGGCCTACGCTATCACCTGCATTATCTCCAACGCAATCGGCAATGGTGCCTGGATTTCTGGGATCATCTTCTCCGATCTTAAAGATTACCTTCATCAGGTCGGAACCGATGTCAGCAATTTTAGTAAAGATACCTCCGGCAATTCTTAACGCTGAGGCGCCAAGTGATTCACCAATGGCAAACCCGATAAAACTTGCACCGGCGTATTCCCCGGGCACAAACATCAGGATGATAAGCATCATGATTAACTCGAGCGAAATCAGAACCACGCCGATGCTCATTCCGGCATTTAAAGGAATGTTCAGAAGTTTGATCGGTTTTCTTTCAAGCGATGCGAAAGCCATCCGTGCATTGGCCAGCGTATTCATCCTGATCCCGAACCAGGCTACGCTATAGGATCCCAGGATACCAATAACGGTCCATCCCAGAATCATCAAAACCCCGCCGAATCCAAAATGAGCATCTGAGAGCCATCCGAAATAAAAGGCTACTGCCGTGCCAATAAAGAGAAAAAGAATCATTAAAAATTTTCCCTGCTGAATGAGATAGGTCTTTGACGTCTCGAAAATCACCTGTGCCACATCCAGCATGGATTTATGCGCACCGATTTTTTTTACTTTAAGAAATTGGAATAATCCAAACATAAAACCTGCAAAGGTGATCAGGAACCCCCAATATAATATGGATTGGTTTCTGATCCCGTCAGGAATCACAAGATTAGCCTCACCCGCCATCGTTAAAAATGGCAAAAGCATAATCGTTAGAATCGTAATGGTTCTTTTCATATGTACCTATTTATTTATTTAGACTGTTGACAAAAATAGGAAGAATTTCGAGAATGAATAGAATTTTTCCACATGTTTTGTCTGTTATGGAAATTTCCCGTAGGTTTGTATGGCGTAAAATCCGGATGTTATAGTGGAAAAAATCAGATTGGATATCATCGGGATGTCCTACAGCCAGTCACAAAGCGGCGCTTATGCCCTGATTCTTGGTGAACGTGATGGGAAACGACGCCTGCCTATCATTATTGGCGGGTTTGAAGCACAATCCATCGCAATCGAACTTGAAAAAATCAGGACGCCCCGCCCACTGACCCATGATCTTTTTAAATCATTCGCCGATGTCTACCATATTGAAATTTCGGAGGTGGTGATCAACAAGTTCAGTGAAGGGGTGTTTTATGCCAAGCTGGTTTGTACCGATGGACAAAATGAACAGGAGGTCGACTCCCGCACTTCCGATGCAATTGCACTGGCACTGCGATTTAACTGTCCGATATATACCTATGAGAGTATTATGGTTGCTGCCGGTATCCTGATGGAGGAAGAGGCAGAACTAATGAAACCGGAAGAGCCGAAACCGCAAAGTGAACCCGAAGAGGTTGTGGATTATACCGATGCAGCTACGGCCGACCTGAAACAAATGCTTCAGCAGGCCATTGAAAATGAAGAATATGAGAAAGCATCCAAGATCAGGGATGAACTCAATAAACGGAAATAACAATTCCCCGCTTTTACATAAGAATTAACTCTCTTTCTGATGACGATAAAACACCGACTCATTCTTCTTAATTTTTTACAGTTTTTCATTTGGGGTTCATGGCTTCTGACGATCGGAGCTTACTGGTTTCAGACAAAACACTGGACGGGAACCGAATTTGGAGCGATCTTCTCGACCATGGGCATTGCCTCTCTTTTCATGCCCGCCATCGCTGGTATCATTGCCGACCGATGGATTAACGCAGAGAAACTCTACGGAATCTTTCACATCATTGCTGCCGGGATCCTGTTCATGGTTCCGAGGGTAAACGATCCATCCACAATGTTCTGGGTCATGCTGATCAACATGATTTTCTATATGCCCACCATTGCACTCTCCATCACCGTGGCTTACTCTACCCTTAAAAGTAAGGGATTGGATATCATTAAAGAATACCCTCCCATCAGGGTATGGGGAACCATCGGATTTATCGCGGCATTATGGATCATCAGCCTCTCCGGACTTGAAACTTCTGCCGCACAATTTTATGTTGCTTCGGCTGCATCCCTTTTCCTTGGAATTTATTCTTTCACACTCCCCGCATGTCCTCCATTGGGTGGTGGTCATAAAAAAACATTCGCCCAAGCACTCGGATTAAATGCATTTGCACTGTTTAAAAGTTCCAAAATGGCTGTCTTTTTCATCTTTGCCATGCTTCTCGGTGCATCACTCCAGTTGACGAACGCTTATGGTGATACCTTTTTACATGATTTTGCCAAGTTTCCCGCATTTAAAGATTTGATTGCCGTTAAATATCCGGCCATCATTATGTCAATCTCCCAGATTTCGGAAACGCTTTTTATCCTGACCATACCATTTTTCCTGAAAAAGTTCGGGATCAAAAAGGTGATGATCTTCAGCATGATTGCATGGGTTCTGCGATTTGGACTCTTTGGTTTTGGCGACCCGGGTTCCGGCCTCTGGATGATCATTCTCTCCTGTATCATCTATGGAATGGCCTTCGATTTCTTCAATATTTCAGGCTCGCTGTTCGTCGAAACACAAAGTGAACCCGGTATCAGGGCCAGTGCCCAGGGGTTGTTCATGATGATGACCAATGGTTTTGGAGCCTTTCTGGGCAGCCGTCTTAGCGGAATTGTGATTGACAATTATTTCATTTTAGGCGATGGCTCGTTCGATTGGAAAGGGATTTGGTTTGCATTTGCCGGATATTCACTGGTAGTGGCTGTTTTATTTGCAATACTTTTTCGCCATAAACATGATGCAAATATATTCTCGTCCCCCATCCAGCACTGATCTTTATTAATGATTGTTGTTTTGCCGTTTTTGTTATGAAGCAATACCTTGATCTTCTCGATTATGTTTTAAAAAACGGGATTCAAAAGCAGGACCGCACCGGCACCGGTACAATCAGCATCTTTGGATATCAGATGCGGTTCGATCTCCGGGAGAATTTTCCTTTGCTGACCACGAAAAAACTGCATCTTCGGTCTATACTGCATGAACTGCTTTGGTTTCTGAAAGGAGCAACCAACGTCAAATATCTGACAGATAACAAGGTGTCCATCTGGAATGAATGGGCTGATGCCAATGGCGACCTGGGTCCGGTCTATGGATATCAATGGCGATCCTGGCCGAAGCCCGATGGTTCACATGTTGACCAGGTAAAACAGGTGGTTGACTCCATCCGCAATAATCCCGATTCACGAAGGCACATCGTTAGCGCCTGGAATGTCGGATACCTTGACCAGATGGCTTTGCCGCCTTGTCACCTCCTGTTCCAGTTCTATGTAGCCAATGGCGAACTTTCCTGCCAGATGTACCAGCGTAGTTGCGATATTTTTCTGGGGGTCCCATTCAACATTGCCTCCTATGCACTGCTCACTGGGATGATGGCCCAGGCAACCGGTTTGAAACCGGGCGAATTTATCCATACGCTGGGAGATGCGCATATTTATCTGAACCATATGGAACAGGTGAAGCTGCAATTGACCCGGGAGCCGCTGCCCCTGCCTCAGATGAACATCAACAGCGAAGTAAAGGATATTGACGGGTTCCGGTTTGAAGATTTTCAGTTGATCAATTATCAGTCTCACCCGCATATCAAAGGTGATATCGCAATTTAAAAGTTAAAGGATGATATCTATCATTGTCGCCATTGCCGAAAACAGGGGTATTGGCAAAAATAATGACCTGCTCTGGCACATCTCCGAAGATTTGAAGAGATTTAAAAGAATTACCAACGGGCACCCCGTGATAATGGGAAAACGCACTTTTGAATCTCTGCCGCGCCGGCCGTTGCCCAACCGCCGGAATATTGTGATTACCGATATTCCCGATGAACAGATTGAAGGCTGTGAAATGGCCTATTCAATCGAAGATGCGGTGGCGAAATGCAATCCGGATGAAGAGAACTTCGTCATTGGAGGTGCCTCCGTGTATCGACAGTTTTTACCCATCGCCAACCGGCTTTATCTGACAAGGGTTCACAAATCATTTGATGCCGATGTCTTTTTTCCGGAGATAGATTTTTCTGTATGGAAGCTTCAGTCCAAGGAAGATTTTCCTTCAGATGAGATCAACGACTTCTCGTACTCCAATGAAATTTATGACCGCGAACGATAATCCCTGATCAAATTTTCCTAGGTCTTTCGCTTTTCCTTTTTTGCGGCAGGGAAAAGTATGTTGTTGAGAATAAGTCTGTATCCGGGAGAATTTGGATGCAGGTTCAGGTCTGTGGGCGGATCTCCGACCAGGTGCTGATAGTCCTCAGGGTCGTGCCCGCCCAGGAATGTCCAGGTTCCTTTGCCAAAATCTCCATGAATGTATCGCGCCTCATTCAGCGATTTAGTCTCTCCCAGCACAATCACATTGGCCTGCACATATTTCTCATTAAACGCGGTGGTTTGCCCCATGAAGCCGTGAATGAGGGTAGCATGATCCTGGCAGAGCATACTGGGGACAGGGTCCCATTTTGCTGAAAAGTCAAACAAGGTGAAAAAGTCGTTTTCCCTTGTGATGTTTTTTGGCCTTGTCTCGGTCACATCGATCGATGATATCTCATATTCATAGGGATTTGTGCTGAGGGTGAAGTTCTGGAAAGCAAAACAGTTATTAAAGTTCAGTTTTGACTGGGCATTCGGTTCCGGCGGGTCACCATCGAACATGACATCGCAAATATCGACACCATCTGCCGACAATGCAACGTCGTAACTGTCGGGGGCTGAACACATCGCAAAAAGATAACCGCCACCTGCCACAAAATCACGTATATTTTTTGCCACGGCCAGTTTCATTTGTGAAACCTTGCTGAATCCAAGTTTTTTTGCACTTTCCTCCTGGGCAATTACATCCTCGCGGTACCAAGGGAAGTTTTTGTAAGCAGCCCAGAATTTTCCGTACTGCCCTGTGAAATCCTCATGATGCAGATGCAGCCAGTCGTACAGGGGCAGGGCTCCGCCCATCACCTCCTCGTCATACAGGATGTCGTAGGGGATTTCGGCATAGGTGAGCACCAGCGTTACAGCATCATCCCACGGTAGCTTGTTCTTTGGGGAATAAACCGCGACCCTGGGCACTTTGTGAAGCTTGATATTTTCCATGTTGACCTGGGGATCAGAAATTTCCTGAAGGATGGCTGAAGCCTGTGCATCAGCAATAACCTGGTAGGTGACCCCCCGAATGGTGCATTCCGATTCGAACGTTTTGCTGAACTGGAACATGAAACTTCCTCCACGGTAATTTAGCAGCCAATCCACCTCCACCTCCTTTTGCAGTACCCAATATGCAATCCCGTAAGCCTTCAGATGATTCTGCTGCGCCTCATCCATCGGTATAAGCACAAAGGCTGCACGAGTTGGAAGAATGATGAAGAGAAACAATAGAATGATCATTCCCCTTTTCAGGTCAGAATGGAGAATCCTGCGCATCATCATCATTCATTTTCGACATCACGTTACGGGTCCTCATGGAACCATCAAACGATTCATTGGAAGGAATCATTTTCATAGGGGTATAGTCCATTTCAGCATCGACAAATTTAGCGTACTTGGAAACAAACTTTATCCGGACATCTTTCAAGGGACCATTCCTGTTTTTTGCAATGATGATTTCGGTGACTCCCGAGGTGGATTCACCATTTTCATCCTGGTCAATTTTATAATATTCAGGGCGGTAGATGAACAAGACCATATCGGCATCCTGTTCAATGGAGCCTGATTCACGCAGGTCGGACAGGATCGGTTTTGCAGCTGCCGAACGTTTTTCAGAGGCCCGGCTTAACTGCGACAAGGCAATGACAGGAAGATCAAGCTCCTTGGCCAGGGTTTTGAGCGCCCTTGAAATACTACTGATCTCCTGCTCACGGTTTCCTCTTGTATCCTGGCTACCCTGCATCAATTGAAGATAATCTACAATGACCATCTGGATATCATGGTGGGCCTTTAACCGGCGGCATTTTGCCCTGAGGTCGAAAACCGATAATGCCGCGGTATCATCAATGTAGAGCGGGGCATCGATAAGGGGTGTGATTTTAGTGTTAAGCTGGGCCCATTCATGTTCTTCCATGGATCCTTTACGCAGTTTTTCCTGTGGAATTTCGGTCTCACTCGACATAAGGCGGGTTACCAGCTGAACCGATGACATTTCAAGGGAGAACACGGCAACTGGTTTCTTGAAATCGATGGCTGCATTGCGTGCCATGGTCAGCGCAAAGGCACTTTTACCCATCCCCGGACGAGAAGCAATGATGACCAGGTCTGATTTTTGCCACCCTGAGGTAATCCTGTCCAACTCTGTAAATCCGGATCCCACCCCGCGCAATTTGCCCTCCTGGTTCCTTCCGGCTGCAATTTCAATGATGGCCTCCTTGATGATGGATTTCATATCCATGTATGACTTGCCGATGCTGCTTTCGCTGATTGAAAAAAGCCCGGTTTCAGCCTTATCCAAAAGATCGAACACATCGGTTGTGTCTTCGTAGGCATCTTTAATGATTTCAGAAGATACCCTGATCAGCTCACGCTGGATAAACTTTTGTAAAATGATCCGTGAGTGAAATTCAATATTAGCTGCTGATGCAATACGGTTTGTGAGCATCGTTATGAAGTAGGGGCCGCCGGCAATATCAAGTTCGCCGCATTTTCTCAATTCCTCGGTCACAGTGAGGATATCCACCGGTTCATTTTGCGCAAAGAGGCGCTGAATGGCTGAAAAGATAATCTGGTGATTTTCTTTATAGAAGACTGCCGGCTTCAGCACTTCAATAACCTCGGCCAGTCGGTCATTTTCAAGCATCATGGCCCCAAGTACCGCGGCCTCCAGATCCAGGGCCTGTGGTGGGATCTTTCCATGTTCAAAAATAATTTCACTCACACCGGTTGGCCGGGTCCGCTTTCTGGTACTCTTTTCTTCCATGGCTCAAAAGTAGGGCTTATCCGGTTTGATTAATCAGTGCTTCAGAATTTTATTTATTAACAACTAAAGGCAAAAAGTAAGGGCCAGGTGAACCCATTTATGCCACCATCCATTATGAAAATCAGGACTTACCAGAAATTGCTCCACATCAAAACGAAAACCGCCGGAGGAGATTGAAATCCCTCCGCTCGCCTGAAATACCACCCTGGATATCTCGCTGGCGGGAATAGTATATAAACTTGACCTGTTGAGGAGTCCTCCCTCCAATGTTGCATCATAACCAACCAGTTTTCCTGCTCCCTTGACGAAAAAAATGCACTGGAATTTTCTCAATCCCTGCTCCTTGAGGATCGGTCTTTTGGCAAGGCCCAGGTTTGCAAAATATGGATTCATCCATCCGGCCCTTAACTGAACTCCCCCGCTGAAATTTGTGTATAGGGTCCCCACATTTCCCATTGAGGTAATGTTGAGATCAATATTTTTGGTTGAAATTACCCCCTTTTCATAGGTGATGGAATAATTGAGAACAAGATCGTTCTGTATCTGGTACTCCCATCCCAACGGTTCATTATTGGTAGGCACACTGTTATGAAATGAGCGTTGAACCCATTCTCCGTAAGAGTTCGGCCCGATGATGCCTAGGGCAAGCTCGCTGGTCTGCCTGAAGCGATGTTCAGGGTCATTGGTGATTTTAAAGCATCCGACATAAAGGTATGCGGCATAAGGCCGGTCTCCATATAAAATTCCTCCAGTCTTGGTGGTGGAAGGGGTGTACATGTTCTGGACCAGGGAAAGTCCGTAGTAGTTTTTGCCTGAAGACCAATATGGAACCATCAGTTTTGACAATGGATTCATTTGCAGACCCGGAGTAATGATATCGATTTTTATTCCATTGGTATAAAAACGGTCGGTATAATCCAGGATGTCATTGTCAAAGTTGATCTTCAGAAAAGACTCACGGCTCAGGGTGATCATCGACTGGAATGGAAGGTTCTCAATAGGTGAACCCAGAAACTGGTTATTCACAGGCTCATTAAGATCAAGCTCAATTCTGCCTGCCCTAATATAATTCAATCGCGCTACAAGCAGGGAATCGTTGCGCGTAGCGCTGAAATTTTGACGAGGTGCGGATGCTTTTTTTGTTCTGTGTTTTCTTTTTTTTGCAATTTTCTGATGACCGAGTAATCCGGTTGCTGGCTTTGTATTGTTGATGCTG
>Ga0194053_10000479_pt1 | contig 30196 bp, 22 predicted proteins | sample SepL228m_MetaG_FD_161684 | JGI IMG/M metagenome (GOLD analysis project Ga0194053, IMG submission 161684) | Anoxic zone freshwater microbial communities from boreal shield lake in IISD Experimental Lakes Area, Ontario, Canada - Sep2016-L227-8m | ecosystem: Environmental > Aquatic > Freshwater >... | reverse complement strand
GGAGCGGCATGGAACCATTCGTCTGCTCTCCAATCCGACATGCCGCTCCTGACGGAGCTTGGTTCTCGGGGGAGCGCCTCAGCTATAAACATGCCGCTCCTAACGGAGCTAAGCCCGACGGGCCGCCCCCGACACATCTCCGTCAGGAGCGGCATCTTTATAGTGCCGCTGGGACACCACCAACTCCGTAGTGGCATGTTTATAGAAACGGACACCCAGGCGCTCAGGTTTGAACAGGAGATAACAGAGATAACGGAGAGTTGCCGAACCAAACTTGGCGAACTTGTCCGCCAGCAGCAAGATCGTTGGGGGCAGGATGTGCGATGTAAGCCGGCTAAAGCCGGCGCTCCGGTGCGTGCAGGTTTCGCGCCTTTCTGAGGATTATTAATATCGGTCCTTGTCAGTCGCTTCCTTTCGGTTATGATGACTTCAGTTTGAATTTAGATTCATTATACAGTCCGTAAAAACAACAGTGCCTTGGCCCCGGTTGGCTTGGAAGCCTTGCTGTGGCCCAAGAGTGAACCCATAATCGCATGTCCACCATGAAAACATACACCCTCCACCTCCAGATGCGTTCGTTAACGCGGCGCGTCCCGACCACCATTCGTTCCGCCATGTTTCGACTGGCGGGAATTGTCGCTCTGCTGGCCGCCACGCTCTCGGCGCCAGCCGCGAGCTTTTTCTCCGATTTTAATTCCGGCCTGCCCGCTGGCACCGCCGTTTACAGCAACTCGACTATTATCGCTACTGGCGGATACACGAACAGCGGTTACCTGCAACTGACGCCCAACCTCGCCAGCCAAAGCGCCGGGTTTGTCATCACCAACGATCTTGATGCCGGCGCCCCGGTGTACGGCTTCGTGGCCCAGTTCAAGGCTCTTATTGGCGGTGGCACCGGCGCCGACGGCATCAGCTTCAACTTCGCGCCGGACCTGCCTTTTGGCGCCATCAGCGAAGACGGCGCCGGCACTGGACTCTCAATCGAGTTCGACACTTACGGCAACGACGTTTCCGATAACGTCGGCATTGATGTGTGGGCGAGCCGCTCCGAGCTTGCGCAACAGCCTTTCTCCGGCCTTCGGGCGAATACCTGGGTTGATGTTACCGTTCAGTTGCATCCCGATGGAACTGTGGATGTCTATTACGACAACTTTCACGCCTACACAAATCAGTACACGGGCCTGAGCCTGCCGATTACCGGGGGCTTCTTTGGTTTCGGGGCTCGTACCGGAGGGTCCTATGATAACCAATGGATCGATAATCTGAGCATCACCACCTTCACCAACCAAGGTCCGTTTGTGGACAACTACGCCCCAATCGGTCGCGCGGTCCGGCCCGACGCGACGGCAACGCTCGTCCTGACTGATTATGGCTCGGTGGTGAATACAAACACGATCGTCCTGAATCTGGACGGCTCCCGGGTTACCCCGACGGTCCTCTCGCAGGCTCCGCCGCAAACCTTGATTCAATACACTCCGCCAGCTTTCTTTGCCTCCGGCTCCTTGCACACGGTCAGCCTGACTTTCGCGGACAATTCGACACCCCCCGTCACGAGCACCTTCAGCTACAGTTTCACGGTGGCGACCTTTTCCACCCTCACTAACCAGGCCTCCCCGTCATTGGTCAGCGCCAATCCCGGGTTCAACCTGCGCATCAGCCAGATTGACGCAAACCTGGGGCCGACCCTCCAGCGGGCCGAAAACCAACTGGCGAACCTGCTCATTGATCCCAACACCAGACTGCCCTATCTCAACCAGGCCACGCTAACCACCTATGCCGAACCCAGCGTCATCAACTACTCGACCGCCGGCAATCAGGGAGATTTCCCCAGCGAACCCCCCAATTCGATTCCTGGCTTGCCCGGCGTCTTCCCCGATACCTCGCCCAGCGGGGACACCAATGCCGCCATCGACGTGGTTACCTATCTCTACCTGCCCGTCGGCATCCACACTCTGGGCGTGAACAGCTCGGACGGCTTTGGCCTGACTGCGGCTTCCACCCCGGATTTGTTCGCCCTCCAGGAAATGGAGTATAACGGCGTCCGGGCCGCAGCCGACAGCTCCATCACGTTCGCGGTGACCAATGCGGGCTATTATCCCTTCCGCATCTTGTATTTCGTCGGCGGTTTGGAAATGGTTAACCCGACCACAGACAACCCGAGCCTCGAGTTCTTCTCGGTCGATGCGAACGGGATCCGGACGTTAATCAATGATATTACTACCGTGGGACACACGGCGGCCTATCGACCTGCGGCGACCCTGCCCTACATCCGATCCGTCGGCCCGGCTCCCGCCAGCACCGCGGTTCCCCACACCACCGCGATCAACGCCACCCTCGTGAACGGCAGCATCAGCGTCCAGACCAACACGATTAGCCTCTGGCTGAACGGTGCGGCGGTCTCGCCCACCATCTCCGGCAGTGCCGGCATCACCACCGTCCAGTACCAACCGGCGAGCCTGCCGCTCAATTCCAGCAACTGGGTGGAAATCGCCTTCACCGACAGCGCCTCCAATCGGCGGACCAATCAGTGGTTTTTTACCGTCGAAAACATCCTCCAACAACTCTGGACCATCCCGCCGGCTTCAGACTCCAACCCGGCTTGGGCACAATGGGTCACAACGGGCAGCACGGAACGCGGTCTGGCTTACAACCCCAAGACTGGCCACGTTCTCCTCGCAAGCCGCTCCATCGTCCCAGGTGGTCCGGGCGCCCTGGGTGGCATTGCGATTCTGGATGGCAACACCGGCGCCTTCCTTGGCACCATGGATACCAGCCTTAGCGCCGCAAGTGGCGTTGGCACCTACCGCCTCAACATGATTGGCGTGGGCGAGGACGGCGTCATCTACGCCTGCAACCTCACGACCAGCGCTATAGTTGCCTTTCAGATCTATCGTTGGCAGAACGAAACGGCGCCCCAGCAACTCGTTTGGAGCCAGAACCCATTGGGCGGCGCGACCCGCTGCGGAGACTCTTTCCGCGTCCAAGGTTCTGGTGCCGGCACAAGGATTATTGCCTCCGGGAACACCACCATTATCAATATACCCATCTTCACCACGGCAGATGGCACTAATTTCACCGGAACCGCAATCGCCGTCAGCGGTTTGGGAACGCTGCCGACTGGTGGCCTCTTCCGACTCGGTTTGGCCTTCGGCTGTGGCGACAACTTTTACGGCCAGACGATCGGCAGTCCGACGATGAATTGCAGTTTCAATGTGCCATCCGCCGCCGGCGTTACGCTGGGCGCCTACCCCATTGTGGCCTTCGACAGCACCATAAGCATCGGACCGATTGGTGTGGACATTATCAATCAGCGGCTCATCGGTGACGAGACTTCTGGCGGCAGCGGCACGGTCCATTCCATGAATCTTTACGACCTCAGCACGTTTACGACTTCAGGGACCAATTCGCCGATTGACCATAAGACCTTTGCCACCTCGACCGGCAGCTTCGGCACCGGTTCGGTGGACTTCACGCCCGATGGGACGCGAGTTTACACTCTGGATACGGCCAATGGCATCATCGCCTTCAGCCTGAGCCCGAGAGTCGCCGCGCCAACCATCTGCGCCCAGCCCAAGCCCAATATCGTCGCGGGCCTCGGGGCGGTTGGGTTCATGGACGTGACGGCCATCGGCGCGCCGCAGAAGTATCAATGGCGCTTCAACGCCACCAGCCCGACCTTGCCCGGAACCCCCATTCTCAATGCCACAAACCGGACATTGGACATTTACAATGTCCAACAGAGCCAGTTGGGCTTCTACAGCGTCGTCATCTCGAATGCCTCCCTGCAGACAAGCGTGACCAGTTCGGTCGCTATCCTCGATACGCAGATGGTCATTACGAACCAGCCCGCCAGCCAGGTCGTTGCCGTCGGCGGCACGGCGACCTTCACCGCGGGTGCGAGCGGCGGCGTGGCCCCATACAACTTCCAATGGAAGCTCAACGGCGCGAACGTCGGGGTTAACTCCGGTTCCTGCACCGTCAGCAACGCCCAGGTGGCCAACGCCGGCAGCTATGAGGTCGTGATCACCGATTCTCTCGGCCAAGTTGTGACCAGCCAGACGGCCAGTCTGACCGTTGGCACACTCGGCACCGGCACCGGTCTGATTGGGGATTATTACACGGACCAGACCAAGACCTTTGTTGATCCGGCGACGCTCGAGAGGTTGGATTCCACGGTGAATTTCGACTGGGGCTCTGGGTCTCCCGATCCGATCATCTCGCCAGATAACTTCACTGTCCGCTGGACGGGGCTGGTGCAGCCGCACTACTCGCAGACCTATACGTTCTACACCTTGACGGATGACGGGGTGAGGCTGTGGGTCAACGGCCAACTGGTGATCGACAAATGGGTTAGCCAGGCGGCGACTGAATGGAGCGGCACGATCTCGCTGGCCGCCAACCAGAAATACGGCATCTTGATGGAGTATTTTGAAGGCACCGGCAACGCCGTAGCCAAATTAAGTTGGTCCAGCACGAATCAGGTCAAGGAAATCATCCCGATGACCCAATTGTATCCGGTTGACTTGTATTCGAGTGGCCAGCAGCCCATGGCGTCGAGGAGTTTGGACGGCACTCAGTTGAATATTACCTGGGCCGGAACCTATGTCCTCGAGTCGAGTCCCATCCTCAACGGACCTTGGACGCCAGTGCCTGGCGCAACCAGCCCATACACCGTCGCAATTGACCCGACCCAGCAACTGTTCTTCCGTCTCGTAAGCCAATAACCCGGCACGCGACAAAGCCTGTTTACACCAAAAGACCGGGCCTTCGGGCCCGGTCTTTTGCTTTTGCTGCGCTCTCTTTCCCGCCCTTTCAACCCCGAACCGGAAATCTCAGACCTCCTCACCGGGTCCGCCAAGCTCCAGCGGAGCGGCATGGGTTCGTGTTGACGGTCCCACCACGGAAGGGCTGTGGGATGCAAAATGCCATTCATGCCGGTCCGCTGGAGCTTGGCCAGGCATCCGGGGTGGGCGTTACTATAAACATGCCGCTCCTAACGGAGCTGGGAACTCGGAGAGTTGGCTCATGGGTTTGGGATTGAACAGGAGGAAACGGAGACAACGGAGAAACAGATCCGCCATTGCCTGAATCGGGCAGGCGCTTATGTTGGCCTTCCATCTCTGTTTCCTCGGTTATCTCCTGTGGCGCCTGTGGCGGCCACGGAAACCATCTTTCCAGGCGGCGATTGGCCAGAAAAAACCGCGCAACCGTTTTCCTCTGTCCCTCTGTCCGGAAACAAGCTATCGCCCAATCGTTTTCCCCGTTGCTGGATCGAAGAAGTGGGCGTGCTGCATCTCGAAAACGAACGCCACTCTTTGGTTCGCGCGCACGGGGTCGGAAGGCGGAACGCGAGCGACAAATGAATGGGCGCCGCTGACCAGATGCACATGTGTTTCCGAACCGATCGGCTGGACAACCTCTGCCAGCGCTTCCACGGTCCGTTCCGGCGCAGCATCCTGCCCCTGCGGTTTGTGGACGAGGTTTTCCGGGCGGATGCCGAAGATGATGTTCCTGCCAACGTACCCCTGCAAGGGGGGCGCAGTCGCATCTTCCAGTCGAAGGATAATGGGATGCGGTGCGGCCGCCGCATCGCCAATTTGTTCCTGGAAAAACAGCGCGTTCCCCTTCGACAAGATTGTGCCGTTGAAAAAGTTCATCGGTGGCGACCCGATGAATCCGGCCACGAACAGGTTCCCTGGCTTTTGGTAAAGATGCATCGGGTCGGCGACTTGCTGGATCACCCCGTCTTTCATCACGGCGATCCGGTCGCCCAGAGTCATGGCTTCAACCTGGTCATGCGTCACATAAATCATTGTCGCGGCCAGGAGGTGGTGCAGGCGGGAAATCTCCGCCCGCATCTGCTGGCGGAGGTTGGCATCCAGGTTGGAGAGCGGCTCATCGAACAAAAACACCTTCGGCCTGCGCACCAAGGCGCGCCCCACCGCGACCCGCTGGCGCTGGCCCCCGGAGAGTTCCCCCGGCTTGCGATTCAGGCACGGCGCCACCCCGAGGACTTCTGCCGCTTCGCTCACCCGCCTTTCGATTTCCTCGCGGGGGAACTTTCGCACTTTCAGCCCGAAAGCGAGGTTCTCATAAACCGACATCTGCGGGTAAAGGGCGTGATGTTGGAACACCATCTCGAGATCGCGGTCCTTGGGCGCCACCTCGTTGACGATCCGGCCATCAATGGTCACGCTGCCCGCAGTGATTTCCTCCAGGCCGGCAATCAGTCGCAAGGTCGTCGTCTTGCCGCAACCTGACGGTCCCACCAGCACCAGGAATTCATGGTCTTCGATTGTCAGACTGACGTTATCCACTGCGCGAACGCACTCGCCTCTCGGCCCCATGAAGACCTTGGTCAAATGATCCAGGACAACTCGTGCCATGCCGGAATTGTCGAGAGAAGCAGCACGGAAGTCGAGTCTGCGCCTGCAAGTTGTAGAATTTGGACTCCCTGAAACATTCGCTCGCAATCCCCAGGGTGGTTTCAAGAACCTGCAAAATCGTAGCCGCTGACGGCAGTCGGCGCACTTTTCCTCGATTATCGGAGTGTTAGCGCCGACTGCCGTCGGCGGCTACGATTTCTTGAATCCGCCCTGCGCAATCCCGGCGGCATGCCGAATAGCGTTGACCCTGCCGCCGGCTTTTCCGCATCATCCATTCGACGCGGGGGAGCGGTTGGCGAAGTCCAGCCGGCCGCCGCTCTCGATTTTACCGAATTAACAAATACCAAATTATGAACTTGGATGCTCTCTATTCCGAATTGACCCTCAAGACCACCGCCAAGCTGGCGCTGGTCGTCCTCGACGGTGTTGGCGACGTCGCCACACGCGAGCAAGGCTACCTTACCCCGCTGGAAGCCGCAGCCACCCCGAACATGGATGCGCTGGCGAAAGACTCCGCGCAGGGCCGGATGATTCCGATCGCCCCGGGCATCACCCCGGGCAGCGGACCGGGCCACCTTGGGTTGTTTGGTTACGACCCGCTGGAATTTCAAGTCGGACGCGGGGTGATCGAGGCGCTGGGTCTGGGCCTGGAATTGCAGGCGGGGGACGTGGCGGCGCGCGCCAACTTTTGCACGCTCGACGCCAAAGGCATCGTCACGGACCGGCGCGCCGGGCGCATCGACACGGCTGTGTGCGAAAAACTCTGCGTGTTGCTGGCTGACAAGGTGAAAGAGGTGGGAGACGCACAGGTCATCATCAAAGCCGGCAAAGGCCATCGGTTCGTCGTGATCTTCCGGGGCACGGGTTTGGAAGGACCGCTCACCGATGGGGATCCGCACCGCGAGGGCCTGCCCATTCCGACGGTCGTGCCCGTCAATCCCGAGTCCGCCAAGGCCAAAAAAGCCGCCAAGCTGGTGGCGGAATTCTACAAAGCCGCCTTGCCCATCATCGCGCAGAAAAAACCAGCCAATGGTTTCCTGTTGCGCGGCATCGCGCACCAGCCGGAGATTCCGTTATTCAAAGATCGCTACGGGCTGCGCCCAGGCTGCATTGCGGTCTATCCGATGTACAAGGGCCTCGCGCAGTTGGTGGGTATGACGAAGCTGGAAGGACCGCAGACGATCGCCGAGCAGTTCGAGCGGTACCTGGCCGAATACGACAACTACGACTACTTCTTCATCCACTTCAAATACACCGACATGTACGGCGAGGACGGCAACTTCGCGGCGAAGAAGAAAGCCATTGAAGAATTCGACGCTGCGCTGCCGATTTTGCTGGGCAAGAAGCCCGATGTGTTGGCCATCACGGGCGACCATTCCACGCCGTGCGTGATGAAGGGCCATTCCTGGCATCCGCAACCGGTGCTCCTGCACTCCGCCTCTTCCGGTTCGGATAAGCTGGAGCGGTTTACCGAGACCGGCGCGAACTCGGGATCGCTCGGGGTGTTCGACGCCAAATACCTGATTCGCTTGATGCAGGCGAACGCCAAGATGTTCGATAAATTTGGCGCATAATGCCCTGAGAAGTTTGACAAGGTCACCATCTTCCGGCGGGTCCGGGATGGTTTGAATATATGGGCAAAGTTTGCCGTAGCGGCTATATTTTGGAGTGGTTCATCGGCGACCATGTGCCGCGGCATATCCATGTTTATACCAGCAAGCACAAGTTCCTGGGGCGGTTGGACGTGGACAGTCTGGTGGGGGTCGAAGGCTGGACGCCTGACCGGAAACTGATTAAGCTGATCGCAGATTTAAAGAACGAAGGCCGGCTATGAGAACGATGGTCCAGTTGAAAAAGAGTTGCGGCAAAGCAACGTTTTCCCGGGTGCGGCATGCGCGCTACCTGGGTTGGGAGGATGCCTTTGATGTCGAGTTTGAAGACGGCCTTGGTTTCCTGGAACCCCACTCGACTATTCGCAAGGCCAACCGCATTTCCGCCAAAGCGGTGCCGATTAACGTCGAGGTCGATCCGGAACTGGGCAGCCACTTCAAGGTGACCTACGACAATGGCCAGGTGGCGGAAGTCTCGTGGGCTTTTATCCGCGAACTCCCGCCCAGTAAATGAGACGGTTACGCGCAAGCGTGACGAACCCCGATTCAGCATGGCTAACCTGGTTTTCGACATCGAGACTTCCGCGCTGCCGTTGGAGCAGTTCGACGAAGCGCAACAAGAATACCTTTTCCGCGAGTGCGAAAAGATCACCGATGCGGCGGCGCGCGATGTCCGCCACTCCGAAATTCAGCGGCAATTTAGTCTGTGGCCGCTGACCGCGCAGGTCGTCTGCATCGCCATGCTCAACGCCGATACCGCCCGCGGCCAGGTGCTCTTCACGGCGGCGGACCATGAAGAGGAAGCGGACGAGGCCAGCCCGGTCGAGTTCATGCCGTGCGTGGATGAGGTCGAGTTGCTGACGGCGTTTTGGGATGTGGCGAAGCATTATGAGAAGATCGTCACGTTCAACGGACGCGGGTTTGACGTGCCGTTCATTTACCTCCGCTCCGCCCTGCTCAACGTGCCCATTTCCCGCAAAGACTGGCTGGGCTACCGCTTCCAAACCGAGCCCCACTGCGACCTCGCGGAACAGCTCACCTTCTACAACGTCAGCGGCCGGGATGGCGCGGCGCGGCGGTTCAACCTGGATTTTTACTGCAAGTCCTTCGGAATCGAATCCCCCAAGAGCCACGGCGTGACCGGCAACGACGTGAATTCATTGATGGCCGCCGGACGTTACCGGGAAATCGCCGACTACTGCCTGAGAGACGTGAAAGCAACGGTGCTGCTCTACCAGATTTGGAAGGATCGGCTGGCGGGTATTAAGTGATGGCCGAAGTCAGAAAACCGAAATCCGAAGGAAATCCAAAGGCCGAAATCCGAAAGGTATTGGTGTGTTTTGCGGTTAAGGAGGAGGCGCGGGCGTTCCAGAAGCTGAGCGGCGGGCACAGCAAAATCCAAGTCATCCTCGTGGGTATCGGGAAGCGCAACGCGGAGCGGGCGATTCTTGCCGCTTTGGCGAAGGAACGGCCACAATTGGTCCTCACCTGCGGGTTTGCCGGCGGGCTTAGGCCGGACCTCGCGATGGGCACCGTGGTCTTTGCCGCGGATGCGGAAACCGGTCTGGAATCCGCACTCTTAGCGGCGGGCGCTCGACCTGCACGCTTCCATTGCGCGGACCGCGTGGCCACGACGGCGGAACAAAAACGAGCGCTGTGGCAGGCGACCGGCGCGGACGCAGTGGAAATGGAATCGCAAATCATCTGCGAGGTGTGTCGTCAGGCAGGAATTCCGAGCGCCACCGTGCGGGTGATCCTGGATGCGGCCAACGAAGACCTGCCAATCGATTTCAACGAGTTGATGACCTCCGACCAAAAAATGAGCTGCGCCAAACTGGCCATGTCGCTGGTGAAGTCACCAGGAAAAATCGGCGCTCTCAGACGCCTGCAGCAGGAGAGCAAGGCTGCCGCGGAGCGGCTCGCGCAGGTACTGATAGTTTGCTGGAAAAGTCACCGATCACTGACCACCGACCACTGATTACCGACCACTGATTACCGCCCACCGATCACCGCCCACCGATCACCGATCACCATTCCCCACTCATCCGCGGTTTCATCGCCCCTCAGCCTTCGGCAGGAGCCAGCACCATGGCAAGGCCCACAGTTCTTGCCCCAGAGACCGCGCTGACCCCGCGTGCAGGACAACTCCGCAGCGGAGACGTCGCCCCCTTCCCAGGCTTTGGCGAAAGGCCGCAATGCCATCAGCGTCCGATGGTGTGGCCTGTTGAGATGCTTTGATTTCCAGCGCCACCAACACGCCGTCCTGCTCCAGGACAAAATCCACTTCGCGCCCCGACCGGTCGCGCCAGAAATAGAGTCTGCGCCCGGCAGGGTCAAGGGAGCGCCAGGACTGCAAGGACTGGAAAATCGTTTGCTCCAGCCAGTAGCCTTGGTCGAGACGATTGGCCAGGTCGGGGGCGCTCTTGATGCCAGCCAGCCAGGCCGCCAGACCGCAGTCGCTCCACAAAACCTTCTTTCCTTTCACGAGGCCAGTCGTGGGATTGGTCGTGTAGGGGGTAAGCCGGACCAGCAGGCAGCCGGTTTCCAGCAGGTTCAGGTACCGGTGGACCGTGGGCTGGGGCACCGCGGCGTCGCGGGCCAGGTCGGATTGGTTGAGCAACCGCGCGCAGCGGTTGGCCGCCAGCGCCATGACTCGTTGAAAATCCGGCAGGCTGGACACGGCGCTGAGTTGGCGCAAGTCGCGTTCGAGGTAGGTCTGCACATAGCCGGTGAACCAGAGTTTGCGGGCGTCGGCGGTTGGCGCGGAGAGGGCCGATGGAAACCCGCCGCGCAACAACCATGTTTGCCAATCGCCGGCTTCGTCCGGCCAGTCGCCGAGGGTGAAATGCGGCTCGAACAATGCGTCCAGCGGCCCCAGCCCGCCCGGTCGTTCCTGCCACTCCGTCGGGCAGAAGGGAGGAAGGTCGAGATAGACCGCCCGGCCTGCCAGAGATTCCGCGACCTTGCCCATGAGCAGAAGATTCGCTGAGCCGGTGAGGAGGAAGTCGCCTGCCTTTCGCTGGCGGTCCACATGGCGCTTGACCGGCAGCAGCAGCTCGGGGGCGCGCTGCACCTCATCCAGCGTGACCGGGCGTGAAGCGAGCAGCGAATCCGGGTCCGTGCGGGCCTGTCCGAGGATGCCCAGGTCGTCCAGGCTCACAAAAGTCCGCTTTTGCGGCAGCGCTTGGGCCAAAGTGGTCTTGCCCGTCTGCCGCGCGCCCGTGAGCACAACCACGGGCAGTGCCTTCAACGCGGCTTCCAGTTTGCAGGTCAGCCAGCGGTTCCGAATCGATTCCATGCCGTGAATAGAATCCATTCACGACTTGAATACAATCCCAAAAATGCGCGATCAGGCCACGCGCAGGGTGGTTTCAAGAAATCGTAGCCGCCGACGGCAGTCGGCGCTAACAGTCCGATAATCGAGGAAAAGTGCGCCGACTGCCGTCGGCGGCTACGATTTTGCAGGTTCTTGAATCCGCCCTGGGCCACGCGGCGACATCCTTTGCCCGTGTTAGCTGAGCGCGATGAGCGGCGGTTTCTCCTTCTGCCAGGCGGTGCTCTGCTCGTAAGCGTGGGCGATTCTCAGGATTGTCTCTTCCTCAAATGGTTTGCCCAGCAGTTGCAGACCGATGGGTAAACGTGGTTGAGAGATGGTGAAGCCGCAGGGGACGCTGATGCCGCAGATGCCGGCCAGGTTGCAGGAGATGGTGAAGATGTCCATCAGGTACATCTGCAATGGGTTCTCGGATTTCTCGCCGATCTTGAATGCGGCGGTGGGAGAGGTCGGCGTAACGATGGCATCCACCTTTTCAAACGCCTTGAGAAAGTCGTTGCGGATCAAGGTGCGGACCTTTTGCGCGCGCAGGTAATAGGCGTCATGGTAGCCGCTGCTCAGGACGTAAGTGCCCAGGATAATGCGGCGCTTCACTTCCGAGCCGAAGCCGGCGCCGCGCGTTTTGCTGTAGAGTTCGATCGGGTCGGCCCCTCCAACGCGCAACCCATATCGGATGCCGTCGAAGCGCGCCAGGTTGGCGCTAGCCTCTGCGGTCGCGATGATGTAGTAGGTCGCGATGGCGTAGTCTGTGTGCGGCAGGGACACTTCCACGACTTCCGCGCCCAGTCGAGTCAGTTGCTGCACGGCGCATTCGACGGCCCGTTTCACTTCCGGCTCCAGCCCGCCGATCATGTACTCTTTGGCCAGCCCCAGCTTCAGTCCCTTGATGTCACCGGTCAAGCTCGCCGGATAGTTCGGAACGGGCTGCGGCACGCTCGAGGAATCACGGGGATCGTGGCCGCTGATGACGCCCGCGACGGTTGCGGCGTCCCGCACATGTTTGGTGAAACAGCCAATCTGGTCGAGCGACGAGGCGTAGGCCACCAGGCCATAGCGCGAGACACGGCCATAAGAGGGTTTGAGGCCCACACAGCCGCACAGCGCCGCCGGTTGGCGAATTGACCCGCCGGTGTCCGAGCCGAGCGCCGCCAGGCACTCATCCGCCGCCACCGCCGCCGCGGACCCGCCCGAAGAGCCGCCGGGAATGCGCGAGGTGTCCCAGGGATTGCGGGTGATTTGGAAGGCGGAGTTCTCCGTCGAGCTGCCCATCGCAAACTCGTCCATGTTCACCCGGCCAAAAACCACCGCACCCGCTGTCCTCAGCTTTTCAATCACCGTCGCGTCATAAGGGGAAACAAAGTTGCCCAGAATTTTGGAGCCGCAATTGAGCGGCTGACCTTTCACGGCGATAACGTCTTTGATGGCGATGGGCACACCGAGCAAAGGTCGCTCGGCGTGGGTCTGGCCATTGGCGAGCGCCTGGTCCGCCGCGTCGGCTTGCGCCAGCGCGTCTGCCGCGTCGTAGCTGATGAACGCCCGGATATGGTCATCGACGCGGCGGACTTGGTCGAGACATGCCTGCGTGGCGGCGCGGGAGGAGACCTCGCGCCCGGCCAGCTTCGCCACGAGTTCGGAAATAGAAAGTTGGTTCAGCATGACAAATCAGCAGCCCACATTCCGGCCGCTGAACAGTGGAGAAGCTGACCGAGCGCGAGGGAAAAGGCGAGCGGGAAATGCGGCGCTGAGAGTCCTGACAGGGTGGTTTCAAAAAATCGTAGCCGCCGACGGCTACGATTTTGCAGGTTCTTGAATCCGCCCGGGAGTCCTGACAGCAGGCTTGTTGTCGCAGACAGGAGAAGAGTTTGATGCTCAGGCCAAACGAGTCCTTCTCGTCATAAGACCCCGGAATTGACCTCCGCCCGCCACCGCTCCATTCTGACGGGCATGGTTAATATTGCTTCGTTACGGGAATACCTGAACACCCAACTGCCGGCCGCGCTGGAGATGCTGCGTCAGATGGTCGGCATCAACAGTTACACTGCAAACCGGGACGGCGTGAACCGCGTTGCCCGGCTCACAGCCGAATCTTTTGCGCCCCTCGGCTTCAGCGCTGAGTTCGTGCCCTGCGCCAATCCGGCATGGGGCGACCACCTCGTGCTCACGCGGCGTGGGAGCTCGCCCAAGAGCATTGCCTTGATTTCTCATCTCGACACGGTCTTTCCGCCGGAAGAGGAAGCGCGAAACAACTTCCATTGGCAGCCTGAAGGCGACCGGATTTTCGGCCCCGGCACGCACGACATCAAAGGCGGGTCGGTCATGATGTGGCTGCTGTTATCTGCCCTCCGGACGCACGCCCCAAAGGTATTTGAAGCTATTTCCTGGAAGCTGATCTGGAACTCCTCTGAAGAATGTTTTTCGCCCGATTTCGGCGACGTGTGCCGCCGTCACTTCGACCGCGGCACGCTGGCGGCGCTGGTCTTCGAGGCCGAGGGCCGTGTCGGCAACCAGCGCATGATGGTGGTGGCGCGCAAAGGCCGGGGCACGTGGCGCGTCACCGTTAGCGGCCGCGGGTCTCATGCCGGCGGAAAACACGCTCACGGCGCCAATGCAATCGTTCAGCTCGGCCAGACGGTTCAGCGCGTTGCCGCCCTTACGGACTATTCCCGCAGCCTGACCGTCAACGTCGCCACGATTTCCGGCGGCACGGTTCTCAATCGCGTTCCGCATGAGGCGATGGCCGAGGGCGAGTTCCGCACCTTCACGCCCGAAGTCTGCGCGCAGGCCAAAGCCGACTTGCTCGCAATGGCAGGCCGGGGTGAGGTGTGCAGCCCGGCCGACGGATTGGCCTGCGAGGTAAAAGTTGAGATTCTCACTGAATCCCGCCCCTGGCCGCGCAACCCGGCCACCGACGGGCTTTATAAGCTGTGGAAACAAGCTGGCGACGATCTCAACCTGCCGGTCAACTGCGAAGAGCGTGGCGGCCTGAGCGACGGCAACCTCATCTGGGACGCCGTGCCGACCCTCGATGGCCTTGGCCCGTGGGGCGACAACGACCATTGCTCCGAGCGTAGCCCTGACGGCTCCAAACTGCCGGAATTCGTGGAGGTGACCACGTTTGTGCCCAAGGCGATGCTGAACACGGCGGCAATCCTGAAGCTCTATGAGTCTTCGGAAGGCCGGGAACGATGAACACAGAGCCACAGCCCGGCCAAAAGCTCGAACCCAAAGACTTTGCAACTGTCATCCGACTCGCGCCCCTGGCTGCCATCGATATCATTGTTCGTTCCCCCGGCGGGCGGGTGTTGTTGGGGCGCCGGAGCAACGAGCCGGCCAAGGGCTGTTTCTTTGTCTGCGGCGGACGCATCACGAAGAACGAGACCCTGGAGGCGGCGTTCAGCAGAATATCGCTGGCTGAGCTCGGGCGGGAGCAGAAGATTCGGGACGCCAGATTGCTGGGCGCGTTTGAACATTTTTACCCCGCTAATGCTTTTGAACAAACTGGATTCGGCACCCACTACGTGGTGCTTGCCTATGAGCTGACAGCGTCCCTGGAAATCACCTCGCTGCCGGCAGGCCAGCACGGGGAATACGTCTGGAAAACCGAGGCTGAACTATTGATGTGTCCGAAAGTTCACGGGAATACAAAAGCCTATTTCTTGAGGCCCGAATAAGGCAGACTCATGCGCTGGAATTAAAGCTCCCGCCCATTGCGGAAGTTGCGGCTGATTCGTCGGCGGGGGAGGATGGGAGGATGGGTTTGGGGACTGGAAAGGGCTGGAGAGGCGGGGTAAGGATGAGTCGTGGTGCCAGCACGATTCGGGTCTTCAGTCCCGCTATTGTCAGCCCCAGAAGGAATGGAGCGCCGGCTTGAGCCGGCTTTGGACGACCGAGCAGCAAGATCGTCAGGGGCAGGAGGTCCGATGTAAGCCGGCTAAAGCCGGCGCTCCGTTTGACGGGCCGTGGGGCAGGTCTCCGACCTGCCGGTCCACGGAGTCTCTGACTCCGTGCAGGGCCAGATGTCCAACCAGCTTGAATGAAACAATCTGCCGCAGGAGTTAAATTGCTCTTGCCGCCGGAACGGCGGCTGTTCTAAGGTTGCCGCCATTGAATTGTAAGCAATGCAATGCTCGTTTGCGCAGAGCATCGCGAAGCACTTAGTGACAGCAAAACGTAACTGAATAGACGTGTTAATATTGACATGAAAACCATCCCGAGCTCCAAAGTTAAATTCTTCAGCGGCGAAGAGGTTCCCCTGGAATTGCACAAGGTGAGAATCGTTCAGAAGCTGAACCTGATTCCGATTGAAGAGCGCCTCAAGGCCATGACCGAAGGGGGCTGCAACACCTTCCTGCTGACGACCAAGACCGTTTTCCTCGACATGCTCACCGACAGCGGGACCAACGCGATGAGCGACAACCAGGTGGCTTCCATGCTACGCGCCGATGACGCTTATGCCGGGTCGCAAAGTTACATGCGGCTGGAAGAAGCCATTCAGGAGGTGTTCAATTGCAAGTATTTCCTGCCGGTGCATCAGGGCCGCGCCGCCGAGAATATTATCTCGAAGGTGTTCATCAAGCCGGGTGACATCGTCCCCATGAACTACCACTTCACCACCACCAAAGCGCACATCGAGCTCAACGGTGGCACCATCTTCGAAATCTACACCGACGAAGCGCTCAAGACCAAGAGCAGCCATCCGTTCAAGGGCAACCTCGATGTCTCGAAACTGAAGGAGCTTATTAAGAAATACGGCCCCAGCAAGGTGGCGTTTATTCGCTTGGAAGCATCAACCAATCTCATTGGCGGCCAGCCCTTCTCCATCGCGAATATGCGCGAAGTGAAAAAGGTGGCGCAAAAACACGGCATTATGATTGTGCTCGACGCCAGCCTGATTGGCGAGAATGCCTATTTTATCAAGGAGCGCGAAGCGGAGTTCAAGAATAAATCGATCAAGGAAATCCTGCATACGATGATCGGTTTGGTGGACCTGACCTACTTCTCGAGTCGCAAGGTCAGCTCCACACGAGGCGGCGGCATCTGTACCAATAACCTCGAGATTAACAACAAAATGCGAGACCTCGTGCCGCTGTTTGAAGGTTTCTACACCTACGGCGGCATGTCGATTCGCGAAGTGGAAGCCATGGCGATCGGTTTGTTTGAAACCCTCGACGAAACCATCATTTCGCAATCGCCCAACTTTATCAAATTCATGGTCAACACGCTCGACAAGTTGGGCGTGCCGGTCATTACACCGCCTGGTGGTTTGGGAGTTCATATCGACGCCGGCCAGTTCCTGTCACATGTTCCGCAAACCGAGTATCCCGCCGGGGCGCTCGCTGCGGCGTTTTTCCTGGTTTCGGGTGTTCGCGGCATGGAACGTGGAACCATCTCCAGCGTGCGCGATGCCAATGGCAAGGATGTGCTTGCAGATATTGAATTGCTCCGCCTGGCCATGCCTCGGCGCGTGTTCACTCTCTCTCAGGTCAAGTACGCCATCGACCGGCTGCATTGGTTGTATCTGAACCGCAAACTGGTTGGCGGTCTTAAATTCTACTACGAACCGCCGGTCTTGCGCTTCTTCGGCGGCAAACTCGAACCCACCACACCGTGGCCGCAAAAGCTGGTTGCCAAATTCCGAGCTGATTTTGGCGACAGCCTGTAAGATTACTCTCGGTTGGAGGCGGAAGAGCCTGGCGATGCCAGGCTCTTCCATTCGAATGACTGAAGGACTCTCTGGCGGAGCTGCTCTGCGGCAAGAGCGATGCGCGCCGCGATACCTATTCCATCTCTCCGTGAAGATTGCTCGGTGAAGTTGACTCCCCTCCTCTTGACTCGCTGATACGGGTCTGTCATGAAGCCCTCGAACGAAATTTACCAAACGGCTGCCCCGCGAACGACGGTGGAAGTTCATATCCCCGACGGTCGGATTCTCTGCGGGCCTCGTAACACGCCTATCGGCTCCCTTTTCAAGGTGCTGCCCGAATGGGATTCGCACGATCCCATTGTGGGCGCCGTGGTCAACGGCGAGCTGCGCGAGCTGACGTATCCCATCGAGTTGGACTCGCGCGCCCGCCCGGTCAAGATGTCCGATCCGGACGGCTCGGGTATCTACCGCCGCTCGGTCACGTTCCTGCTTGTGGCGGCCTTCGAGGACATCTTTCCCACCGCGGACATCGCCATCGATCACTCGATGTCCTCGGGCGGTTTCTATTGTTCGGTGATCAACCGCGGGCCGCTCTCCAAGGAAGATCTCGCAGCGGTCGAATCCCGGATGAAGGAACTGGTCAAAGCCGACCTGCCGTTCGAGCGCAAGGTGGTGCCCCTGCAAGAGGCGATTGACTATTTCCAATCGAAAAATCAGCTCGAAAAGGTCCAGCTCCTGAGTTACCGCGCCAAGGCCACGCTGGGGCTCTACACACTAGGCGGGCGGTGCGATTACCATCATGGATATATGGTGCCATCCACCAGTTATTTGCGATGGTTCGCCCTGGCACCCATCGGCGATGGATTCGCCCTGCGCTTCCCCCGCCGCCAGGCTCCTAATGAGCTGCCGCCGTTGCCTGATTCCAAGAAACTGCTGGCGACCTTCCGCGAGTATAATAATTGGCTGGTGCGGCTGGGCATCGAAAATGTTGCCGCGTTGAACAACGCCATCAAGTCCAAGCGCGTAAGCGAATTGATCCTGATCTCGGAAGCGCTCCACGAACACCGAATTGCCGAAATTGCCAGCCTCGTGATGGAGCGCTCCGAGGAAGCCCGCATCGTCCTGGTCGCCGGCCCGTCGTCTTCGGGCAAGACCACCTTTTCCAAACGCCTGAGCGTTCAGCTTCTGGCCCAAGGCATCTCACCGTTTGCCCTCGAACTCGATAACTATTTCTTGAACCGCGATCAGACCCCCAAGGATGAGAAAGGGCAATACGAGTTTGAATCGCTCGAAGCGCTGGATACGGCGCGGCTGCTGGCCGACCTGACGCGGCTCGTTGCGGGAGAAGAAATCCAACTCCCGAAGTTCAACTTCCATCTCGGACAGAGCGAGCCGGGTGAGGTCGTGAAGCTCGAACGAGGCCAACTCGTGATCCTGGAAGGAATCCACGGACTCAACGCGGGCCTCCTCCCCGGTCTCTCTCGACGCCAAACCACCCGGATTTATGTGTCGTGCCTCACGCAATTGAACCTCGACCGGCACAACCGCATTTCCACCACCGATACCCGACTGTTGCGACGCATCATCCGCGACGCTCGCGACCGGGGCTACTCCGCCCAGCAAACCATCACCCGCTGGGAGTCAGTCGGGCGTGGCGAGAAAAAGCACATCTTCCCTTATCAGGAAAACGCCGATGAACTATTCAACTCCGCCCTGGTTTACGAGCTCTCAGCAATCCGCTTGGTGGCCGAACCGCTCCTGCGCCAGGTCGTCTTCGGAACGCCGGAATATATCGAAGCCAAGCGGCTGCTGGCTTTCTTGCAGTGGTTTCTGCCGATTGGCGAGGACTTGATCCCGGACAACTCGATCTTGCGCGAGTTCATCGGCGGATCGATTCTCAAAGGCTTCAGCCTCTGGCAAAATGGCAAACGCAACGGCGAATGATCGCCTCGCCGCCTACTTGGCTTTGACGTCGTAGCAGAGCAGCGCGTCCTGGTCGCGCAGGTAGAGCTTGCCGCCGCAGATGACAGGGTGCGGCCAGGCCTTGTTCTTGCTGCGATCAGGCTGTTCAAAGCGGCCATGTTCCTGGTAGCCGGCGGGCGAGGCATCGATAAAGGCGATCGTGCCCTTGTCCTCAGTGCGCAGGTAAAAATGGCCGTCGGCACAGAGGATCGAGCCTTTGCCGAGCTTCTCTTTTTCCTCCCATTTGGATTCGCCAGTCTTGAAGTCCTGGCACACCCAGCCTTTGCCTTCGGAGTAGCCATAAACGCAATCGCCGACCTTGATGACCCCGCCGTGATGGTTTGCCATAACCTTGTTCGCATAGACCTCCTCGGCGGTGAACTTGCCCTCTGCCACAGTGATCTTGAAAAGGTTGCAGCCGGTGCCGTAGCTCGATGTCACATAGACAAAACCGTCGCTGTAAATCGGCGTCGGGATGACCGCCGTCCGACCCGCGCGCACCGCGCGCCAGAGCACCTTGCCGTCCGCCGCCGCCACACCGACGACGCTTTGCGCGGTGATCTGGATGTATTGCCGCACACCGCCGATTTGCGCGATGATGATCGAGGAATAATGGGGCGCTTCAGTGAAATCCTTGCTGCGCCAGACAACAGCGCCGGTTTTCTTGTCCAACGCCACAATCGCTCCTTCGGCGCCACCGGGAGTGATGACCACATTGTTGCCGTCGATAAGCGGGGACTCGGAGAAACCCCAGTTCGGACACTTGCCGCCAAAGTCTTTGATGTAGTCTTTGCGCCAAAGCTCCTTGCCCGACGCAATTTCGAGGCAAATCAAGTCGCCCCATTGGCCGACGGCGACGAGCAGGTCGCCCTCGACGGCAGGCGTGCTGCGCGGTCCCTCGAATGCGGGCATGCCCGGAGCGCCGGACTTGCCGAGCTTCGCCGTCCAAACCTGTTTGCCGTCCGCCGCGTTCAACGCGATGACGACACTGGAATCGCCGCTTTCGCCAATGGTATAAATGCGATTACCCACAACCGACACGGTCGAATAACCGGCCCCCAGTCCAGTCGCCTTCCACGCAAGCGGCGGACCACCCGCCGGCAGCTCCTTCAGCAGTCCGGTATCAGGCGAAATGTCATCGCGATTCGGACCGCGAAATTGGGGCCAATCGTCCGGGGCCGCCAGGGCCACACCGGCCAGAGAAAACAAGAGGGGCACGCCAATGGCGCAAAAGCGGATTTGATTCAAGTATCTGTGCATAATCATGAATGGCATAATCGGGGAACCCATGCCGAATTGCAAACGGAATGGTGAACGGTGCGCAAACGCTCCGGTTGTTGTTGCAAAGACGAGATACCTGGGCGACAATGAATTAACTGAATTAACGAAAGGAAAAGTCTTATGGAAGCAGTAAAACATGTAGGTAGCGAGAAGACCCTGCGCGAGCTCGGAACGGTCGTCCGTGAAGGCGAAGAGTTGCTCTGCGCCGCAGCGGGCGAGCAGGGGGAAAAGGGCCGGGCGCTTCGAGCCAAGCTCGAGACGGCTGTCGAGAAGGCCAAGGCGCTTTACGAGCGTCTGGAAGAGAAAACCGCCGCCGTTGCCAAGGCCGCCGATCAAACCGTCCGCAAGCATCCCTATCAAGCCATCGGAATTGCCTTCGGTGTCGGGCTGCTCATCGGTGCCCTGGCGGCACGGAGCCGACGAGACTGAACGGCCCCATCGCCGAGGCAGCGTTTCAGGATGAACCCAAGATTTTGGGGGTGTGCGGACTTTTCGCATCCTTTCCCTCACCCTATTGCCACGCCCGTCGCTGCCTATGCTGCAAGCCGGGTTGCGGTAAAACATTGCGTTAGCGGGTTAACCCTGCTTTAATGGCTCCCACATGATTCGCTGGCTACGCACAATTCTGAGCCGAATCGAACGGCTCTTCCGGCCGCCGCAGGCGACCGCGGATCGCTCTCGATTAGTCGGGATGTATCTGGCACAAGCCAACCGTCCACCGGACGTCGGCGTGCGAGGTTCAGAAACCTGCGAACGGCAGGATGGAAAGTTTGCCCAGAATCGGCGAAGAGAATAAGCCTGCCCCCGGCAAGACAAAGAGCGGTCTATTGGACTGGCCGCTCTGTGCTGTGCCATATCGCTCGCCTCCAATCGAGTCGTATCCCATCGGATTAATGTCTCACTCCGAAGCGACGCTTGCGTTCGTGTTCCCGAAAGGTGCGTCAGCAAGGCATTGGCGTTAGGGCCTGCCTGCCGACAGCACTATCGACTTGATGGCCATGCTTTCTCCCGGACGCGGTTCGGACGCTGGTTCGATCGCCACGCCGATGATGAGATCGCGGTATGCGGGCGACGATGCCAGATCGAGATGGTACTTGTGGAATTTACCATCGGGATTCAGCTCGATGCCCAGGCTCTTCTGGCTGTCCCAATGGTCGTCATCGAGACGCTTCCAGCAGACCCGCGCGGTCGTGGCCTTTCCGGCATAGGCAATCTCCATGTCCATGAACGGGGCCTTTTCGGCCCGCCAACATTGAGTGGGGCTTTCCAGGCGCGGTTTCTCCCCCGCGAGGGCGACCCGCCATTCGCCCTGCAGCGGGAAGCCCTGATCGGTGGCATTGCGCAATGTCCAATGCTGCCGATCTTTGGCAAAGAGCCATGCCGGCGGGGTCTTGGTGGCCATGTCGTTGAAACGTTGGCGAATGTCCGCGAGCTTGCCGACCACAAATGCGGTGCGATGTTCGTAAACGATGTTGTGGTCGAAGTTCTCCACGTGGATGGGCGCAACATAGGCAGTCGAACCGTCCTTGGGGTCGTCTGAGCGGGCATCGCCATAAATGCCACCATGAAACTCGCCGCCATCGGACTTGAAAACGCCCAGGCCCCAGCCATCGTTGTCCACCAGCGCAGCCCAGCCTTCAGTAGCCACGAAGCGCGTCCAAGGCCAGGGTTTACGCCAGTCATTGGTGACCTGGGTGCTCTGGTCCTGAGTGAAAGGCCGGCTGCCGGTGTAGGACATCAACCGGCACAACTTGGAGATGGTATAGACGGCCGGCAATTCCTGGGGGCAAGGGCGGTAGGCGGTCTTGTCCAAACGCTGATTGGCGCAACGGTAGCGCATACGAATGACCGGGCCTTGCAGGGTCGTCCAGGTCTCAAAGAAGCAGTCACCCGGAACGTTGTTGTGCGGCCATTGCATGGGAATGCATTTGATGTAAAGTTCTTTGCCGTCGTTGCGGTGCGTGATGATTTTCGAAGGGTTGGCGTAGCAATCGCCAGTTTGAATTGGATTCCAGCCCAAACCGGCCCACGCCGGACTGGGCTTTTTGCCAGGAACTTCAAATGGCCACGGGCCCGAGTAATGAGACATCTGGATTTGCCGGCCCAGGTCCGCACTGTTGATGATGTTGCCCGGATGCTCTTTGCTCGAGATAAAGGTGACGGCTCCTCCCAAAGCCAAATCCATGCCAATCCGAACCTCGCCGTTGTCCAGAAACGTCATCCTGGGAGCAGGCAGTGGCTCCGCAGCAAAGGTTTTGAGGGCGCAAAGGGCGACGGCCAGGGACCGGCAGAACTGAATTCGTGATCGGTTTTTCATGCAGATTGTGCTGTGACGCGTGAACAGGTTTGGTGAAGCAGTTCTAAAGTGAAGAGTTGGTTTGATTTCTTCGGCGCTATTGCATTATGGGCAATCACCCGAATTGCAGAACCTGGCGTCTCGATCCAAGTTGCTGTTTCCGCCGTTGCGGCAAGAGCGGCTGCTCGATGGTCATGGCTTATGCGAGCGAGCCGACAAGGCGGCAACCAATCCTTCCGCCGTGTGAACTTTCGCTTCGATGGCCGGCACCAATCCCAGCGCAAGGAGGGCCTTCGAGGTTTCCGGACCGATGGTCGCCGTTTTGAGCTGGGGAAACTTCTTCAACAATTCAGGTAGATTAAAGCGCGCGTGGAAATGTTCCACGGTGGAACCGCTTGTGAACACCACCCAATCCGCGCCCTTTGCCACGAGGCTGGCCGCGGCACCCGTCGTATCTTGAGTTTCGGGCACGGTCTGGTAGCAGGCGATGTCATCCACAATGGCGCCGAGGGCCTCGAGCGCCTCGGGCAATTCCCGGTTCGCGACCTCGGCGCGCAATAGGCAAATCCTCAGGTTTTCGATGGTCTCGAATTTGGTGAAAGCCTCGGCGATTTTTGAAGCCAGTGCTTCGTCCGGCATCAAATCGACCTGGAGGTGGAGTTCCTTGAGCTTGTTAGCCGTGGCCGGTCCGACTGCCGCAAGCCGCGCGCCGCCAAGGTCGCGCATATCGTGAAAGTGACGAAAGAAAGACTCAAAGAAGGTCGTGACGCCGTTCGGGCTGGTAAAGACAAGCCAGTCATAAGCATTGAGTTCCAACAGGGCGTCCACCAGGTCTTCCCGGCGGGTGGTTGGCTCGATCTTGATCGTCGGGATTTCCAGCACCTCGGCGCCGCGTTCCTGCAACTGTCGCGCAATTTGGCCCGACTGCTCGCGCGTGCGTGTCACGACGATGCGTTGTCCAAAAAGCGGCCGGCGCTCAAACCAATTCAGCTTATCGCGGAGCTTCACCACATCGCCGATGACGGCCACGGCGGGCGAGCTGATTCTGTCCTTCGCGGCAACTTCGGCAATGGTACCGAGGGTGCCGGCGGCTGATGGCTGATGGCCACCAGTTCCCCAACCGGCCATTGCCACCGGGGTGGCGGCCGAAAGGCCGTGGCCTGCCAGTGCCTCGGCGATTTGTCCGATGTTATCCTCGTCCAGCACGATGATTTTGGTGCCGGGGGTCTTGGCGACTTGCCCCCAATCAATGGCGGAATCTCTTTGCGACGGATCTCCGTACCCGGCGACCAGCGTAACCTGCGAGGCAAACTCGCGATGGGTGACCGGCACGCCCGCGAAATTGGGCGCCGCCACGAGCGGGGAAACTCCCGGCACCACCTCGAAAGGCACGCCGGCGTCTGCCAAACGCTCTGCTTCCTCGGCCCCGCGCCCAAAGAGATACGGATCCCCGCCCATAAGGTGAACTACCGCCTTGCCCGCGCGCGCCCGGCCGATCAACAACTGGTTTAATTCGGCTGGCGGCATGGCAGCCCCGGCGGCTCCCTTGCCGTCGTGGATGATCTCGGCTGACTTGGGCGCCCGGCGCAGCAATTCCGGGTTGACCCGCGCGTCCCACACCACCACGTCCGCAACGCCGAGCAACTCCGCCCCGCGCAACGTTAACAGCCCGGCATCGCCGGGGCCGGCGCCCACCAGATACACCATGCCTTTGGGTTTCATCTGGTGATACTGTATGCGGGAATTCAGCAGACGGCAATAAAACTGCCACAGCGTTTTGCGGCTGGGTTTGCAAGGTTGGCGGGTTTCTGCCTATGTTCTGCGAGCACTGAACACTATGATTGTTTTCCTCAATGGCCAATTTGTTCCGGAAGAACAAGCCGTCGTCTCCGTTTTCGACCGAGGCTTCCAGTACGGCGACGGGCTGTTCGAAACGATGCGAGTGCTGAACGGCAGCCCGTTCCGCTGGGAGCAGCATTGGGAACGACTCGCGCGCGGTGCGGCGTTCCTTAACATCCCGCTGCCGTTCGAGTCCAGGGAGCTGCGCGCTATGGGCGAGCGACTGATCACGACAAACCGGATGCCCGATTCGCTCCTGCGCCTGGCGGTTTCGCGCGGCGTTGGCCGGCAAGGTTATTCGCCGAAGGGAGCCGCGCGGACCACTATGGTGATGTCTTCTCATCCGGCGCCCGCCATCGACCTGCAAAGGCCGCCACGGTGGCGCGTGGTGATTTCGGCCTTCCGGCTGCCGGCGAATGAAGCGCTGGCCCAATTCAAAACCGCGAACAAGCTCCCGCAGGTTCTCGCTCGCGCTGAAGCTGACGCCGGTCACGCCGATGAGGCACTGCTGCAGAATACAGACGGCTACGTGGTCGAGGGCGCAAGCAGCAATTTCTTCTGGGTCGAGCCAGACGCGGTCTGCACGCCGCCGCTGGCCAGCGGCATTTTGGCCGGGGTGACCCGCGCCGTGGTGCTGGAAATCTGCCGTGATCTCGGACTGGCTATCCGTGAAGCGACCGTCGTCCCCGACCAACTCCGGCAGGCGCAGGGTGTGTTTCTTTCACTCAGCTCGTTCGGGATCGTGGAGGTGATATCGCTGGATGGCCATCCGTTGGGCCAGTCGCCCTGGATCGAGCGCATCCGCGAATCCTACGCGGGCTTGCTGCAGCGCGAGAGTCGCGCGCAGGGAACGCAGTGAATCCGGGGCCAGCGATTGAACTCTCACACGCCGGACCAACAGACGTTGCCCGCGAAGCGGAACTGGGTGCGCCATCCGGCGTTGTGTATAGTGATCTGGTTCGGCAACGATTTCATGTTCTATCCGTCCTTTTCTGCCCAACAAAGCCCCCGACCCAACCCAGTCCCACGATGATCAGAAAGAGAACCAAGTTGCGCAACCCAAGCCGGCCCGCAAAAGCCAGTGGCTCCACCGAAAAGTTGGGCGCTTCGGTCAGCCTTTACCGACCTCGGCATGTAACCTCAGCCCAAGCGCCTCGATCACTTTGAGGATCGTATCAAAGCCAGGACTCCGCTTGCCGGAAAGCGCCTTGTAGAGGCTTTCACGAGACATCCCCGCATCGCGTGCAACCTGCGTCATCCCCCTGGCACGAGCAATGTCACCGAGCGCTTTGGCAATGAATGCGGCATCCCCGTCTGCCTCTTCGAGGCACGCTTCCAGGTAAGCCGCCATCTCCTCTGGGGTCCTGAGGTGTTCGGCAACATCATAGCGAGTGGTCACAGTTTTTCTCATAACAAATACTCCGAAAGATTACGCGCGAGGCGCAAGGCCGTCTTGATGTCCTTCGCTTGGGCACGTTTATCCCCACCGGCCAACAGAATAATCAGCCCTCGCCCTCGCTGCTTGAAATACACCCGGTACCCGGGACCGTAGTTAATTCGCAACTCCGATACACCTTCGCCAACGGGATCAACATCTCCAGGATTTCCCCCCCGCGAGCCGTTCGAGTCTTGCTTGGACGCGCGCCCTCGCTCGAAGGTCGCGCAGGCTGTCCAGCCATTGAGCGAAGATCTCGGTTTTGCGAATCTCAATCACCCAAATACTGTAGCCGATGGGCTACATATTGTCAACGCCATGTGTGTCGCCCGAAGTGCCCAACTGCCAGCCTCACTGGGGCCGCGTCCATCGGCCGACAAATGCAAACAGAAAGCTTTCGCGGCATCCAGCGCCAGGGTGGTTTCAAGAAATCGTAGCCGCCGACGGCAGTCGGCGCTAACACTCCGATAATCGAGGAAAAGTGCGCCGACTACCATCGGCGGCTACGATTTTTCAGGTTCTTGAACCCGCCCTGGCTTTGGCCGGTGTCAGGGTGGTTTCAAGAAATCGTAGCCGCCGACGGCAGTCGGCGCTAACACTCCGATAATCGAGGAAAAGTGCGCCGACTACCATCGGCGGCTACGATTTTTCAGGTTCTCGAACCCGCCCCGGCTTTGGCCGATGTCAGAGTGGTTTCAAGAAATCGTAGCCGCCGACGGCAGTCGGCGCTAACACTCCGATAATCGAGGAAAAGTGCGCCGACTGCCGTCGGCGGCTACGATTTTGCAGGTTCTTGAATCCGCCCTGTCCAGCGCAGGCTGATGGTTCGGCAATTTCATTCGTTGTTGCGGATGGCGCAGAGCCGCTACCAGGCGGGATAAGCTGCTTCCGCCTTTCCATATTCCTATAGTCGTGCGCACCTTAGCCTTTTCGAGCAGAGAGCCCATCGAAGAATGGAACGCGGACATTCTTGTCCAAGGCCACTAGGATTTCATTCCCAAGAATACCCGCGAAACCGGTCCAAGCCTCCCCGGAGCTTGTCAACCTTGGCAGTTCTGGGATAATAGTTAAGCAATATGGCACTGCCACTTGACCGAATGGCCGTTGCGGAAAAGCTGCATGCGATGGTAGCGTCGAGGACGGACTCGAGCCGTAGTGTATATCAGCGTTAAACAAACATGAATGCCGCAATCCTTCGGGAACATCTGGCACGGTTGGACGCCGCGTTGGGCGAGCCAGCGAGGCTGTGCATCTACGGCAGCGCCGCTTTCATGCTCATGGGAGAAGAAGACCGCTTCAGTGTGGATGTTGATATTGCCGGCCCATACAGCACGGTCAACGAGCGGGCGCTGGCGGCGGCGGCCCGGCAGATCGGCCTGCCGGTCAATCCACCCGAGGATTTTCCGTCGGACCACATCGAATGGGTGGGGCCGACCCGGTTGTGTTTGGCCGTTCCTTCGGCGGAGAATGCGGTCGTACTATGGCAAGGCAGCACTCTGACCGTGTTCACTCTTCCCCCGGCGGACCTTGTTGCCAGCCGGCTGATTCGCTACGACCCGACTGACCAAGCCGATGTTCAGTTTCTTCTGATTCATTCGCGCGTGCGTTTTGAAGAGGTCGCGCAGGCTGTGAACCGGCTGCCCGTCACCTTTCGTGATGACGCCATCGTCCATGAGAACTTGGACAATTTGCGTCGCGACCTCGAACGTTGGACCTCATAAACCCGGTCCTCTCCACCTACCTTACCCCAACGATCCTATCAACTCCCATGACCCCTCGCCAACAGCTACAGATGGCATACGAACTGGCGTTTCATCCGGCGCGGCTTAATGCGACTTGGAACGAGTGGGAAAAAGGCGCGATTGCCGACCTGGCTCTTTTGCGCCAGGTGTTGGATTGGGCCTTGATGCTGCACCAGCGGCTTCCGGAAGCGCCGGCGGTCTCCAGCCGTGCCTTGCACCGATTAGCCCGCTATCAAGCGACGTCGCGGCTTTACCGGCTGCCGTCGATGGTCCGGGCTTTTCGAACGCGGTTGGGCGATGTTCGAGAAATACCCGAGGAAGTTCCGGCGTGGATGGTGCGCGACATTGGCTTGCCGCTATTTGGACGGGAGCGACGGACTTCGCCATTGAACACTTCAGTTCCGCCCTCTGACATCTGACCTCCGATCTCTGACCTCTTGTTTCAGCAAACCAGTGGCCACAACGACAGGTTGGGAACTCATTTGGGGAGGGGCAAGCAGGCTACTCCAAAAGAGTCTCTCGCGATTTGCCGGCCGTTTGTGTATTCTTCGTCCGCCATGCTCGACAAAATAAATAACCAGACGGCGCCCCACCGCCGCCGCCCTCGGTACGCCGGCAAGTATCCACGGCGCTTTGAAGAGAAGTATAAAGAACGCGACCCCGGGCGTTATGCCGAAACGGTTGGGAAAGTGCTTGCGTCCGGCAAAACCCCTGCCGGCATGCACCGCCCGATCATGGTGTTGGAGATTCTCGGGGTTCTCGCGCCGCAAGCCGGGCAAAACGGCGTTGACTGCACGCTGGGCTACGGCGGCCATGCACAGGAATTCCTGGCTCGAGTGCAGCCAGGCGGACGCCTGCTCGGTCTCGATGCCGATCCCGTTGAACTCCCGAAAACTGAAGCGCGCCTGCGCACGCTGGGTTTCGCCCGGGAAACGTTTACCGTCCACCGCAGCAACTTCGCCGGACTGCCGCAGGTTCTTGCTGCCGCCGGCCTCAGTGGGGTGGATTTCATCCTGGCAGACCTTGGGGTGTCATCGATGCAGCTCGACGATCCAGCGCGCGGGTTTTCCGTCAAACACGAAGGTCCGCTGGATATGCGGATGAATCCACAACGCGGTCAACCAGCCTCGGCGCTCCTTGCAAGAGCGCGTCCTGATGCCCTCGCCACCCTGCTGACTGAAAATGCCGACGAACCGCAAGCCTGTCTGCTGGCAGAAGCACTGGCTGGCCGCCAGTTCGCCACCACCACCGCGCTCGCCGCCGCCGTCCGCACCGCTTTGCCCCGCGTCAGCCGTGATGACCGCGAACTCTCCATCCGTCGCGTCTTCCAGGCGCTCCGCATCGCTGTCAATGACGAATTCTCGGCGCTCGACAGCCTGCTCCGCCATCTTCCGACGTGCTTGAACCCCGGCGGGCGGGCCGCCATTCTCACGTTTCATTCGGGCGAAGATCGCCGGGTCAAGAAGGCGTTTGAAGCGGGTTTCGGCGTGGGCGCTTATGCGGAGATCTCGCGCGAAGTTATTCGTCCCACCGCCGCCGAACGGCACGATAACCCACGCTCTGCGTCGGCGAAGCTTCGATGGGCCCGCCGGAGCACCGCAGTCCCGGACACGATTGACTTGTCCGTCCAACCATGTCGGTGACTGAAATCCTGGGTCTGACACTCGCGGCCGCCGCGGGCGGGGCCATCAACGCCGTGGCGGGGGGCGGCACCTTAATCACGTTCCCCGCCCTGCTCTTCTTTGGGACGCCACCCGTCATCGCGAACGCTACCAGCACGCTGGCACTGGTCATCGGCACCTCGGGCGGAATCTATGGTTACCGGCAACATCTCGACCCGGTGAAGGTATGGCTATCGCGTTTTGTCCCAATCAGCCTCCTGGGCGGTTTGATCGGAGCCCTCCTGCTGACACATACCACCGACAAAACATTCTCCAAACTGGTCCCGTTCTTGATTCTGTTCGCGACTGCGCTGTTCCTGGCACAGGGCCTTTTCCGCCGATTGGCCGGCCTGGAGAATCGGAGCTCCGCGCCATCAAAACAACCCGCGGTCTGGGGAGCTATTTTGTTCCAGTTCGCGGTGGCCATTTATGGCGGCTACTTCGGCGCCGGCATCGGAATACTGATGCTAGCCTCCCTCGGATTCATCGGGTTGAGCAACATCCACGAAATGAATACGCTCAAGACCATCCTGGGTTCACTCATCAACCTTGTCGCAGCGGTGTGGTTCATTTCCTCCGGGCTGATCCATTGGCCCAAAGCAGGAATAATGACCGTGGGGGCGCTGATCGGTTACTTCCTGGGCTCCCATTACGCCCAGCAAATTCCGCAAAGGCGCGTAAGGCAGATCATCACCGGCATCGGCTTCGTTCTTTCGGCTGTGACGTTCTACAAGGAATTCGCGCGCCCGTGAGGAGACTGCGGGCGGATATAGAGGAATGCCGACGCTATTTCATGCGCCAGACGATTCGCGCCTTGTCCAAATCATAGGGCGACATCTCCATCTTGACGCGGTCGCCGACGGTGAGCCGGACCCAGCGTTTGCGCATTTTGCCACAAATTGTGGCAAGGACGAGATGTTTGTTGTCGAGCTCCACCCGAAACATCGTTCCTGGGAGCACGGTTTGAACGCGCCCTTCTACTTCAATATGTTCTTCTTTCATGCCT
>Ga0194053_10000475_pt1 | contig 30443 bp, 26 predicted proteins | sample SepL228m_MetaG_FD_161684 | JGI IMG/M metagenome (GOLD analysis project Ga0194053, IMG submission 161684) | Anoxic zone freshwater microbial communities from boreal shield lake in IISD Experimental Lakes Area, Ontario, Canada - Sep2016-L227-8m | ecosystem: Environmental > Aquatic > Freshwater >... | reverse complement strand
GCATGAAGGCGCCCCTCATCGGCGGCTGGACGCTCTCCATGTCCAACTACATCGACAACGCCGGCAAGAACGGCAACGGCACCCTCATGCCCCAGACCTTCATCGAGGAGGCCATCACCCCCAAGTCCAAGGCCTTCATCGACGGCTACCACAAGGCCTACAAGGTGGAGCGCATTCCCTCCGCTGTGGCCGCGGCCCAGGGCTATGACGCGCTCTACATCCTGGCCGCCGCCGTGAAGCAGGCCGGCAGCACTGACACCAAGAAGATTAAGGAAGCCCTGGAAGACCTGAAGGAGCCGGTGAAGGGCGTCATCGCCACCTGGAGCCACCCCTACACCAAGTGGGATCCTGCAGACGTCACCACCCACGAGGCCTTCCGCCGCGAGCAGGTGGTCATGGGCATGGTGAAGGATGGCCGCGTGGTCTTCGGCAACGATGCCGACCGCGCCCGCCTCATCAAGTCCGCCACCACGGTTACGCCCGCCAAGACCAGCAAGACCAAGAAGAAGTAGGCCTCACCGCCAACCCGGGGGGCTTCGGCCCCCCGGCCTTTTCCGCCCGTCACCCAGGCAGGCTTCTCATGAATGCTCAGATCATCGGTCAGATGGCCGTCAGCGGCGCGCTGATGGGCTTGGTCTACGCCCTCATCGCCTACGGCTTCCAGCTCACCTTCGCCACGAGCAAGAGCATCAACTTCGGCCAGGGCGAGCTGGTGATGATCTCCGCCTTCTTCAGCCTCACCCTCACCAACATGGGCCTGCCCTACTGGGCCATGGTGCCGGGGGGCCTGCTCTTCGGGGCCATCATGGGCCTGGTGGTGGAGCGCGCCGGCGTGCGGCTGGCCCTGGAGCAGAAGAGCGAAGGATGGATCCTGCTCAGCATCATCATCGGCCTGTTCTTCTTCTCGGCGGCCGAGAACATCTGGGGCCGGGACGACCGCCCCTTTCCCACCCCGATCTCCGCCGATCCCATCCATATCCTGGGCGTGGACGTCACCCGCCTGGAGCTGTCCGTCGCCGTGGGCGTGTTCGCCATCATGGGCCTGATCGAGCTCTTCAAGCGCCGCACCCTGCTGGGCAAGGCCTTCGAGGCCGTCTCAGCAGACCGCGACGCGGCGGAGCTCATGGGCATCTCCTCGACCCGCACCGTCATGCTCTCCTATGGCCTCTCCGGGTCAGTGGCAGCGCTGGCGGGCATCCTGGTCTCCCCCATCACCACCGTGGGTCCGACCATGGCCTCGGCGCTGATCCTCAAGGCCTTCTCCGTCGCCGTGGTCGCCGGCCTCGACTCGGGCTTCGGCGTGGTGCTGGTGGGCATGTTCCTGGGCGCCCTGGAGAGCCTCGCCAGCTTCTACCTGGGCAGCGGCTGGCGCGAGGCCCCGGGCCTCATCCTGCTGATCCTGGCCCTCGCCCTGCGCCCCAACGGCGTGTTCGGCAAAGCCACGATTCGCAAGGTCTGAGGAGTCGACCATGAAACGCATCCTCCTCCTCCGCGGCGCCGAATTCCTGGTCTTCGCCCTCCTGGCCACCATTCCAAAGTTCGTCGAGAACCCCTACGCCCTTGGCCTGCTGACGCTGCTGGCCATCTACGGCATCCTCCTCATCGGCCTGGACGTCACCGTGGGCTATCTGGGCCAGGTGAACCTCGCCCACGTGGCCTTCCTGGGCCTGGGTGCCTACGCCGCGGGCTTCGTGGTCACCAAGCTGGGCCTGGGGATGGTTCCCGCGCTGCTGGCCGCCACCCTGGTGGGTCTGGTGCTGGGCGGCCTGCTGGCCTTGCCCGCCCTGCGCCTGGAGGGCCCCCAGTTCGCCCTGGCCACCCTCAGCTTCGCCGCCCTCAGCACCACCGCCCTGAACGAGCTCGAAGCCCTCACCGGCGGCGCCCAGGGCCTCAGCCTCTCCCGCCCGCCGCTCTTTGGCCACAACCTAACCCCGCCCCTCTTCTACTGGCTCTGCATGGTGCTGCTCGCGGTGGTGTGGATGCTCATGCGGAACCTGCTGGCCTCCCAGTGGGGCCGGGCCTTCGAGGCTCTGCGGGACAGTCCCATCGCCACCGACGCCATGGGCGTGGGCACCTACGCCCACAAGGTGGCGGCCTTCGCGCTGGGCTCCAGCCTCGGCGGCCTCGCCGGGGGCCTCTACGCCTTCAACTTCCAGTACCTCCAGCCCCAGAGCTTCACCTACGACCTGATGATCATCCTGCTCCTGGGGGTGGTCCTGGGCGGCCGCAAGAGCCTGTGGGGGGCCTTCGTGGGGGCCTCGGTCATCGTGCTCCTCCCCAACCTGCTCTCGAATCGCCTGCTCTTCCAGATCTTCTCCGGCCTGGGCTTCGCCGGGGCCCTGGCCGCGGGCCTGCAGGGACTCTACCGGAAGACCACCCGCCCCTTCCAGGCCCTGGCCCCCGTGGTGGCCATGGGTCTCCTGGTCGTTGGCGGGCTCCTCGTGGAGAACACCGAGGACTGGCGCAAGGCCATCTTCGCGCTGATGCTCTTCTCCGTGGTGGTGGGTCTGCCCGAGGGCATCATGGGCTTCCTGTCCACCTTCCTGGCGAAGCTCTTCCGGGTGCCCCACGCTCCGCTGCCGGAGCCCGCGGACATCGACACCATGCTGCCGATCCGCCCCGCGGACGGCTCGGCCCTCCTGGTCCTGGACGACCTCAAGCGCTACTTCGGCGGCGTGAAGGCCGTGGACGGCCTCTCCATGACCGTGCGCGCTGGCACCATCCACGGGCTCATCGGACCCAATGGCTCCGGCAAGAGCACCGTCGTCAACGTGATCTCCGGCCTCTACACACCCACAGCGGGCACCATGCAGCTGCGGGGTGTGACCCTGCCCATCGGCAGCCTCTACCGTGTGGCCCAAGCCGGGGTGGCCCGCACCTTCCAGAACCTGCAGCTCTTCGGGGAGCTCACGGCCCTGGAGAACGTGCTGGTGGCCCTCAAGGGCGTCTACCGCAATCCCCTACCCATGGTGCTGCTGGGCCTGGCCCGCCGGGAGGAACGCAGCGCCCAGGCCCAGGCGCTGGCCCTGCTGGAGCTCATCGGGCTCCGGGAGCAGGCCCTCGTCAAGGCCAAGGACCTCACCTACGGCGCCCAACGCTTCCTCGAGATTGCCCGGGCCCTGGCCCGCAAGCCCGACCTGCTCATCCTCGACGAGCCCGCCGCCGGGCTGGCCCATCCGGACGTGCTCCAGCAGATCGAGTTCATCCAGCGCATCCACCAGCGCGGCATCACCATCATCCTGATCGAACACCACATGGACGTGGTAAGTGAGCTCTGCGACACGGTGACGGTGCTGGACGGCGGCCGGATCATCGCCGAGGGCACCCCCGATGAGGTCAAGCGCCACCCGAAGGTGGTGGAGGCCTACCTCGGCCAGCCCCCGCAACCCGAGCTTCCCGGCGGCGCCGAGCCGCTGCCCGCGTGAAGGAGCGATCCATGCTGCAGGTAGAGGATCTCCATGCGGGCTACGGCGCCAGCGAAGTGCTGACGGGTACCACCCTGACCGTGAAGCAGGGCACCCTGGTGGCCCTCATCGGCGCCAACGGCGCCGGCAAGACCACCACCATGCGCGCCATCTCCGGCGGCCTCAAGCCCAGCCGGGGCAAGGTCATCCTGGACGGCCAGGAGGTCCAGGGCCTGGACGCTTCCCGCATCGCACGGCTGGGCCTCGCGCACGCCCCGGAAGGGCGCAAGGTCTTCGGCCCCCTCTCCGTCGAGGACAACCTCCTGCTGGGCGCTTACAGCCGCCTGCCCCGGTTCTTCGGCTACCACGCCCAGGCCAAGGCCGATCTGGACCGGGTCTACGATCTGTTCCCCCGCCTGCGGGACCGCACCCGGCAGTCCGCCGGCACCCTCTCAGGCGGCGAGCAGCAGATGCTGGCCATCGGCCGCGCCCTCATGGCCCGCCCCAAGGTCATGCTGCTTGATGAGCCCTCCATGGGCCTCGCGCCGGTCATCGTGCAGGAAGTCTTCCGCACCATCCGCCGCCTCAAGGAAGAAGGCATCACCCTCCTCCTGGTGGAGCAGTTCGCCAAGAGCGCCCTGGAAGTCGCGGACTACGCCTACGTCATGGAGCACGGCCGCATCGCCGTGGAGGGCACCCCCGCCGAACTGGGTCGCAACGAACGCGTCCTCGCCGCCTATCTGGGCTGACCCGACTGGTCCAGAGTCCCCACTTGCGCTAGCATGGACCCCTGCCGCGGGCGTAGTTCAGTGGTAGAACGTCAGCTTCCCAAGCTGAATGTCGTCGGTTCAATCCCGATCGCCCGCTCCACCGCAAAGGCCCGTCACCACTAGGTTTCGGGCCTTCCCTTTTGCTGTAAGTGTTGACCGCATCGGGTCCGCTTCCTTCGCCTTCTGGTTCGTAAGTGCTGCAATTTTCCAGTCTTTTCGGGTCGCAGTCTGTATATGGTCTGTCTGTCTTTCGTGTTCTTTCATGGACATTCCATGTCGGATCGTGTCCGTAAGTGATGATTCGACATGTGTCACTTACGAGTTCTTGACCGCAGCGCTGGGGCCTTCGCATTCGGTTTCGCCTTGGCTGCAGGCTTTTTGACCCCTGCGGCCACCTTCGCGTGACTAACGTCACACATGTCAACCACAAAAACTATTGACCCTGCTTAGCGACAAAACTCCTGACCCCCTAGATGCGACCGCAGCCCGACTGCCTCTGGGCGTGGTTCTGGTGGGGTCAATCCACAGCCTGGTTTTGGCGGAACAGGCCAGACTTACGCATTTCTCGGAGGCGGTAGCTCTCGCCCTAGATGAATTCATTGCTGCCGGCCGGATCCATGCGTGCAGACGTTCGTGCCGGGGAGGCTGTCCCCCGCTTCGACCAGCCTTATGGTCGGGCCACTTGGCCCGCCTGATTTGGGCGTGGATATAGCATTCCTTCGCCTTCTTCTTCCCTCCCAGTTGCTCCGACCTCAGACTGAAGTGATGACTAAGGCACCCCAACAGATTCAGGTGGCCGTTTGCGAGGATAACGATGCCCTGCGGGGCATTCTGACTTCGGTGCTGCCTGAGTTCGGGATCCGGGTATTCGGCGTGTCCTCTGCGGAGGCCCTGGATCGCCTGCTGGTAGAACGGGAAGTGGACTTGGTCATCCTCGACATCGGCCTACCCGGTGAAGACGGGTTTTCGGCCTCGGCGCGGCTGCGACACGAGCGCCCCCACCTCGGCATCGTCATGTTGACTGCCCGGACCCTGGTTGCTGACCGCGTCCAGGGCCTGAACCAGGGCGCCGATCTCTACTTCACCAAGCCAGTGGACATGGAGGAATTGGCCGCCAGCCTTTTCAGCCTCCAACGGCGCCTTGGGCGGAATGTGGTGAAACCTGTCCGCCCCTGGGAACTTCACCAGAGCCAATTTTCCCTGGAGGCTCCAACCGGGGTGGTGGTGGAACTCACTGCGAACGAAGTCCTGCTGCTGGCGCGGCTGATGGAGGTTCCAGGCACCCGCGTCGACCGCGAGGAACTCTACCGCGCACTGGATTGGCCCTCGGACGATAACACAGAGAATCGTATGGGTACTCTGATCAGCCGTCTCAGGAGCAAGGTGTCCCAGGCCATCCCGGCCTTCCCCTTTCCTTTGCGTACCCTCCATGGCTTTGGCTACATGTTTAAAACCGATCAGGTTCCCAAGCCATGATCAAGGCTCCGGACTTGCCATGAACATCGACATCAGAACCCTCTCCTTCATCATCGGCCTTTCATTCATCCTTCAGACCTTCGTCCTCCTCTTCCAATACCGGGTGAACCGCAGCCAGCCGGGGCCGGGCTGGTGGGTCCTGGGCAGTGCATCCCTGGCGGTTGGCTTTCTAACCTTCAGCCAGCGTGAACATCCCCGCTTCGGGACGGTTGCTGTCCTCGCCCTCAACGCCTGTTTGCTGCTGGGAATCACCTGGCTGTATGTCGGCACCCTCCGCTTCCTGGGGCTGCGGGAACGGCGTGATCGGCTGGTTCCCTTCTGCGTGCTATCCACCCTCTTCACTTTCTATTTTACCTTCTTCAACGACAGTCTCTCGGCTCGGCGCCTGAATCTTTCACTGACCTTGGCCGCCATGTCGTTCTTGATCGCGTGGACGCTCATCAAATACCGGACGCGCGTCATCTCCGCCTCGGCAGTTCTCCTGGGCCTGGTGTTTCTGGCCACAGGGGCCATCTGGTGCATACGCGGGTTTGACACTCTGACCAGCCGAAGCGCAGACCATTTCGTGCCCACCTTGATCCAGTCTGCGACAGGTCTTGGCATGCTCATGACCAGCACCCTTTCCACCTTTGGTTTTGTTCTGATGGTCAATCAGCACCTGAACGCCGCGAACCGCACCGCCAAGGAGACCGTGGATCGGACACTTGAAGATCTTCGGGAGGAGCAGGCTCGCACCACAGTGGCGCTCGAACATGAGCGTCAGATCGTCGCGGAGCAGAAACAGTTCCTGTCCATGGTGTCCCACGAATTCCGTACCCCATTGGCCGTGATTGACGGGGCGGCCCAGATGGCACGCAGGGCAGTTAAAACACCAACGCCTAACCTGGAGGCCAGCACTGGCATCATTCAGCGGAGCGTCGCTGACCTGCTGAGCCTCCTGGAAACTTGGCTGGCACAAGACCGCATCGCCTCGGGCCTCTGGGCGCCCCGCCTCCAAACGATACCCTTGGCTGAGTGGATGGCCGAGGTGGTTCAGCACACCCAGGACGCGTTCCCGGAACGGAAGCTGGTCCTCGAGACTGGCGAGCTGCCCCCTGCCTTTGTCTGTGACCCCGATTTACTGGGCATTGCCCTCCAGAACTTGCTCGGCAATGCGCTGAAGTACTCACCCGAAGGCAGCCTTGTCACGGTCCGCGGCAACCATGGGGATGGCTGGCTCCACCTAAGCGTGATTGACCACGGCCATGGCATTCCCGCCGATCAGGTGGACCAGGTCACCATGCGCTATTTCCGGGGTCGCAATTCCGGGAAAATTCCTGGCCTCGGCCTGGGGCTGAGCCTGGTGAGCACCATCGCTGCCCTGCATGGCGGGCGGCTGGAACTTGAAAGCCTCGAAGGACAGGGCGCCACGGCGCGGTTACTGCTGCCGTTCTTGGCCCCGGCGCCCTAAACCAAGCAGGCCCCTGGAGCAGAGGCCTGCTGACTTCACGCCAACTGGAACCTACTGCGGCAGCTTGGCCAAGAGCGCTGCCAGCTTGGCCTCCAGCGCCTCGACCCGGCCCTTCAGGGCGTCGTTCTCGACCTTCAGTTCCTGCACGGCCTTCACGGTGTATGGGATGACCTGGTTGTAGCTCACGGTCCAGATTCCCTTGCTTTCATCGGCCGGGCGATGTGCCGCCATGGGCAGGATCTCGTGGAGCTCCTGCGCGATGAAGCCCGCTTCATCCATGCCTTCATCCTCCAACACCAGCGCACCGTTGGCGAAGTGATTGCGGTGCTTGAAGTAGGTCTTGGGGCGAAGTGCCATCAGAGTGCCGAGTCCACTGGTAATGGGCTGCTGGTTCGTCTTGAGGCGACCATCGGATGTCAGCGCAACATAACCAGCCCATACAGAGCCACTGGCCCAAATATCAGCCCATTGATTCGACACTGATCCCAAATCCGCAGTGCCGTCCTTTCCTGGAATCACCTGCGTGATGGGGGCGAAGGTCATGCCAATGGCTGGATCCTGTACCCCACTGCCACCGATCACCATCTGGTTGTCTTGAATGGCCCGGGCACCGTAGCCGATGGCGATGCGGTTGGTAGCTGCCGGGGCTGGAATGGTATAGCTATTGGTTTGCCAGTGATAGGTGGGGCGGTTCACATCGGCGTATGTCCCGATGAGAACATTGCCGTTGCCTGTTTGGACTCCTGAGCCAGTCTGTCCACCCAGGGAGACGTTATCGGACCCAGAACCAACCAACCAGAGCGCTGATATACCCACGGCCGTATTCTGTGTGCCCGATGCTGGGGTTCCAAATGGGTTGTACATGGCATCACTGCCAATGGCGGTATTCCAGTTCCCCGTGAGGAGGGATCCGGCGGTGTATCCGACGACGGTGTTGTCGAAACTGTTTCCCTTAGTCAGGGCACCGTCCCCGAGCGCTGTGTTCCGACCGCTATTTCCACCAGCGAGATCGGGGGTAGGTGAGCTCAAATTGGTCGGCCCCACGGCCGTATTACCACCCGTATCGGAGGCGATGGTGGTGCTGCCACCGCCACTTCCTGCAGCCACCCAACTGCGCGCACCTGCTGCGGTGGACGAGAGCACATACCCATCAGCCCCGGGATTTCCTAGGGTGGGCTCCTTCCCCGCCACGGCTGAGGTCACGAAGGCCGTGGTGGCGATCTGTGTAGTATTGGTGCCACCGGTCGCAGTGGGCGCGGCCGGGGTGCCCGTGAAGGTGGGTGAGGCCAGCGGGGCCGTGCCCGTCACGGCTGAGGTCACGAAGGCCGTCGTGGCGATCTGGGTGGTGTTGGTGCCACCGGTGGCCGTGGGTGCCGCCGGTGTGCCCGTAAAGGTGGGTGAAGCGAGTGGGGCCTTGCCGTTGAAGGTCGCCCAGTCCGCGGCGCTCAGCGCGCCACGATTGGTGGCCGAGGCGTTCGGCACATGGAGTGTGATGACGGGAGTCGAGGTGCCAGTGGCCACACTGGAAGACAGATCGGTTCCAGTGGTTCCAAGGGTCAAGGCCGCTACGCTGGTGACCGTGCCGGAACCTTTGCCCGCGAAGGTGGCGAAATCGGCGGCCGCCAGATAGCCGTCCACGCTGCTGGTAGCCTTGGCCAGGCTGATGATCGGGGCCGTGGTGCCCGTCACGGTGATCGGGGCTGTGCCCGTGACGCCGGTAACACTGCCAGCGCCGACCTGGGCCCAGGTAACGCCATCGAACTGATACAAGCCCGCAGTGCCATCGGTCTGATAAACCATCAGGCCCGCAGGGGGCGTGACGACAGCCGCACGCTGGACGGACGTCATGCGGGGCGGCAGGAAGCCCTTGCTGGTGCTGGTGAGGTCCAGCAGAGCGCTTGCATCCGGTGGGCTGATGCCGATACCGAGGGAACCTGCCGTGTAGACGGCATCTGAGCCGTTCAGAGTGAAGGGACTCGCGCCAGCAGGGCCTTGGGTGCCCTGGGGGCCGGTGAGTCCGGTCGGTCCGATGGGCCCCTGGGTACCCGTGCCCCCTGTGGCACCGGCAGGGCCCTGAGGCCCAACCAGGAACACCCCTGTCAACCCAACCCAGGTGGCGCCAACCTTGGGGCCATACAGGATGCTATTAAGGGTATCAAGGTAGAAATCTCCCGGGATACCTGCTGCGCCTGAGGTCACAGGGGTTCCCACGCCGTTCAAAACCGTCTTGCCATCGAGCCCGTTGGAACCCACTGGACCTTGGATGCCCTGGGGGCCGATGAGTCCGGTCAATCCAATTGGACCTTGCGGCCCCGTTGCCCCAATGGAACCGGTGGCCCCGATTGGCCCCTGCGGGCCTGCAGGTCCCATAGGACCGGTGGCACCAACAACGCTTGAGGCCACCCACTTGCTGCCGTTGAAGACCAGAGCCTGCCCATTGGTGGGCGTGGTGGTGGTGAGATCCAGGGGCATGCCCTGCAGCTTCATGATCAATGTCTGATTCTGGGTGCCGGTGACATCCCCGGCGAAGTCACCGGTCACCTCCCAAGCGCTACGGGCTTGGAAGGCCGGGATGATGTCCACATCCGGCGTCATGGCCTGGCCTGCGAGGACCACGTGCAACTTCAGCCCCGCCTTGCCCAGCAGGGTGGCCGGTAGGGCGGGCATGCCGGTGGCGCCAAGCACCACGGAGTAGAGGCCCTCGCTCACGGTCAGCGTAAGGGTCCCCGAGTTCCAATGCTCGGCGCCTGCACTGTCAAGGATCGAGAAGGTGAAGCTGCGGGCGCCGTTGGCCGCCGCCGCCCCTTCCATGAGTCGCCCCTGGTAGGCGATGGCGGGCAGGGGCGCGAGGTCCGCGGCCACCGCAATTGGAGCCACCTGAGCCTGCAGCACGAAGGCCGTGCAGGCAATGAGGGCCGTGATGGTGGGGGTCAGCAGTGAAGGGCGCATGGGGTTCACCTGTGGGTGGGTTGGGTTGCGGAGGAAGGTCGATGCGTAGCTGGATCTCACTTGGGCGGTTCAAAGCCGTGGCGCAGGCTGACAGAAGGATCAGCGGTGCCAGTGGCCGTGGTGGCCGTAACGGTCTCGCCACCCACGGCCCCATGGGAGATGCCGGTACCAGCCACCTGTTGATGGCTACCGAAGCCTTGGACGAGATTCGGCGAACTGACGATGGGTGGCGGCGGCGGCAGGATGGTGACTGGGACACTGGCGACATAGCGCACGTCCTGGGCCCACATCGCGTAGACCGTGCACGTCCCAGGTGTGCCCGCAGCGGTGAAACGACCTGCAGGCGTGAGGGTGCCGGCGCTGGCGGGTAGCACGGACCAGAGCGTCTGGTTGCCCCAGGGTGTGCTGGCGGCGAATTGGAAGGATTGTCCTGGCGCCAGGGTGGCCTGGCCAGGATTGATCTTCATGGTCCAATTCGCACTGGCGACGCGGTCGCCTGATGTGGTGGAGCCACCACACGCGGAACCAAGGAGCAGGGCGCCAAGGCCAAAAATGGAAAGCAAACGGGACATGGTCATGGGCCCCTCCTAGAAGTGCCAGAGCAGGTTTAGAGACAGGGTGCGGGCTGGCTGGTTCTGGTAGCCGTAGTGGCTGCTCATCAGGCGCAGCTCAAGCTCGGTCCGTTTGTCCCAGCGATAGCTTCCAAACAAGCTCTGGCCCTGGCGGGTCCAAGAACTGGTGCTGCTGAATGCGAAGGCTCCACCGGGCTGTTCGATCCGACTCGTGCTGGCGACGGTCCAACGGACGAGGTGAAGCCCAGCCCCCAGAGACCAACGCTGCCCATCAAACGGAAGCTGCTGGAGGTACTCGCCGCCCAGACTTTTATTGCGAACTTTGGTGCCGATCTCTTGATGCACTCCCGGTGAATCACTCACCTGCTCGCCTCGATTGAATCCCTGCAAATCAATGCGAACTCGTAGGGCGTGCTTCTGGTTGAACCGCCACTCGCCATGGGCCCCCAAGGTGGGATTCAGGCCCGCCCCTGTCGTGACCCGCAGATCATTCGAGGATGGAACTGCCAGGCCCAATTGCAGGCCATAGCGCAGCGGCTCTTCAGCACGCATGACAACCATGCCCGCCCATAGCGGGAAAAGGATTCTTCCGAAACTTGCACCAACACCTCTCGCCATAGATAACCTCGCCAGGTCCGCGGTGGGTGGCAACCAGACCATCCGGGGGGACTTGGTAGGTTCATCGTCCGCTGGCTAGCGATTTTTAAATTTTGTTATTGTTTATCTTATTGCATTTCATGCATTCATATTTGATTCATTACAATTCTTGCAATTTATGTCACACCTGACACCTCGGAGGGTGGCCAAAGCATCCCCTCCATGGCTTCTGGGCTGAAAATAGTGACGTGGAATGTCACTTGGGCCCAGGTTCTGCAAATGGGAGCTGAGGCTACCCCCTTACCCCAAACACGGCGGTCGTTCTTGTGCTGATGGTCAATGTTGGTTGCCGTCTAATTGGACTGCCCAGGTGTGAGCACCGCTTTGCAATCCATTACATGCAAAAGACGTTCACGACGATTTCGTTGGGTAGATAGTTGCTTTCGGTGATGCCCGCCCCGCATGTGCCCCAGTCCGCCGCCCCCTATTGTGAGGGCGACGGTCTGGGACCCATGCGGGGCAGGCATTGATGGGACGGCCGAGGCATGGCCTCGGCCGTCTGTCCCTGAAAGATCAGGCTCGGGCCCTTCCCATCGGGGCAGGGGTCAAAGTGGTAATAGCAAGACCGATCAAGGCCCAGTCCATCCTGCTGATCGTAGTTGCAAATCAATGCGGTCCCATTCCGCTGATGGCACGCTGCTCACCCACTCATCCGGCCAGGACAGGCTGAACAGGTCAGGGGCCGATGATTCAGGAATCCCCAAAGCGGCGCACACGCGACAGATTCCGCGCCAGGACCATGGCCGGCGCCACCCATGGACTTCCAACCATTCCGTGACAGGGGCTTGCTGTTCTAGCGGGATCGTTGCCTGGGACAACCCGGGGCCCAGCCATGCATCCAGGCCGCCAATGCCAAAGTGCCGACAGAAATCTAACGGCTCAATTCCCGAATCCTGAAGTGCTGCACTGACCCCACCCGCCGTCCACGATCCCCAGCCATCGGCTTGGGACTGATGCAGCGCCACCATCGCAGGGTGCAAATGCAGCCGCTGTCGGACGATCTCGGCCTGAAGATCCTCAGTCCGAATGTTATCCATGGCTGAAAGCCACTTCTCCTTGCCCAGATGCTCCATGGCTACAGCCGGTCAATCATCTGGTGTAGCCGCTGCAGCACCATCTGGCTGTCGTCCAATTCACGCTGGATCCCGTCGAGGTACATGGAAATAGTTCTTTGTTGCTGGGCAAGCAGGTCCTTGGCCTCCATGACCGCTACACCCACATCCTCGATTGGGCCAGAAGCGCGAAGCACTTCGGCCAACACGCAGTTCTGGACGTGGTCCTCACGCCAGTGTTCACCACACCAAGGGCAACACCCCATCGGCGTGCCGGGAAGCCCCCATTGAACGTCGCGGATGAAGCGGTCCAATTTCGCCAATTTCGATGCCACGCGGATCAAGATCGAATTGGCCAGAGGCCCTCCGCGAGTGATAGACGGATTGGTCAGTTCATCCACGATGGCGCCCCCATCTCGCCAGCATAGGCAGCGTGGCGATCAAATGGAGTGGGAGTCCTTTGCCTGCTGGCCCAACCGCGATCACTTCAAGGCAGGGATCATCGCATCAACCCTGTGTGACCGGCGGGCCCTGCGCACGCGGGTGGACGCCTCAGCAAGATCTCACACGGGCCGTTTCGATCGACCTGGGTGAACCCTGGGCATATGGGTGGCAACAGAACAGAAATATTGGGGTAGGGAGCCGCAGAATCTATGGGTGGCACAGGTTTAGAAATTGCCAGAAACAGGGTCGGGTCGGTTCAGGAATAGCCCGTAAATCAATACAGGTCAATGGATCATGGACTGGAAAGTCTTTTGAAAGCGTGTAGTTCTTCCTGTTGAAAGTACCGACCACGACGATCAGCTCGGCAGGATCGGACCTTCGATGCCAAGTCCATCATTCGCGCCTGAAGCACCGCAACGCGCCGCCGGTACCAAGGATAACTGCGCCATTGGGTGGCGGCACAAGGATCGTGGTCCAGACGGACATCGGTTCGGAAACGGATGAAAAGCGCCTTTGGGACTGCGTTGCAGGGACGGCCCACCTCTTCCCCGTTCTTCGACGTGATCAGGTCTGATGTGGAAGGAGGTGAAACATGGCTGCTTTGCACTCAAGGAAGGGCATCCCGCGGATCGTTGTCCCAGATCTTATCGGCCTTCCCCGCCCGGTCATTAGGGCTGGTCTTCCCTGCCGTCACGGGGTTAGGGACCTGCCTGCCGTGACCCGCGTGGGGAAGAAACAGGTCTGGGTCACGCGGTGGATGACGGACGGGTTGGAACTGCCTCACGGCATGGACTGGTTGTGGTACGTGGCCATTCTGGCTGTGGCCACTGCCGCCCAAGCGAATCACCGGCTCAGGTTCCAATCGCTTGCCGAAGCCCAGCGGCTGGCCAGTCAGGTGGGGGCTGGGAAGTGTGGAACGGTCCTGCGGAAGCGGATGCTGGATGCCCTTCGCCGTTTGGCCTTGGCCCGCTTCGGGTGGGCTAAGGCTGAACTCGGCGACGGCAATATGCTGGCCTCGCGCCAGCTCATGACCGAACCCATTCTGCGTATTTCTTCAGCCCTGGCCAGCGTCCTGTGGCCGGATGGTTACCCGGCAGGCGCGCAGATCGAACTTGACGATTCCGACCTCTGGTTGGAACCGACCGTGCGGCACCTTGCCATGGCACTGGAGGCGCCCTTCCGTGTGCCCACGGACATCTTCAGGGCCATGGCCGGCCGTCCCCACCTGATGTCCCTGGCCCTTGTGATCGCCACTTACGCTCAGGCGGCTTCCCGGCCTCTGGTGCTGGGTCGTACAAGCTGGGAAATCATCACGAACCGGCTCTTCCAGGCCCCGCCTCGGGTGAAAGATGCAGAAACCATCAGCCTCCCGTTTGGCCGTGTCCGTGAGCGCGTGCTGGAAGCCGTGGCTTGGTTGGAGTCGGCCTGCAGCCAAGCAGGGTTCGCTGGCGCCGTGAAGATCTTTGACCCGAAAGTCGTCAATGCCTACGGCTATTCGGTCACCCGTCGGACGGGGCAGCAGATTCCCGAACGGACGGAACAGAAAGTCAACGAACCTGGCCGTCCGCGGGAGCGGTGGCTGCTGGCTATCTCGCCTGCTGGGCCCCCGTTCGTTCGGTCCTGACCACGGGCGGGCGGTAACCATTGGTCACCGCCCGCGTCGCCTTGGTAGGCCTATTTCAGGATGCCCTTCTGCTGAAGTGTCATGTAGTTCTCGATCGTGAGTTCCATTGGCCCTGTGGGTGGGCGTTCCACCAGGGTCAGAAGTTTTCGGCACCGCCAGGCAGCCCATACCCAGGGTCGTGCGAACGTGTGATCGAGCTGTTCTGAATCCCCCCGGAACCCTGTCCATCCCGTCAGATCCTCTCGGCTCCATGGGGCAACCATCATCACGCCGCCCTGATGCTCCTCCGGTATGAAGCCCTTTGGTGCGACTAGAACGATCAGTCCGCGCCCCGTGGAAACTACGTGAACTGCGTTCAGGGGCACCGCCGGTTCGCTGCTGATGCGTTGGATCCTGGCGGTCAAGTCCTGTGGCCACGGGGTCGGGCTGTGCTGCATCTCCTGTGAGAGTTGGGCCGCTGCTGAAGCATGGGACTGCAGGACGCTCTCCATCGCATCCCAGGTTTCCATCCAGGCTGGTGGAATGCCGGGTCCCCGAAGACTTGGCGCCGGCTTCCGATTTAGGACGGCGTCCACTGAGGTCATCCAACTGGGAATCGTCTTGGACGAACTGTGGAAAAACGTTTTTGCTGTGGCGGCCATTTCTGTTCTCCTCTGCGTCATGAAGGACATTGCGCTTCAACCACTCCGTGACTGTGTATCGCTTCCCGAGATCCGATCCCTTCATCCGCTGACCACTCTTCTGGTCGACCCAGGTCACGCCCTTTGGTCGCCCTGCCGCGAACCTCAAGTCCATGTCCAACCCCGCGGCCAGTAGGGCTTGGCGAAGGTCCGATCCCTTCAGGCCAAGGGCCTCGACCGCATCAAGGCGGGACCGGATCACATCCCTCAACAAAGGCTTTCCTCTTGCACGGGCCTGGTCATCCATCCGGCCGGATTTTCTTTCAAGCGTCGCCCGCCCGTGTGGCCGATCAGGACGTGGCGGTGTCGCCACTGGCACAAGGCCCAGAAATTTCTCCCATTTTCTGGCCCAGCGCATCTGAATTTGGAAGTCGCGGAGGCGATCCCGGGATAAAACGCCCATCTCGTCGACGCGGGATGAAAGGTAATGCCAGTGCTGCCGTCCCGGGCGATGATCGTCATGACGCAGATGGTCGTCATGGCGGAAAAGACACCATGCGGAATGATCTGCTGTCCATGCCCAATCCTCCGCCATCTGGATGGCCTCATCGTCCGTGATGTGCCTATCGTCTGGATGAGCGGAAAATGAGATGTGGACGAATGGACGCTTCACTTCCGGGCGAATACTGGCGATGGCATTCAATTCAGCAGCGAGGCTTTCCACATCTTGGCCGAGCAATGTCCCACCAAGGATGGTGGCCCTCCCAGGCATGCGCGAACGTCCGGGGCCAAGAAGGTACCCGCATATGGTCCTTGCATCGCTGGCGGTTGTTTTTTTTAAGATCATGGCGCACCCCCAAGAAGGGTGTGCCGCAGTGTCCGGATGACATCGTAGAGGTCCTTCAGATCGTCCGGGGCGATGCCGACCACCAGACCGACATTCGCCTTGCGGGCTAATTGATTGATCACCGCGCCTGCTTTCCCCAGCATGGCTGCGGTACGTGAATCAACGGCAGCAACGGGGCGGGCTGATACCAGGCGTCTGAACAACAAAGCTGACACGCTGATCTGGCGCTGGTACGCCTCATTTCTGAATTCGATCAGGTCGGACTCGCGCACCGCTACTCGAACGGAGTAGAGGCGAGCTTCACTGGGATTCCTACGTTTCGGCATGAATCCAGGGTGCCGTCGTCAGACAACACGTCCAGGTTTCACGTCCGCATCCAACTGTCATTTTTCTTCTCAGACCTCGAAGCAGCACACGACGATGTGCTGCCTGCGCGAGCCAGGCAAACACGCCATGGGTCGGTCACCGACTTCGCCGGTTCGCTTCCCATGGCCGGACGTGTTTGCGGTCTCGCCCCGGTGGGGCCTGGTCTTAGATGGATGTGGTTGCTTGTATGGGGCACCGCTATGCGGAGCCATGAGGGGAAGGGCAGCCGAGTGTTTTCCCGCCGGTGTCACGGTCCCATCCAGGAGCGCGAGACCGTTCCTTTTGGGGGCTAGGCGCCCGGTGGATCAAGCAGTTCGAAACTTTCCAAAATCATAAGATTAATCAATACAATATTAGAAAAAAATGTAGAACTCTACACAAAAATAAAACTTGCACGGTTTGCAAAACGGATGAAACTCATCTGTGTTGGCATTGCTTTCTGATTCGCACGACCCCCTGGAGCCACCATGACCCTTGCACTGACCTTCCCTGTATTGCTGGCCACGGCCGAACCCATTGGCCCAAGCCACCCCGAACCTGGCCTGACCGGGCTGACCATCTACCGCGGGATTGCCAAGTCGCTGCATTTCATCCGCCGCGCCGAGGAACGGGGACTCCGCGAGGAAGTCCTGGAGTTCATCCTGACCTTCGGAACCGAATGGCGTCGTGCCCGGGCTACTCATCTGACTGTGGTCGAGCGGGACCTTCCCCAGGGCGTCCGTGGAAGCGCAATGGCCGCCAAGGCCAAAGATTGGATCGTCCTGATCTCGGATGACGATGTGCCCATCACCTGCTACCGACGGGCAGGAGCTGTTCGTTTCCTGAGTCGGAAAGACAAGCGTAGCTGGTCCGAAGACCAGATCACCGAGCGCCGCCAGAAGAGGAGCCGCTGACATGACCAGGAAGCGCGATAACCCGATGGTCCGATTGAGCGACGTTGCTGATGTCTTCGTGGGAACGTCAACCATGCGGAAGGAAGGCGGCGATGCACAGGAAGTGCGGGTGCTCCAGGTGGGGGACATCGATGAACGGACCGGCGGTGCCCGACCGCTGAAGGACCTGAACCTGATGTCGCTTCCCGACAAATCGGGACTGGATCGATACCGGGTTCAGCCTGGTGATGTCGTCGTGTCCTGCAAGGGGACCCTTCTGAAGACCGGGCTCATCGAGGAATCCACCGCTGGCGCCATTGCTTCAGCCAACCTGGTGGTGGTCCGTGCCCGGGGCGATGTTTCTCCGAAGACCCTGTATCTGGTCCTTCGCAGCGAAGGGGCCAAACGCAGGCTGAAAGGCCTTCAGAAGGTGGGGGCCACCATCGCTTCGCTGTCCTACAAGGACATCCAGACACTGGAATTTCGCCTGCCCAATCATCAGACCCAGGTCAGGATCGCGTCCTTGCTTGATACCCATCGGGAGTATCAGGAACTGACACTGAAGGCGGTTCAGATCAGGGAGGAAATGGTGAACGGCCTGGTCGAGAAGGCAATCTGGGGTGATTCCTCCACCGGGGGTGAACGATGATGAATTCGGACATGCTACGGGATGCGTTCACGCGGTTTTTGTGGACGCTGGCCGATGATCTCCGCGGCAGGATGGCCATGGGCTCGGACGACCTCATCTGGCTATCGGGGATCGCCTTGCTGGGCAAGCAGGCCTCTGAATCCGATTCGCGGTCCAGCGGATCGGCCATGGTACAGAAGGCATACCAGAACTTCCTGGCAACCACCTCAGAGGGACCGAAGGCATTTATGGACCTTGTGGATGCCTTGTCCGAAGGCGACAAGGAACTGGGAGAGGCCTTGTCCACCTTGGGGCCCAATTTCTTGGCCCACCCCGATCCGGGTGCCCTACTGACGATCCGGAATGCCCTGGTGCACGCATCGCTACCAAGCCTTGGCACCCGTGAAGCCCAGTTCGCCCTGGGTGACGCCGTCATTGACACCTATGTTCGAAGGTTCGGACGCATGGGGGGGGAACTGGTCATTCCGCGCTCCGTAGGCCAACTGGTGGCGACCCTTGCACACCCAGCGCCTGAGGAAACCACCCACGTCCCATTTTCACGGCTTGGAACCCTTATCGCAGAAGCCCATCGCATGCAGCCAGGTTCCCAAACCATGGAAGGAAGCGGCTGCATTCAAGGGTTCGAAAGGAACCAGGGCACCTGGGCCCGCGGTGTGCTTATGCTTCGGCTCTACGGAATTCCAGGTGGCTTTACGGAAACGTTTCCGTCGTACCGATTCCAGGGGGTCCAGGCAGATGTCGTAATGTCCTGCCCCCCCTTCGGTGTAGCGGATCCTGGAACCGCCCAGGCCATTCGTTATTCCATTCCGGAACTGGCCAGTGACCTCCCCGAACAGGCGATCCGGGACTTCGCCGGCGTCTTCCAGGTCCTGCAATCCGTTGGCCCGAAGGGGCGTGCGGTGGTTGTTGTCACCCCTGGCTTGCTGTTCCGGATGGGGGCAGTGGCACGCGTCAGGGCAGGGTGGGTGGCCGAAGACATGCTAGAAGCTGTGATCACCCTGCCACCCGGCCTGTTTTCGGGAATAGCCATTGCGACCGCCGTCATGGTGTTCAACCGCGACAAACCCGTAGATCGCCGCGGAAGGGTCCTGCTGGTGGCCGCTGAGAACCTATCGAAGGCCCGACCCTCCAGGAAAGCGGAGGACGAACCGTTCATTCAACAGATCCAGAGGATCTTGCTGGCCTACACCCTGTTCCAGGACGACCCATCTCTGGCAGTAGTGGTCACTGCCGAGGAACTGGCGGCCCAGGATTGGAACTTTTCCCCTTCGCGTTACCTCGCTCTCGAAGAGCAGCACGTGACTGGGCCAGATTTGAAGACCCTCCAGGATTCCCTGGTGGTGACTGAAGCCAAGGCCGCCGAGGCCCGTGATCGGCTGGACGCAGCCATCAAAAGCCTTCTGAGCGACACGTAACCCTTTCCAAGTAGACGCATTCGACATTCCTTGACGCTTCCCCCATGAGAGAACCGTCGTGTCCCATCCCAACCTGAGGAACCATGAACCAGAAACTTTCCGAACTGATGTGGTCCGTCGCCGACCTGCTCCGGGGCGATTACAAGCAAGCCGACTACGGCAAGGTCATCCTGCCCTTCGCCCTGCTTCGGCGCCTGGATTGCGTGCTGAAGGACACGAAGGACGCCGTGCTGAAGGAGGTCGCTTCCAGAAAGGGCATGGCGGAAGCCGCCCGGGAGCATTTCCTGTTGAAGGCCGCTGGCCAGAGTTTCTACAACACCAGCCGCTATGACGTGCCGGCCCTGGTGGGCGACCCCCAGCACCTGAAGGAAAACCTCACCACCTATCTTCGCTGCTTCAGCCCCAATGCCCGGGACATCTTCGACCGCTACAAGTTCGCCGACCAGATCGAGTACCTGGACAGCAAGAACCTGCTCTACCAGGTCACCGAGCGTTTCGCCGGCTTCGATCTGCACCCCAAGCGGGTGAACAACATTGCCATGGGGCACGCCTTCGAGGAGCTGATCCGGCGCTTCGCGGAACTGTCCAACGAGACGGCTGGAGAGCATTTCACGCCCCGGGAAGTAATCCACCTGATGGTGAACCTGCTGTTCACGGAGGACGAGGATGCCCTGACCAAGCCCAAGGTCATCCGGTCCATCTACGACCCCACGGCGGGAACAGGCGGCATGTTGTCCGTGGCGGACGATCACCTCCGGCGCATGAACCCCGGTGCCAAGCTGGTGATGTACGGCCAGGAACTGAACGATGAGTCCTATGCCATCTGCAACGGTGACATGCTCATCAAGGGCCAGGACGTCACCAACATCATCGCAGGCAACACCCTGTCGGATGATGGCCACGCTGGCAAGCGCTTCGACTATCTGATCAGCAACCCCCCCTTCGGTGTGGACTGGAAGAAGGTTCAGAAGGAAGTCACCAAGGAGCACGAGCAGCAGGGCTTCAATGGCCGCTTCGGGCCAGGCCTGCCCCGCATCAACGATGGCGCCCTGCTCTTCAACCTGCACCTGCTGTCAAAGATGCGGCCCGTCAGCGAGGGCGGGTCACGCATGGCCATTGTCCACAACGGGTCGCCCCTTTTCAGCGGTGGCGCCGGCTCCGGGGAAAGCGAGATCCGGCGTTACGTTTTGGAGAACGACCTTTTGGAAGCCATCGTGGCCCTGCCCACGGACATGTTCTACAACACGGGCATCGCCACCTACGTGTGGGTGCTGACCAACCACAAGCGCCCGGAGCGCAAGGGGAAGGTGCAACTCGTCAATGCCAGCGGACTGTGGCAGAAGATGAAGAAGTCCCTGGGTTCCAAGCGCAAGGAGATGAGCCCAGAGCAGATCGAGGAGGTGACCCGCCTGTATGGCGCCTTCGAGGAAGGCCCCCTGGTGAAGATCTTCGATACAGAGGATTTCGGTTTCACGACCATCACCGTGGAGCGGCCCGAGCGGGATAGTAAGGGCAAGGTGGTCAAGGACAAGAAGGGCAACCCCAAACCCGATGCCAATCTGCGGGACACGGAAAACGTGCCACTGAAGGAAGACATTCAAGCCTACTTCGATCGCGAGGTCCTGCCTCACGTAGCAGACGCCTGGATCGATGAGAAGAAGTCCAAGGTGGGTTATGAGATTCCCTTTACGCGCCACTTCTACCAATACCAGCCGCCACGCGCCCTAGAGGCCATCGATGCAGACCTGAAGGCCTGTGTGGGGCGCATCCAGGAGCTGCTGAAGGAGGTGGTGGGATGAAGTGGAAGCCCTACCCTTCCCATATCGATTCTGGGATTGAGCTTCTCGGTCCCATCCCATCTCACTGGAAGGCACGCAAGATCAAGCACATGGCCGATGTTCGACTCAGTAATGTCGACAAATTGAGCGCGGATGGCCAAGCGATAGTGCGCTTGGCGAACTACGTGGACGTCTACAGGAATGAACGCATCACAGCGGACATGGACCTCATGGTCGCCACAGCCACTGACGACCAGACTGAAAAGCTCACCCTGGCTGCGCAGGATGTCGTCATCACGAAGGATTCCGAAAGTCCGGACGATATCGCTGTGCCGGCTTACGTCCCAGAATCCATGGAAGGTGTCGTGTGCGGCTACCACTTAGCCCTACTTCGGCCTGACGGAGATATGCTCCACGGTGGCTTCCTTTTTCGGTGGCTGCAAGGGAAGGTGTCCCAGGCGTTCTTCACAACCCATGCAAATGGCATGACCAGGTACGGCATCGGCAAGGGTGATATCGGCGATGCGCCCATACTTTGGGCTCCAATGGAAGAACAGAAGGCCATCGCCGCCTTCCTCGACCACGAAACCGCCCAAATAGACACCCTGATCGCCGAACAGCGGACCCTAATCGAGTGGTTGAAGGAAAAGCGACAGGCAATGACGAACCATCTTGTGACCAAAGGATTGAATCCTCATACCTCGGTGAAGGAAAGCAGCATCGATGGCATCGGCCCCATTCCTGCCCACTGGGGGGTCCGTAAGCTGAAGTTGATAGCTGAGGTTCGTGGTGGCGTCGCGAAAGGAAAGGACCTGGCAGGGCTTTCGACTGTGCGAGTGCCCTATCTGCGTGTAGCAAACGTGCAGGATGGCTACCTGGACCTGGCCGAAGTCGAGGAAATCGAGATTCCAACTCGAGAACTGGAACGCTACCTTCTACAGGCCGGCGATGTCCTAATGAACGAGGGTGGCGACTTCGATAAGCTGGGGCGCGGACATGTATGGCAGGGAGAGATCTCGCCCTGCATTCATCAGAACCATGTGTTCTCCGTGCGGCCCCATGGAGTGCGATCCGAATGGCTGAACGCCGTGAGTGGTTCTGCCTATGCACAATTCTTCTTCATGGGGCGTGCCAAACAGAGCACTAACCTAGCCTCCATCAGCGCCAGCAACCTTTCTGAGCTGCCGGTTGTCCTTCCTCCGGAGGAGGAGCAGGTTCAGATCCTGGCCGCCCTTGGTCGTGAAACCTCCGAAGTCGACACGCTGATTGCCGAATCCGAAACCAGCATCGCCCTTCTCCAGGAACATCGTTCCGCCCTGATCACAGCCGTAGTCACCGGAAAGGTGGATGTGCGGGATGCAATGCAAGGAGAAGCCCATGGAAATTGAATTCTTCGCCCCATGGAAGGGTATTCGCATCGAGATCGCCTGGTGGATCTGCGTCCTGGGACTGCTTGCCATTGGTGCCATTTGGCTGTGGCGTTGGCGCCGGGGTGCCTCCTGGAAGGCTGTCGAAGTCGAGATCGCCCTTGGAAAGGTCGGCAAGGTCAAGCTGACCCCGAACCATGAAACATTGCGCATCGCCCATCAGGCATGGGCGGAACTGGCGACACGCAAGGCCGCGCTGCCCTTCGATGTGGACCATGATGTCATCGCTGAAGTCTACGAATCCTGGTACGTCTTGTTCGGGGAACTTCGGGCCCTGGTTAAATCCGTACCTGCCGAGCAACTGTCCACCGGCCAACCCGCTGCCCGTCTTGTCGAGGTGCTGGTGCAGGCCCTGAACGATGGGCTCCGCCCCCACCTGACCCGTTGGCAGGCCAAGTATCGGGCCTGGTGGGAAGCCGAAAGTACCAAGACCGAGAATATGGGCCTGGCCCCGCAGGAACTACAGCGACGTTTCCCTGAACACGATGCCCTGCTGACTGATCTGCTGCTTGTGAACCGTGACCTTCTGGGCTTCAGCGAGGCTCTGAGGAAGATCGCCCGGAAGGAGGCCTGATGCCGCTTCGCAATGTCTTCCTATCCCACAACCATGCCGACGCGGCCGAGGTAAAACAGTTCTTCGCAGACGCACAGCACAGGGCCTGTCATTGCCGCATGGTCGATGCATCCGAAGAACCCATCAACAGCACCGATTATGACTACGTCATGCGCGTGATCCGTGAACAGCACCTTGCGGATTCCTCGGTCACCATCGTGATGATCGGTCGATGCACCTGGGCTCGGAAGTATGTGGATTGGGAGATCGCATCTACCCTCAGGGACGATGCCGTGAATCGCCGAAGCGGTTTGATGGGAATATTCCTCCCTTCCGTCTGCCTTTTGCCTGACACGACGTTGCTTGAGATGCTGCCGCCACGGTTGGCTGATAACTTCACTTCGGGCTACGCGCAGGTTTACCGATACCCCAAGACCATCATTGATTTGCAGGGCTGGATTGATGACGCCTTCAACGCCCGGATCGGCCGCGCGCGCCAAGTCAACAATCGAGCAGAATTGTTCGTCTACAACCGCACATGCCAATGATTGAGATGACTGCTGCACCCAGGAGAACCGATATGCTCGCGACCAGCATTCATCAGGAGAAGCATTTTCAACGCGAGATCATCCAGCATCTGTGTGGCAACGGGTGGGTGGAAGGCCATGACAGCGCCTACGACAAGGCCTTGGCCCTGTACCCTGAGGATGTGCTGGCTTGGGTCCAGACCGCCCATCCCGAGGGGTGGAAGAAGCTCACGGACATGCACGGTGGCAACGCTGGGAAGCAGCTCCTTGAACGGCTGGCCAAGGCGCTCGAAACCGATGGCACCCTGTCGGTGCTTCGGCATGGTTTCAAGATTGTGGGTCTTGGTGAGAAGCGCTTGACCATGGCCCAGTTCAAGCCGGCCTTCGCATTGAACCCCGACACCTTGGCCCGGTACGCCGCCAACCGACTGCGGGTAGTGGAAGAGGTCCACTATTCGCAGCACAACGGCAACCGTCTGGACCTGGTCTTCTTCGTGAATGGTCTGCCCTTGTCCACCGTCGAACTGAAGACTGACAGCACCCAGAGCGTCCACGATGCCACCCTTCAATACCGGAAGGACCGGCCCCCCGTGGACCCTGTGGCCAAGGTCGCCGAGCCCTTGTTGGCTTTCAAGTCGCGATGCGTGGTGCACTTTGCCGTCAGCACCTCGGAGGTGGCCATGGCCACCCGCCTGGAAGGTCTGCCCACCGTGTTCCGCCCTTTCAACCTCGGGTTCAACGAGGGCTCCGGGAACCCCCCGAATGCGGCTGGTTGCCGGACAGCCTACCTGTGGGAACGGGTCCTGCAGCGGGATGCCTGGCTCCACATCCTGGGTGGCTTCGTCCACCTGCAACGGAAGGCCAAGAAGCTTCCCGATGGACGCAAGGTGACGGTGGAAAGCATGATCTTCCCCCGTTTCCACCAGTGGGACGCGGTCCTGAAGCTGGTCGAGGCTGCCCGGGTCGAGGGTCCAGGAAAGACCTATCTGGTTCAGCATTCGGCTGGTTCCGGAAAGTCGAACACCATCGCCTGGACCGCCCACCATCTGGCGAGCCTTCACGATGCCAGCGACAAGAAGGTGTTCGATTCCGTCATCGTCATCACTGACCGGACTGTGCTGGACCAGCAGCTCCAGGACACCATCTTCCAGTTCGAACACAAGGCCGGGGTAGTCGAGCGCATCACGGACGATGACGGCGCCAAGTCTGAGAAGTTGGCAGCGGCCCTGCTGGCCCGGAAGCCCATCATCATCGTGACCATCCAGACCTTTGGTTTTGTGCTGAAGCGGATTGAAACCGAGGAGGCCCTACGCAGCCGGAACTTCGCTGTCATTGCGGATGAAGCCCATTCCAGCCAGAGCGGCAAGGCTGCCGCCGAGCTGAAGAAGGTGCTTGGCAAGGATGCCGTGACGGTTGTGGACGGGGAGGAAGCCGAACTGACCTTCGAGGACCTGTTGGGTGCGGATGTGAAGGCCCGCACCCGCCCCGGAAATGTGGCCTACTTCGCGTTCACGGCTACCCCGAAAGCCAAGACGATGGAACTGTTCGGTCGCCCTGATGCGGACGGACAGAAGCGCCCATTCCACAGCTACACCATGCAGCAGGCCATCGAGGAGCAGTACATCCTGGATGTCCTGAAGAACTACACCAGCTACAAGGTCGCCTGGCGGCTGGCTCATGACGGCCAGGACTACGACGACGCCGAAGTGGAGAAGTCGGAGGCCGTGAAGGCCTTGGTGAAGTGGGTGCGCCTGCACCCCCACAACATCGCCCAGAAGGTCGCCATCATTGTGGAGCATTTCCGCTACCACGTGGCCTGGCGCCTCAATGGGCAGGCCAAGGCCATGGTGGTGACCAGCAGCCGTAAGGAAGCAGTGCGCTACAAGCTGGCCATGGAAAAGTACATCGCCGAGAACCGGTATGGCATGGGCGTGCTGGTGGCCTTCTCAGGCGAGGTGCTGGACGAGGACTTTAGTCCAGACCCCTTCACTGAATCGAACATGAACCCCGGTCTCAAGACCAGCATTCCCGAGGGGCTGGATGGCGGTGACTACAGCGTACTGGTGGTGGCCGACAAGTACCAGACCGGCTTCGATCAGCCGAAGCTGGTGGCGATGTATGTAGACAAGCGGCTGGCTGGCGTCAGCACGGTGCAGACCCTGAGCCGCCTGAACCGGACCTACGAGAAGGACGGCTGCAAGAAGGATTGGACCGTGGTGGTCGACTTCGTCAACGACCCCGACCAGATCCTGGTGGATTTCCAGAAGTACTACCGCACGGCCATCCTGCCCACCGGCACGGATCCACACCTGCTGTACGATCTTCAGACCAAGCTGGATGCCACAGGGATCTACTTGGTCAGCGAGGTTGATGCCTTCGCGAAGTTCTTCTGGGACCCCAAGGGTCGTCAGACCCACATGGAGCTTCAGGCCAAGCTGACGCCGCCCCTCCAGCGGTTCCAAGTGCGCCTCAAGGAGGCGCGGGCAGCCAAGGATGGCGAGGCCCTCGAGTCCCTGCGCCTGTTCGTGAAGGACCTCGGCACCTTCTGTCGCCTATACGAGTTCCTGAGCCAAATCGTGGACTATGAGGACAGCGATCTGGAGAAGCGGTACGCCTTCTTCAAGCACCTGATCCATCCCATGGAAGAGGCCCTGCGGACGGAAAACCCACACGAAGCCATCGACCTTTCACAAGTGAAGCTGACCCACCACAGCATCCGCCCCCAGGACCCCAGCTACCTGGACCTGGTCAAGGAGGGCAGTGGCGTCATGGAACCCGTTGGCGACGCCGGAACGGGGCTCGGCCGCGACAAGGTCAAGGAGCACTTGTCCCAGATCATCGACCGCCTGAACGACCTGTTTGAAGGGCTGCTCACGGATGACGATCTGGTGAACTACGCCATTGGTGTGCGCGACAAGCTGATGGAGAACGCCGACCTTGCCCAGCAGGCCGCCACGAACACCAAGGATCAGTTCGCCCAGGGCGACATCAAGGAAGCCGTGGTCGGCGCGGTCATCGAGCACATGGACGTGAATAACGACATGGCCAACCAAGTGCTGAACAACGAGAGGACCCTGGACGGATTCATGAGGTTGATGGTTGACCTGGTCTACGAAGGCTTCGCCAGAAGGCGGGAAGATATACCTGCCTAGCGTGATTTCTCGAATCGCTTACATTCTTTTCACGTATGTACCGGAATGAAATTTCAAAAATCGATATTCGCTGTATGGATTTCAACAATAAAAAACAGATATTCCGATAAAGCTGTGAGGAGGTGAATCGGCGAGAGCATGGGAATTGGCCAATGCCAAAAGGAGAGCCCCATGGACCCTCAACAAGTCGACTACGCCATGCTCAAGACCAGGGAAGCTTCTGGGGAACCCCCTCCCCGTGAGGACTCTCAGCTCATCCCATTCCTGGCCAGGATGATGGCCTTGATCGGCCCTGGATCGCCTGAGGCATGGCGAGGCGTGTTCTCGTACCTGGGCGAACACCACTCAGGGACGAACCGTTTCAATATCATCTGGGCGATCCTGAGCCTCTGCAATTCGGTGGCCGCGATCAGGCGCTGGGGGCGGACGTGGATGATGGTCTTGCCTTACGCCGATATCCACCCGATTTCCATGGCGCTTTGTGCGGCATCACTGCCGCCTCGGCTGCAGGAACCCATTCTGTCGATCTATCGACGAAATTTCCCAGGCCGGACCAACCCAACGATTCAGGAATTGGTGAAATCAGCCCTCCGCCCTGATGATGGAAGTTGCCGATCGTGGACTGTCATCCTCCCCCCACATCACACCGTAAAAGGTCTGGTGTCCGTGCTGCCGATCACAGTTCGTGAGGCCGTAATCGGAAGCACCACTACCCTCGGTGAAAGATGGTGCCTCCGCGAGTTGGCTGTTTGTGGCCTTTCAGGACTCACTACCATCGGGCCCGGTCTGATCGTCCAAAGCAACCTGGGTCTCTACCTGTGCCCTATCACTGTCGAAATCCAGCACGATTCCGTCATCGGAGGATCGGCTTGGGTTGTGCCGAACGAGTTCAACTGGGGCCTGGCGAGGATCCTTGGCCCGGCCCAGGGGGAATGGCGGATGCAAGCGGGGTGGGAAGAAGGCGGCGAATTCTGGCATTCAGATGCCGATGGCGCACAGATCTCCGTACGTCCAACAGCAGATCCAATCCTCTTCCCGGACAGTTGGCTTCGCATGTACTACGGGCAGTGGGGTGGCCCCGCTAAGGGTGGTCTCTGATGCCCCACTACCGGATGGTCAGGCTTGGCGATAGTGTCGCCGCCCTTGGTCCTACCCGCTCGCATCCCCGGCAGACGCATGTGGGACATGCTGCCGGTCCGCGTCCGGTCCGTCCCGCGGGAGGCGACCGCCTGACGCTTTCCCTGGCCATCCGGCCGTGGAGATGACAGATGACGAACCACCAGCAACAGCCCTTCCTTGCCGTTCCCCTGAGCGATGTTGCCGACCCCAGCATGATCTGGGACTTGATCCTGGAGGAAGTGACCCACCCCGAAGGGGCTGACCAGCCGATCCAGGCTGACGACCAGGTGTAGCCATCACTGGGATGGGATCCGGGGCATGGTCACCAGATCCCATCCCAGCGTTATCCCTTCTGAGGTGATGGGCAGGATCCCCTTTGGCGGGGTAGACGGGGCAATGCCCTTGCTTCAGTCCGTCAGCGTTGGGTTGGTGACATTGCGAACGAGCTCAGCGAGATGCTTCTCATGGCCTGCGATCACGGCATCCTTCCTGGCCATTTCATTGTGGTATTCCGCAGCCAGCGCTTCCAATCGTGCGCGGTGATAGCCAAGAGATTCAGAAAGCTCAGCCACACGCGTTTGTGCGACCTGCTCCCGCGCATTCGCCTCGACAAGTTGGTTGGTGAGAAGGTCCATTTGCAGGTCAAGGACGCGGATTGCCTCATCGTTTTCGGCCTGCGTCTGGGCCAGCAGGGCCCGAATTGCAGCCGTTTCTTGATCCAAGGCCACCCGCTGTGGCGCAAGTTCCTCGCGGGCCGTCGCCATGGCAAGGGACCAGGCTTTCCCAAAACCTGCCTGAATCGATTCCGGAATTGCGGCGGGCACTGGCTGGGGTCCAGGGTCCGCGATGTTCTGCCGCAAGGTTCTCAAGAAGGAGGAAATTGTGCCGAGGCTCCCCGTGTTGCCTAGTTCCTTCCTGATGGAAAGTTGAGTTACGGACTCACCTCTGGCCTCGAGCGCCTCGATCGCTGCGGTGATTTGATCAGCCGTAATTCCTTGGCGCGGCATAGGGCCTCCTGATTGATTGCATTCGTTCCGACCCGTATCGTTTCGTTTCATATCGTTTCGTATCGTTTCGTAACCTTCCGATTGATCATCGGTTTCTGCGAACTGACATGGGTTTCCATCAATTCGGTTTTCTGGTTCGCTCACGCTTTATCCGGGCAATCCGCGAACGAGAAGAGGTGGCACAAGCACGGCCCCCCAACGGAGCTACTTCTTCGCGTTCTTCTTGACCGGTCCGTTGTGCGTGGTGATCAGCCCGCCAGCGTAGAAGGCAGCGATGACGACTTCGGGATCGTAGCGCCGGTTGGGCGCACCACCCCGGCACATCAGATGGTTGGCCTCGTAGGGAACCTTCAGCTTTTCGATCAGGCCCAGGAACCTGCCGTAGCTTGGGCAGTGGCCGAAAGCTTTGCGAAGGACCGGCCTAAGTGACGTCCAGGTAAGAAGATTGCTCATGGTTGCCTCCTCCTCAGTGGGCGTAGGTGTTGGCGAGCAGTCGCACGGAACCGTGCATCAGCGCGCAGTGGTGAAGGGTCAGGGTGTCCTTGAGCTGTTTCATGCGTTCCGCGATCCAGCACGCCCGGCGACCGCTGATCACTGCCATGAGGTCGATCTGCGCAATCTTGTGCACCATAAGCATATAAAGTGCGAAGAAGTCTTCCTGATGTCTTCTCATGTTTCCTCCACAGGATTACTTCTGGCGGCGATACTGATGTCAATCAATTCTTCGGCTCTTTGTCTTAAAAAGCAAGCACACTACAAAGCCAAATACCATTTTTTTAATTACTTACACACATTGTTGTCATAATGACGTTAACAGCACTTGTGTACAAATTTTTCGACCAAAAGTGACGCGTTGCGTCACATAAATTTGCTTTTGCAAAATTGCTTTTGTAGCGGTTATACACGGTCCAAGTGACGCTGATCACAGGTCAGAATTGGTCGAAAATTCGCCAACATATCGCGGTCCACGAGGGCGACTTCATCAGATGGAAATGAGTGCACCCAGTATGTTTGTACGTTAAGGTTCGGACCAAAGCACCCGATGGAATGCCATGGGAGGCCACATGTCGGATCGCAAGATCAAGGACGGACTGTTCAAGAATCCGGGCGGCAAGGTGTGGCAGTATCAATTCCGCTTTCGCGGCGTAAAGTACCAGGGGTCCACGGGCCATGATTCGCGCCCATTAGCTGCCAAATGGTTAGACGCCTTTAAGGTCAAGTTGGCCAATGCCGAGGTCGGCATCGAAGACCCGCGCGAAGTCCCAACCCTCCAGGAAGCCATGGATACGTGGGCTTCCATGTGGGCCGGTGGAGAAAAGCATAAGAACCAGATGCTTACACTGGCCGTCCACTGCGATGAAGAACTGCAGATGAAGATCGACAAGCTGACGAACGATGTGGTCAAGGTGATCCGTGCACGCTACCTGACGACCACCGGCCTTGGCGGGAACGGCGCCAAGCACGCCCACACGGCTGGCGGGGCCAACGGGGTCATCAAGCTGCTGTCGTCCCTGATTGGCACCTTCGTCAGAAAAGAAGGACAGGAATCAGCACCGCTGGCGTCCATGCCCTTCAAGCTGACCAAACTGTCGGTCCAGAAGAAATCGAAGGGCATCGTGTGGCCAGAGATGGTTCAGGCGTTCCTTGCAGCCGTGGACGCGAAATCTGACAAGCACGTGCAGCTTGCCGTCCGGATGGCGATCGGTCTTAGCC